>Ga0180732_1001202_pt1 | contig 16882 bp, 14 predicted proteins | sample KR11_01MetaG_FD_148674 | JGI IMG/M metagenome (GOLD analysis project Ga0180732, IMG submission 148674) | Groundwater microbial communities from the Olkiluoto Island deep subsurface site, Finland - KR11_0.1 MetaG | ecosystem: Environmental > Aquatic > Deep subsurface > Groundwater | place...
TCAGACCCTTCCTCACGGAAACGCCCTTGCCTTCGGCTAATACTTTTGTTAATATATCAAAATATTAACAGGATTCACGTATAGGGGACTTACACCCCATTAGTTCACGCCCATGCCGGGCGTACACAAGGCCAGTGCACCAGACCGGAAGGTCTGCGCGGCCTTCGTTCTGAGTCTGCCCGGGAATTTTCGCCTTTTAAAAATTAGCACCGGCATAATTGCCCTTCCAGCGGGTGACCGGCGGTTATGTGTAAAAAAAAGAACTAATAATAAACGGAAAAGTTATGAGGATCTCAATTACTTATAGTATTCTTTTGGTTTATCTAGCACTGTTATCGTTTGGTTGTAGTGGGATAACATCGAAGAATGATGCCCCTAGGACAGACTATAATGAAACAGGTAAAGCGTCATTCTATGCAATGAAATATCAATCCAGAAAAACAGCTAGCGGTGAGCGCTTTGATCAATCGGCCAATACGGCAGCGCATAATAAGCTGCCTTTTGGAACAAAAGTTAAAGTCACGAATGTAAAAAATGGTAAGAGCGTAATAGTAAGAATTAATGATAGAGGACCATTTGTAAGGGGGCGTATAATTGACTTAAGTCGTTCTGCATTCAATAGTATTGGTAATACAAGTGCTGGTGTTATCGATGTGAAGGTCGAAGTTGTAGATTAAAACACATAACAAGGCAATCCACTGGAACAAAAAAGGCTAGTTCTTTCAAGTAATTACCTTTCGTGTATAAGGTGCTATACACCAATACCGAGCTGCTTTTTTGCTCCAGTGATTTTTAACGTTATGATGACCAAACAGATATTTTTAATAAGGAGTATTTTTAATGATTATGAAATTATACTGGACAAGTGTTGAATTTGAAATACTAAATCCTTCGGAATATGAAAATTGTATTGGTGGATTCGTATATCTATTTTTTAAGGCGTATGATGTTCGTGATGCAATACCTAAAATAGAAAATGCAATTTCAGAAGAAAATTTTAAAATAATTCAAATCGAATTTATATCTGAATATGATGAGATACCATGGGATACAGAGGAAGAACAGAAATTATATGATTCCTTGGCTTCCAAAGCACAAGACTCTGATGAAATTATTTGGGATGATTTATATACATATGAAGAAAAATGAGAGACCTCTACTGAATTTTATATATTTATATCACTATCTTCTTTATTTTAATCTCAATTCCATAAAGGGTCATAACGATGCGCTTGCAGAGGGACTGCAAAAGCGCGCTGCTTTTATTACCAAAGGGGGAATGGGGTCAGGTCTACGTTTGACCCTTGTTGTTAATTAGTCAAGATTCAAGGGGCATAGAAGTTTAAGAATAAAGATAAAAAATCAGAAAAAAGAGAAAATAGATTGCTCATGCGTCAAACATAGCCTTGACCCCTTATTCATTTTAACAGCGCTACTACTATTCTTAAAAAAGAAAAATGGATTTCATTTTTATCGGCCCACCAGTGTTATTTACTTTTGTAACGGTTTGAATTTTTCTAAGATCGATACCCCTTGGGCCTCATTTTGGTTTTTAATTTGATCGCTTTTGTCGTAGCTGAAATAATTCCATAAAAAAGGAGAAGCATTATGAATACAAAATCTATTTTAGGAATTATTGCGATTGTTTTTTTAGTTGGTTGCGCTACTTCATACCCAGTCGGTTTAAAACCGCCGGTCGACTCCACATCAAAGAGTGCAACGACTCTATTTGATCGCAACGGTAGTCCCTTGGCTTATGTCGCAAGAGATGATGAATTTACAATATATTCTTTTAACGGTGAACCCTTAGCATATTTAGATGAAGATAATAATGTTTATGGTTTTGATGGCAGGCACCTTGGCTGGTTTGAGGTGAATATTATCTGGAACCATCAGGGGCAAAAAGTAGGTTTCACTGCAGATTCTTGTCCTGTCTTCACTCAGCTTGAACCCTTCAAAGGTTCCAAACAATTTAAGCCATTTAAAGGCCTTAAACAGTTCGCACCATTTAAACCCTTTAAAAGCACCGCAATCTCAAATGTTGGTCTTTTAGATTTTCTCAAAGAAGGCCGAAACTAACTTGTGCTGCCAGGTCAGGGGAATGGGGTCGGACGTAAAGGGGGACATCCTATAATCCTGTCAAAAAATTATAGTTTTAGGAAAGCAGTTTACGACTTTTTTCTTTTTGGTTTTCTCTTCCCTGATTCTTTTGGATCTTTTTTCAAAACATTTTTGTCTACAGGCTTGTTTCGTTTGAGCCTCTCTTTTCTCTTTAGATCACCGTATTTACCAAATCTTCCACCCATAAATATTACCATATTCTCAATGTTGAATCTAAAAAGTTTTTATGGATCGATTTTTATCCAAAGGGCCGCACACAGCCCAGCAACTTGACTGGTTGAATTCCCATAAATTTTCTTGATTTTTAAATAGTTATGATTTATCAGCTTAAAAACGATTCAAAAAAATTGGTCTATCCAGATTTCCCAACAATAGTTAAATAAGAATTTTCTTTTTTGACCAGGATCTACAAAGGCCCGCCTTGGGCACTATTCTACAAACCGACCGGTATGCTGTATTTTTCATTTGAGCAAGGGATGAACAGGATATAAGAGAAATTAAGAAATTAATTAATCCAATTTGTTAACAGCGAGTTTTTTCATGTTGTATAATTCTAATTTTTACAATCAATATTAAAATAATGTTATACGGTTTAGGATACTGAAACAAATACTCGACGCATTCGTTCAATATTAACGGCAATTAGCCCATGGCTATTGCTTTTTTCCTGGAAATAACCAATGGAGAATTATTTATGGCATATAAAGAGATTTTGAGAAATTCTATAAGGACATTCGAGGATTTGGAGAAATGGCTTGCTGGACGGAAGGTAGCGGTTGACCCCAGACTCAAGGAAGTAATAGCCAAATATCCTATGAGAGTAAATACGTATTACCTCAGTCTCATTGAAAAGATGAATGACGGTATTTGGAAACAGGCAATTCCTGGTGTCGGGGAACTTGAGCATTATAAGGACCTTACAGCCGATCCACTGGATGAGGAAGGAGATATTCCGCTTGGTGGTCCAAGGACAATAATCCACAGGTATCCAGACAGGGTTTTATTGCTTATATCAAACGAGTGCTCAATGTATTGCAGATTCTGCACCAGAAAAAGAAAAGTAGGTGATGCCCATAAAAATCCAACTATAGAGGATATAAAAAAGGGAATTGAATACGTTGCATCTCACGAAGATATCAGAGACGTATTAATCTCTGGTGGGGATCCGCTATTGATGACCAATAACAGACTTGATGACATCTTGGGAAAACTAAAAGAAATTCAACATCTTGAATTGATAAGAATCGGGACAAGAGTCCCATGCGCCTGGCCACAAAAGATTATTGAAGACAAAGAACTAATCGAGGTATTAAGAAAACATACACCCCAGTCACTTAAAGATCCGCAGCTCTACATAAACACGCACTTCAATCATCCTAATGAAATAACTGCCAAAAGTTATCAGGCCATTAAAGTTTTAAGGGAACTGGGCATTCCCATAGGAAATCAAACTGTTTTGCTGAAGGGAGTTAACGATGACACAGATGTAATGAGAAACCTGCTACACGGCCTCGGGAAAATGGGAATAAAACCATATTATCTATATTATGCTGACCTTGTTGAGGGAACAGGTCATTTTAGGACAGACGTATACAGAGGAAAAGAAATCTGTAGAGACCTTTGCGGAACCACTACAGGTTTCCTGCGCCCACTTTATGTAGTAGATGCACAGGGTGGAAGAGGTAAAGTCCCTGTAGATCTCAGTTTTTCAGATGGAATTAGTGAAGAGAAAAAAGGTGGAACTTTTACTTCACCGATCGGACTCGGAAAAGTCTACGTAAATGATCCAATTGAAAAAATAGAAGGGAAAAAAAGGAGAAACCAGGGGCAAACCAAACTAACAATTGGGTCAACTTGACAGCGAGAAGCTTGGCGACTTTTCTGTACCGTTATTGGCGCGGCAAGTTACCCAAAGCGTTAGGCATTTGAGACGAGTTTATAGGATTGAACAAAGGAAGATGGTGTTTTTATGCGTCTCATTACATTCAGAAACCATAAGTTTTGAAAGGAGGAATCATGCCTATCAGTCTGCCTGTTTTACCCTATGAAAAGAATACACTGGCCCCATACATCAGCCAACAGACAATCGAATACCATTATGGAAAGCATCACAATGCTTATGTCACAAATACCAACAAGCTCATTGAAGGCACGGATTTGTCAAATCAAGACCTGGGAAATATCATAAAGAAAACTTCGAAAGATACTTCAATGAGTTCGATATTCAATAATGCCGCTCAGGTCTGGAATCACTCCTTTTACTGGGCATGCATGAAGCCCGGCGGTGGTGGGTCTCCTTCAGGAGCCATAGCCGAGAGAATCGCTTCAGATTTCGGAAGCTATGAGAAGTTTGCCGAGCAATTCAAGAATGCGGGTACTACTCAATTCGGCAGTGGTTGGGCATGGTTGATTTTGAAGGACAATCATCTGGAGATCATGAAAACTTCTAATGCAGACACACCGCTTGCACATGGGCTAAAGCCACTTTTGACGGTAGACGTTTGGGAACATGCCTACTACCTTGATTATCAGAATAGAAGGCCTGACTACCTGGCTTCCTTTCTGGAACACCTAATCAATTGGGATTTTGTTAACTCTCTGATATGACTCTCTCTCCTCATTCAGCCGGGCGGGTCAAACAAAGGGGGAATGGGGGGCACTCATTATTTAACGCAAATCATAATTGTGAAATGGAGGTGTAACATGTCTGAGAAAAAAGTCCTAACCAATAACTTCGGCGCACCTGTTGGCAACGACCTTAATACTTTGACAGCCGGCACAAAGGGGCCTGCACTAATGCAGGATGTCCATCTTCTTGAAAAACTAGCTCATTTTGACCGTGAACGTATTCCGGAACGGGTGGTACACGCTAAAGGCGCTGGAGCCCATGGCTATTTTGAGGTCACCAATGACGTGAGCAAGTATACTAAAGCCAACTTTCTTTCCAAAGTAGGAAAGAAGACCGATCTTTTTGTCCGATTTTCTACGGTTGGTGGTGAAAAAGGATCTGCCGATTCTGAACGGGACCCCAGGGGATTTGCCGTGAAATTTTATACCGAAGAGGGAAACTATGATATGGTCGGAAACAACACCCCGGTATTTTTTATTCGCGACCCCTTGAAATTTCCGGACTTCATCCACACCCAAAAAAGAAATCCTGCCACTAACCTTAAAGATGCCGACATGTTCTGGGACTTCCTTTCGTTAACCCCGGAATCAATTCATCAAGTTACTATTCTCTTTTCCGACCGTGGCACACCTAAAAGTTTTCGCCACATGAACGGATACAGCAGCCATACCTTTAAGTGGTATAACGAAAAAGGTGAATACTATTGGGTCCAATATCACTTCAAGACCGAGCAAGGGAACCAGACCTTCACGGGCGAAGAGGCAGACCGCATGAAAAGCATTGACCCTGACTGTGCAACCCGTGACCTCTGTGAAGCGATAGCTCGGGGTGAATATCCAGCCTGGCGACTGGAAGTACAGATCATGACACCTGAGCAGGCCAAAGATTATAGATTCGACCCGTTTGATATCACCAAGGTATGGCCGCATGCAGATTTTCCGCCCATTGACGTTGGCCGCATGGTCCTGAACAGAAATCCGGAAAATTATTTTGCCGAAGTAGAGCAGTCGGCATTCTCTCCCGGCAACTTTGTGCCCGGTATTGGACCTTCTCCCGACAAAATGCTGCAGGGAAGACTTTTTAGCTACCATGATACCCATCGGCATCGCTTAGGTGTTAACTATCATTTGCTACCGGTTAACTCTGCCAAAGCTTGCCCAATGCACAACTATCAGCGGGACGGGTTCATGCGCACTGACAATAACGGTGGCAGCGGGCCGAATTACTGGCCTAACAGCTTTGGTGGACCAGATCCCAAACCCAAGGCGGTAGAACCTTCATTTGAATTATCCGGCAAGGCGGATCGCCATGCATACACCCTTGTTGATGATGACTTTGTCCAGCCAGGTGATTTGTACCGTAAAGTGATGACAGATCAGGACAGGACAAATCTAGTAAACAATATTGTGGGGCATTTGAAAAGAGCTCAAACTCGGATCCAATTACGCCAGACTGCACTTTTTTACAAGGCAGACCCGGAATATGGCGGCAGAGTTGCTGAAGGACTGGGACTTGATGTGAAAAAAATCGAACAACTTGCCGGTATGTCCCAAGAAGACCGCGTCAAGGCCACAGAAGCATAAAGCAGACGTGGCACAACCAAGCGCTTAAGTATGGACCGGTGCCACGGTGGGCATGTTGCCTCATCCTTATGCAGTGGTACTTCGATACAATATTTTTCTGCCAGTGCCCTACGCGGCATCGGCAGCTTAGCTTTGCAAACCTCCTAGTAATTGAAACCCAAATAATTCCAAATAATTCTTGCAACCCGATACGTAATACGTTACACTTTAATTCATGATTGCCAAATTCAAACACAAAGGCTTAAAGAAATTGTTTGAATCTGGGATTATTTCGGGTATTCAGCCTCAACACGAAACAAGGCTTAGGCGAATTCTTGCGCTTCTTGAAACAACTGGAACTATTGAGGACATGGACTTTTGCCAGGTCTCAAATTGCATGAGTTAAAAGCAAACAGAAAAGGAACATATGCCGTCAATGTAAGCGGAAATTGGCGTGTTACTTTCAAAATCATTGATGGAGATGTTATCGATGTTAATTATGAGGATTATCATTAAAAGGAGTTTATTATGATAATGTACAATCCTCCTCACCCTGGAGACATTATAAGGGAATTTTGCATTGAAGCTCTGGATCTATCGGTTACAGATGCAGCAAAATCTTTGGGGGTTACCAGAAAAACTTTTTCTTCTTTATTGAACGGCCGATCAGGAATTAGCCCTGAAATGGCCCTTAGGCTCTCGAAAGTATTTGGTCGCTCTCCGGAAGGCTGGCTAAAGTTACAGCTACAATATGATTTGTGGAAAGCACAGCAGAAAACTGACCTTAAGAGTCTCAAAAGAATTAAAGCTGCATGAACTTTGAAGAAATTTGAGGATAACCAGGCATTTCAGTTGAACTTAACGAGAATCATAAAGGGGAAATATGTCAGACGTAAAAATTGAAAAATTGGCCGTGTTAATAGATGCAGACAACGCCCAACCTTCTATTGTTGACGGGCTACTGTCGGAAATCGCAAAGTATGGGACAGCTAATGTAAAAAGGATTTACGGTGACTGGACGCTGTCAGGCCTTAAAGGGTGGAAGGAAGTTCTTTTACAGTATTCAATACAGCCCATACAGCAATTTGGGTATACTTCAGGGAAAAATGCAACCGACAGTGCATTGATAATTGACGCAATGGATTTGCTTTACACGGGCAAATTTGACGGTTTTTGTATCGTAAGCAGCGATAGTGATTTCACTAAGTTAGCGTCAAGAATAAGGGAAGCCGGTCTTTTTGTATATGGATTCGGGGAGAGAAAAACCCCTAACGCATTCGTTTCTGCGTGTGATAAGTTTATTTTTACTGAAGTGCTGCGCTCCAAAGATGATTATAGTGAGAAAATAAGGCGCAAGACAATCAGCGAACTTAAGAAAGACACGAAACTCGTTAATTTATTAAGAAATGCTGTTGAGGCATCTTCGGACGATTTTGGATGGGCTCATCTTGCATCCGTGGGTAGTAACATTGCCAAACAGGCACCAGAGTTTGATCCGCGAAACTATGGTTACAAAAAGTTGGGGGAACTTGCCTCGGCAACACAGCTATTCCAAATCGAAGAAAGAGCTGTTGGCGATGGAACCTCAAAGGCAACTTATTTAAAAGACAAAAGAAAGAAAGAAAAAGAAAACTTCTAATAGGAGCATTCCTTTGGAGTTAATACTTAGCGATTTGCAAATTCCCATTGAAAAAGATGGTATGGATGAATATGTAAAAGCCGCTTCCCAGCAGTTGGAAATCGGCGCAGGAAATATAACCATAGCGAAAATTCTGAGTAAATCCCTTGATGCGCGCAGTAAAGAACAGTTTTATTACAAAATTTCACTGGTTGTCAGGACTCCTGATAGCTTTGAAAACAAGCAAAACTTCCCGGCCTACAGCGAACCAATAAAAGCAGACAGGAAAACAACCAACATTAAGGACAGGCCTATCATAGTAGGTTTCGGTCCGGCCGGCATGTTTGCTGCTCTTGAACTTATTGATTACGGGCTTAAACCCTTAATATTTGAAAGAGGTAAAAACATAGAAGAACGCTCCGTTGATGTTCAAAGATTTATAAAAGAAAGGGAGCTGGACCCTGAGTCAAATATCCAATTTGGTGAAGGCGGCGCCGGTTCATACTCTGACGGAAAGCTGTTTTCCAGGAGAAATAATAATTCGAGCCATGTAAATCGGGTGTTGAAGACTTTTATTAAATTTGGTGCACCTGAAGAAATAGGGTACATCAGCAAGCCCCATTTGGGAACTGATGTGTTGCGCGCAATTGTTCGTAATATAAGGATCTATATCCTAGAAAGCGGCGGTGAGATATATTATGGCTCAAAAATGACGGACATCCTGATATCAGAGGGTAAGGCCTCAGGTATTATAATAAATGGTGAAAAGGAATATCTTTCTTCAAGTATCTATATTGCTTTGGGACATTCTGCGCGCGATACCTTTGAGATGATGCATGAAAAAGGTATTGCTATTGAGCAGAGGCAGATTTCCGTTGGTGTGAGAATTGAGCATCCTGTTGCAACTATTAATCTTATGCGATATGGTGATAAATATAAGGATTTTCCTGGCTTAGGGGCTGCTGCCTATTCTTTGAATTATACCAATCGAAAACTTCGGAGGGGGGTTTATACATTCTGCATGTGCCCCGGAGGCGAGGTGGTTAATGCTTCATCTGAACAAGGCATGCTGGTTTTAAACGGGATGAGCTACTCACGCAGGTCATCAGCATTTTCAAATGCAGCACTGGTTGTAAGCTGTCATGCGGATGATTATAAATCAACCAGTCCATTGGCTGGTTTAGAGTTTCAAAAGGATATTGAGCGAAAGGCCTTTAACGCAGGAGGAGGAAGATGGGAAGTCCCTGCGCAAAATCTGATGGATTTTTTAGGTGAGAGCAGCTCTGCCGGCTTAAATAAAAACTCATATAAGATGGGGGCCATTTCTGCTGATATGAAAGACATTTTTCCAGCATTTGTGGTTGAGGAGCTGTTGGCCGCATTTAATAAATGGAAAGAAGAAGTTCCATTATTTGTTTCAAATCATGCGATATTGTTAGGTGCGGAAACAAGAACTTCATCTCCTGTACGGATTAAACGCAATGAAAAATTTGTATCAGTAAATATAAAAAATTTGTATCCGATAGGCGAAGGTTCAGGCTATACAGGCGGTATAACAAGTTCTGCCGCTGATGCTATAAAGGCTGTCGAAATACAAGTATTGCAAGGATAGTCTGTGAGACGGTTTGCAGAGTATCGACTATTTTTGATTATATAAACTTATAAACTGAGGAGCATCCCATAGATTTACACACCGTTAAACCAAAGTCCGGATCGTTGTCTCCTGATCGGAAAAGCCGTTCATTTCACAGGCGATCCCCCTTGAAAAAAGGGAAGAAAAACCGCTGGAGCGAGGATTCGCCGACAGCATCCGTTGGTTCTGCAATGGATGACGGGTGGGACGTTTCACAGTTCAAGGTTCCATTGGTAGAAGGCAGTGTCCGATTTCACGATTTCGATCTTCCCAACCCTCTGCTCCATGCCATATTCGACCTGGGCTTCAAGTACTGTACATCTATACAGGCTGAAATTCTTCCCAGCACCCTGTCCGGCAAGGATGCCAGCGGCAGGGCTCAAACCGGCACTGGAAAGACTGCGGCATTTCTGATTACCGTAATCAACCGGATACTGAAAAATCCCCCCCAGATAAAACGAAAACCAGGCACACCACGAATATTGATCCTTGCCCCCACCAGGGAGCTGGTGCTCCAGATCTCCGATGAAGCTCGCCAGCTTTCCAAGTACTGTGATCTGAAAATAGTATCCGTGTTCGGTGGTATGGATTATGTAAAGCAAAAAAAGGAGCTGGGCGCCGAACCGGTTGATATCATTGTGGCAACGCCCGGCAGGCTGCTCGATTTTCAGCGCAACCGCGACATTACCCTTAACAAGACCGAGGTACTGATCATCGACGAGGCTGACAGGATGCTCGATATGGGTTTTGTCCCGGATGTCCGAAAGATCATCAACAGCACGCCGCAAAAACACAAACGCCAGACAATGCTTTTCAGCGCAACGCTTACCGGACAGATTACCCGTCTCGCCTCTCAATGGACCAGCAATTCCGTAACCATAGAGATCAAACCGGAACAGGTCGCCGTGGAAAGTGTGGAACAGATCGTTTACATCGTGACATCCAGCGAAAAATTTGCACTCCTTTTTAACATCATCGACAAACAGAACATTGAACAGGTTCTGGTTTTCTGCAACAGGCGCGACGAGGTGACACGTCTATCGGAGATGCTGACCCGCCATGGAGTAAACTGCTCCATTCTTTCCGGTGATGTTCCACAGAAAAAGCGGATTCAACGCCTTGATCAATTCAAAGCCGGAAAGATCCGGGTGCTGGTCGCAACGGATGTAGCCGGACGCGGCATTCACATCGAAGGCATGAATCATGTTATCAATTTTACGCTGCCGCATGATCCTGAAGATTACGTGCACCGGATCGGGCGAACCGGCAGGGCCGGCGCTGCCGGAACTTCGATCAGCTTCGCTGATGAGGATGATTCCTTCTACATTCCCGCCATCGAGAAGTTCATCGGCCGCAAGCTGCATTGCATCGAGCCGGAGGAAGAATGGCTCACCATGCCTGAACCGGTCTTTTCAAAGAAAAAGCGCGGGACTCGCCTCAGAAAAAAAGTCTTCCCGGCCTTTCAGGGAGAAAAACCACCCCGCCAACGGGCAAAAAAAGGACACTCTCGTACCCCCATATCATAAAAACCATTTGATATGATGAAAAACAAACCTGACTCCAAGTAGCTATAATTATTGTATGTTACGAGACCTTTGAAAAATGTTCAATTTTGTTCAAGTTCAAGGAAGGCGAAAATTTTAAATGCAGGAATACATTGAGTATTTCGAGGCTTAAAATTTGAGTCTGACACAGAAATTGGGCAAAAGGGGGCGTTTTGCAAAGGTCTCGTTGCATCCATTTGATGCTATTGATATGTTTATTTCCCGGCAAGATATCAAAAAGGGCTTGCTTTTTAAATTATTTTTTACTAAATGATACATCCCTTTTAACATTCCCATAATTTCTATCAAACGGTTTGTTTCAACCTGCTTGGGAAAAATGGCAACTAACTATCGATAGATGGATTGCGCAATCCATACCTATTATTTTCGAGCCACAGGATCCGTTCCTGTGGCTTTTAATATTTAACGAAAAGGAAACAAAACAACAATGATTTGCACCACCAATGTTACCCTCGCCTACGGCAAGAGGGTTCTGTTCAAAGACGTTAATATAAAGTTTACACCAGGCAACTGTTACGGACTCATCGGCGCCAACGGAGCAGGAAAATCCACATTTCTGAAAATTCTTGCTGGGGATATCGAACCGGACTTGGGAACTGTCTCCGTGGGATCCAGGGAGAGAATCGCGGTTTTAAGACAGGACCACTTTGCCTTTGACGAGGAGACGGTTTTAAACACTGTAATAATGGGCCATGAAAAGCTGTACGGAATTATGACAGACAGGGAAGTTCTTTATGATAAACCAGATTTTTCCGAAGAAGACGGAATCAGAGCAGGTGAGCTTGAGGTTGAATTCGCAGAGATGAACGGCTATGAGGCAGAGCCTGAAGCAGCGGTTCTCTTAAACAATCTGGGAATTACCGAAGAGATGCATCAGAAAAAGATGAAGGAACTCGAGGGCGGGGAAAAGGTGCGAGTGCTCCTTGCCCAGGCCCTGTTCGGAAACCCGGACGTAATGCTTCTGGACGAGCCCACCAACAACCTGGACATCAAGTCCATTGCCTGGCTTGAGGAGTTTCTCTACAGGTTCCAGAACACGGTAATCGTGGTATCACATGACCGTCATTTCATGAACCAGGTCTGCACCCACATTGCAGACATTGATTTCGGTAAGATCTCGGTGTACATGGGGAACTACGATTTCTGGTACCAGGCCAGCCAACTGAATCTGAAACAGAAACAGGCGGGAAACAAGAAAATCACTGACCGGGCCAATGAACTGAAGGCTTTTATCCAGCGGTTCAGTGCCAATGCCTCCAAGTCGAAGCAGGCCACCTCCCGAAAGAAACTTTTAGAAAAACTCACCATTGAGGACATGCCGGTGTCGTCAAGAAAATACCCGTTTATTTGCTTCAGGCCGGAACGACCCTGTGGTAACGTGATCCTGGAAGTGGACGGACTCACCAAGACCATCGATGGTGAAAAGGTACTGGACAACGTCAGTTTTACTGTGAACAGTGGGAATAAGATCGCCTTGATGGGCGGGAACAGCCTGGCCAAGACCACCCTTTTCCAAATTCTGGCTGGGGAGATGGAACCGGACAGCGGAACTTTCCATTGGGGAGCCACCATTATCCACTCCTATTTTCCCAAAGAATACAGCGCCTATTTCAACGGTGACCAGAACCTTATCGAATGGCTCCTGCAGTTCGCTCCCCCAACAGAGGGCGAGAACTTTGCCAGGACCTTCCTGGGACGCATGCTCTTTTCCGGGGAAGAGGCCATTAAAAAGATCAGCGTACTCTCCGGTGGGGAAAAAGTTCGCTGTATGCTCTCAAGGATGATGCTTTCCGACTCCAATGTCCTGATGCTGGATGAACCCACCAACCACCTCGACCTGGAATCGATCACATCATTAAATAACAGCCTGCTCAACTTCCAGGATGTGATTCTTTTTACCTCCCATGACCACGAGTTCGTGAATACCGTGGCAAATCGAATTATCGAAATCACCCCCAATGGCATCATCGATCAACTCATGACTTTCGACGAGTATCTTGAAAAAATGGAAGTTGTGAAAACCCGTGAAGGCATGCTCCGGAAGGCCGCTTAACCCGCATTTCTCATGAACAATGCATAAAACAATGCATACTATAATTGTATTATTGAAAGTTATAACTATCTTTGTCTGCTAAGCTGTTCAACACTTTGTTTATGGAATTTATAATAAATTTCTTTATGATTTGTTCACCCTTCGGGCAAGCCGATTTCACCGCATCCGCTGCGTTGCAGGCCATTCGCAGTGAAGCGCCACGGCTTCATGGCCTGCGCCTTGCGCCTGCGGCAAACTCAGCTTGTGAGAAATACGAGTTACGCCATCTCTGCCGTTGGCCTACTGAAGGCTGAGGTACACCAAAAATTGGATCGTGATAAGGGGTTGAAATTGCGCATTTCCGGCAGGCACCAGGTTATTTCCGTAAGTTTCCCGTCAGGATGCGATCGAGGGCGTTTTCGATGGGTTGCGGGTCGATATGCCGCATGAGGGCGCCGATGTGCTGAATCTGCCTGCGCCGGGCGCCATGGCTCCTTATTTTACGTGCGAATTCGATAGCCGTCAGAAGCTCATCCGGCAGCTCTATAGTCTTAAGCTGGCCAAACGGCAGGGCAACCAACTGTTCGCCCAGGCGCTGCAGTGCCCGGTCTTCATTTTTCTTCTGGGTTCTGCTTTTATAATCAGCATCCATTTTGCAGACCTCTCCCCTCCGGTTTACCCTATAGTTGCAATGTTAGGGTTGATTTTACACCTAAACTCCTGCAATATTTACCCTGGTGCATAACAACTAATACTGCAAAAGGTTTGAAATGATCAAGCAATATCTCGACCGTTCTTTACGGCTCCGATTAAAACGAAAGCAGTGAAAAATGGTATCAGCCGATTTTGTCAAACGTCGTAGAAAAGAAAAGCGGGAAGCTGTGACATATCAGTATCAGAAGGACTGCCGTTATTTTGCCATGGTAGCCGACGGCTTAAAAGAAGCCGGCGCGGAGGAATTATCTGAACTCGGCGCAAAAGATGTCAGGCCGGAATTCAGCGGAATTCATTTCAGGGCGGACAAATCAACCCTGTATCGAATTAATTATCTGACCAGGCTTCTTTCACGGTGCCTTGCCCCGTTAATATCATACGCTTGTCCTGATACCGATACGCTGTATCAGAAGGCCAAACAAATCGAGTGGGAAGATTTTTTTGAGGAAGGCAATACCTTTGCCGTATCGGGGAATGTTTCCGACAGCGCAATTTCGCATTCAAAGTACGCTGCCCTCCGCCTTAAAGACGCGGTTGCCGACTATTTCAAAGAAAAGACAGGACAGCGTCCTGATGTGTCGGCAAGGAATCCGGATATCTTGCTGAACCTTCATATCAGACACGATAAGGCGGTAATAAGCCTCGACACTTCAGGCGACGCGCTTCACCGGAGAGGATACAGAGAGGAGACCGTTTCAGCGCCGATGCAAGAAACCGTCGCCGCCGCAATTATCCGCTTCAGCGAATGGGACGGTTCTGTTCCTTTATATGATCCTTTGTGCGGTTCGGGAACCCTTTTGTGTGAAGCGCTCATGCGGTATAGCAATATTCCTGCGGGTGTTTTCAGGAATCGATTCGGTTTTGAATTTCTGCCCGACTTTGACAGCGCTGCCTGGAAGCAGGTAAAAAAAGAGGCTGACGGACACATCCGGGAACTGCCGAAAGGGCTGATTGCGGGCAGTGATGTGTCTGCGGAGGCCGTCAGCGCGGCGCGGACAAACCTAATGGGGCTCCATTACGGAAATAACGTAAGCGTTGAAAGGGTGGACTTCAGAAAGCTGCCCGCCCTTGAAAAGCATGTGATTGTAACCAATCCGCCTTATGGCATTCGGATGGGGGGAGACGAGAACCTTGAAATGTTTTATAAAAATCTCGGCGATTTTCTGAAACAGAAATGCAAAGGCTCGGCCGCTTTTGTTTATTTCGGAGAACGTAAGTATATAAAAAAAATCGGGCTGAAAGCATCATGGAAAAAACCGATCAAGGCCGGCGGGCTTGACGGCAGGCTGGTTAAATACGAGATTTACTGAGAACACTAACCCGTATTTCTCACAAGCTGAGTTTGCCGCAGGCGCAAGGCGCAGGCCATGAAGCCGTGGCGCTTCACTGCGAATGGCCTGCAACACAGCGGATGCGGTGAAATCGACTTGCCCTAAGGGTGAACAAATCATAAAGAAATTTATTATAAATTCCATAAACAAAGTGTTGAACAGCTTAGCAGGCAAAGATAGTTATAACTTTCAATAATACAATTATATTATGTATTTCATATGAGTTGTTCATGAGAAATGCGGGCTAAGGAGGTCTGCCCTTGCCTTAGGCTAATACTTTTGTCAATATGTTCAGCGCATTAACAAGAATAGGATGTTACCATGAAACCGAGAGTAAGAATCGCTGCAGCCAGAACTCCGGACGGAGGCGAGATGGTGCTTTATCAGCATGACCGTGATTTCTTTATCAAGATCAACGGTCAGGATTTGATGCACAGTCGCCACCATGAGTCGGAAATGGAGTTAGCGCGGCTGGGTTGTGCGCATCTGGCTGGTCGCAAGGCGCCCAGCATACTTATCGGCGGCTTGGGTATGGGCTATACCTTGCGCCAGACTCTCGATATGCTCGGCCCCCACGCCCAAGTGGTGGTGGGTGAACTGTTGGGTGCTGTAGTCGAATGGAATCGTAAGTTCTTTGGGGAACTTAACGGCCAGCCACTGAGAGACGAACGAGTTGACCTCAAGACGGGCGATATCGTCAAGCTTATCTCACGCTCCAAGAGCGGATTCGATGCGATCCTGCTGGATATAGATAATGGTCCCAGCGCGATGACCGATTCAGGAAACCGCCGTCTTTACAGTCGTGAAGGAATTCAAGCCTGTCGCCGCGCGCTGCGCGAACAGGGGTGCCTGGCTGTGTGGTCGGCTGAGCCGAGCAAGAAATTCGAGCAGCTCTTGATGAGTTGCAGCTTCCATGTGCGCCGTTTCAGGGTCCCAGCTTACAAGGAGAGTAAATCACAGTCACGTTTTGTATGGATCGCTTCGAAGGACAAGATTATCCTGCCCCCAGGTGGCAGCAAGCCGCGTTTGCCGCTCAAGAACGCGTCGAAGGAAAGTCGCAGACAGCCCCGAAAGAGATAATAGTCGATCACAATAATGCCCTTGCCTTCGGCTAATATTTTTGCTAACATACTAAATATTAACAGGGTTCACTGTATCGGGGACTTACACCCCGAAGCGGACAGGTCACCCCATAAGTTCACGCTCATGCTGGGCGTACACCTGCAAATGCAGCCAACGCAAAAATGCCGCGCGGCTGATTTTGGGGTTAGGCGATGTGAAAATTTATAATTTATTACAAAAGGAGATTGGAATGAAGATCTATGTAGGAAATTTGTCGTACGAGGTCACCGAAGAGGACTTGCGGCTAGCTTTAGAACAATTCGGGCAGGTTGAATCCGCCGCCATTATAAAAGACAAGTATAGTGGTCAATCAAAAGGATTTGGATTCGTGGAGATGGCCTCTAAAGCTGAAGGGCAGGCTGCAATCGAAGGCCTAAATGGCAAAGAGCTAAAAGGAAGAGCGCTTAACGTAAATGAGGCTCGCCCTCGCACCGAAAGTCACGGTAGTAGAGGAGGATACGGCGGCGGTGGCAGAGGAGGACAAGGCGGCGGCAGAGGAGGACAAGGCGGCGGCGGCAGAGGAGGACAAGGCGGCGGTGGCAGAGGAGGACAAGG
>Ga0180732_1001203_pt1 | contig 16878 bp, 14 predicted proteins | sample KR11_01MetaG_FD_148674 | JGI IMG/M metagenome (GOLD analysis project Ga0180732, IMG submission 148674) | Groundwater microbial communities from the Olkiluoto Island deep subsurface site, Finland - KR11_0.1 MetaG | ecosystem: Environmental > Aquatic > Deep subsurface > Groundwater | place...
TGCTTAATTGCTTACTTGCTTACTTGCTTAATTGTTTAATTGCTTACTTGCTTACTTGCTTAATTGCTTAATTGTTTAATTGTTTAATTGTTTAATTGCCTTACCATTATACCACACTATTTTCTTGTCAACAAGTTCATGTTCTGGTCCACATGATATGATACACCCAGCTGTTAAAAAATATGAAAGGAAAGTACAATGGATGCCATATGACAATATATGGCTCAATTCTGCCGGGAGCGGCTTCAATTGCCCGCTCTGCGTTCCTGGCGGACAAACTTACAGAGCAGGCAAAGCGCAGGTTAAAGATACTGGATTGGCATAAAGCTCACGGGAACAATTCTTCTCTTGCGGCCAGGCACTTTGGCATCGGAAGAATGACGTTCTACAGATGGCTGAACAGATTCAAAGCTCGGGGAGTAATCGGTTTAAACGAGGACTCCAGAAAACCAAAACGATTAAGGCAACCCATTGTCTCTTGGATCGTTGTCGCAAGAACAATCCAGTTAAGGAAGCAATATCCTGCCTGGTCAAAGCACAAGCTGGCAGCGATTCTGAAAAGAGAGGGGCTTTCTGCGTCAGAAAGCACGGTGGGACGGATACTAAAAAGAAGGGGGCTGATTGATGAAAGGGTTTCTAAAAAACGCAGAGATTCCGCCCTCCGGCCCAAAGCCAGATTTCCCCATGGATTACGGATAAATCACGAGGGGCAGTTGATACAGATGGACACAAAGCATATCATGCTATTGGGAGGAAAGAAATTCTACCAATTTACCGCCATTGATGTTTTGGGCAAGAAAAGAGTGTTAAGGGTTTATCCGTCCGAATCGTCAAGAAACGGAGTTCTGTTTTTAAAAGAATGCCTGGCTTCTTTCCCGTTTCCGGTGCAAGCCGTGCAGACTGATAACGGATCGCCTTTCTTAAAAGAATTTGACAAACTGTGCAAAAAACTGAATATCCCTCATTACTTTATCTATCCCAGACACCCCAAACAAAACACCTATGTTGAAATATCGCACGGGGCTGACGAAAGAGAGTTTTACAGGCAAGGAAATATTTGCTCAATACTTCCAGAGATGCAAAAGAACATTAGGGCGTGGGAAGACATATGGAACAGCTTCAGGCCTCACGAGGCGCTTGGTCAGCTTACACCAGCGGAATACTCGGAGAAGATAAAAACACAAGGATTGCCGACTAAAAATGTCATCGTTTTACAAACCTAAGAGTGTATCATATGTATCTGAACCTGGACATCCCTGCAAAATTTTTTGGAAATTCAATTTCCGAAGGATGCTTTGTTATAGTAAAATTTAGCGGCAAAAAAAGAGGCGAAATGCCTCTTTTTAAATGATATTGGAATCAGAAACTTTGCGGAATCTACTTCTTGTTTTCAGCATTATTCTCCACGCTAATCACTCTCACTTTTTTAAGCGCGCCGTTATATTGCTTAGTCTTTTTTGTGGCAAATACAACTTTTCCGGCGGCTGTGGCAAAAAGAGTATCGTCTTTGCCTTTCATAACATTTTCTCCCGCTTTAAATTGGCCGCCTCTCTGGCGCACCAAAATATTGCCGGCGATAACACTGGCGCCGCCAAATTTTTTCACTCCTAAATATTTCGGCTGAGAATCCCTGCCGAGGACGGACGAACCGCCTGCTTTTTTATGTGCCATAGTATTTTAAAATTAAAAATTGGTTAATACAAATTAATTAAAGTAACTATTAATGGCCCGATAATATTTTTCCAGTCCTTTCTTTTATATTTCCCACACATCAAACCAATTTTTGACACTAATATTTTCCAAATATTTTTGCCCAAAATTATTTTATTCAATTAAAACTTCTTTTATCTCTTGACCAATTTGATAAATAATCTTTTGGTTATCTATCCAATGGAAATTAGCAAATGCAATATCCTCCAAATCTCTTTGATAAATGATTTTTAAATTTTTTTCAAGATCAAAAACTAAAAGTTCTAATCTTTTCTCGTTTTCTTTTTTCAAAATTAAAGCCAATTTTTTACTATCGGGCGAAAATCTGGCCTCTGTCTTATCAGTTAATTCAGAGTAAATTTCAGGCAGCGTCCTTTTGTAAGTAAAAGTTTCATTTCCAAATTTATTGCCAATTGTAATTCCATAATATACTGCTACGTAATGGTAAGCAACTACATATTTTTTATCTGGCGACCATTGATATCCTACACCGTATAGTAATTCAGCTTTTTTTGTACCCATATTAGCATCAATTACAAAACCAATCATGCACTCTGTGCCACAATTATAATAGACGACAACCTCATCTGCGTCTAACCATTCCCAATAAGATGTATGATAGTCCCCTCTGTAAATTTCTTTTTTATCTGATCCGTCTTTATTCGTAATCACAAGAGCTGTATAGTTATCGTAATCAATAAAATTTATTTCTTTATTCTTTTCTTTATCTATAAAATAATTTAAATCTAAAAAATAACCCAATTTTTGACCATCAGGAGAGATTTTTAACTGAGTTTTTGGCTTGCCATCATTAGTTAATGCTTTTGTGGCAACATATTTGCCATTATCATAAGTTACTAAAATCTCTCCGCCATAAAGTTCATCGCTCAAAAAATAAGAAACAGGATGTTTGTAAAGATGTTTTAGTTCTATATGATTTCTGATAGAAATAAAACTATAGTAAATAAATAAAAATATCAGAAATAATAAGGCCGCCCAAAAAAATTTGCCTCTTCTGCTTTCTAAAATCTGTAAGAAATAAGTCATTTATCTTTCGCTAAAATAAAACAATAAACGCCCGCTTCTTTTTGTAAAGCGAGCTCCCGGCACTATCCTAAGAAAATCCTCTTGGGACAAGCTAACATCATGAAAAAAGTTAGCTCCTTCGCTAAAATCTTCAATCTCTCCCTTAATAACATGGCTGGCAATTTCCCATGATTCACGCCAAGTTTTTTCATCTATAGGATTGTTTTTATGTAGTGGGTCAATAACGTAGTTATAGTTCTTGTCAACTTCTCTAAAGGAAGCGTATTGATTGGGTTTCAAAATTACTGCATGGTAAGTATTTCCTCCAAAAACTCCCATTTCTACTCGATGTCTAACTGACCAACTAACCGCTGTCTTAGTTTCTCTTGATTCACTTCTTGCTTCTCCATAAATTACTCTAGCTAAAATCATTTCTTCAGAATCGTCCTCAAAATTTCCTGTCCATTTTGGATCATCTACTGTGGGAATTCTTTTAAATTCTTCAATTTTAATTCTTATCTCCTTTATTTCGGGATTTCTATCTGCCCAAAATTCAAGATAATGAAGTTCTGGTTTTAGATTTAATTCTTTCTCAAAAAGTTTTGATTTTCCTTTCAATGCCCTCCCGCACCAATACCAATTTTTATGAGATTTTAGTTCCTCATTTTTCTGAATTTCATCATTAATAAGTAATTTTAAATCCGAATCATCTTTTCTCAAAAAACCTCTTTTTTTAATATTGGCCAAGGCTTTAATTTTAAGAGATTTAATTCCAATACTAACTAAAACAATAGTTAACCATTGCCTTCTTTCACCATCTTCTATTGGATAATTATCTTTTGGCAGAAAAGAAATTTCAGATTCTTCAATTTGATAAATTCTAATTGACTTAAGGAATGAAAACTGATCGGCTAAAAAATTTAAAGCGTGGTATCCTTCCTCAAAATGAATTAAGAAAAAATCTGTTTTTTTTAATCCCTTTAAATTATTTCCGTTCCAGGCAACTTCACCATCAAATAATCCCCTTTTACCCGATTTTTTTGGAAAAGAAATTCCATCAATTTTTACTGTCAGATCATCGTCTTTGAAAAAATTTTTCCAAGATGAAAGATTTTGCCACCAAGATTTTGCCGAAGCGATTATTTCAATGCCATAAATTCCCTTTCTCTTAATCTGAAAATTCCATTTAAATTCTCTTTCTCTAATAGTTCTATCTAATTTTTCTTCTAAAATCTGATGCATAAACTATTTTAATTTAAAAATAAGAAATTTATCTTTTTTCTAATATTTCTCCTATTTCTCCACCTGATAATTTATTGAAAATTGTAAATTAAATTTAACTATGCGTTCTTGGAAAATATCACTATTTCTCGTCCGACAATTTGGTCCGGCCGGTCATATATGATTGTTTTCCGGACCGATAAGGAAATTATTGAATCGTTTCCGACCTCGTCTTTTTCAATCGGACTTATGATAGTATAGCCCGTCTTGACTATTTTGTCAATAAACGGCGCAAATGCGTATTTTTTTTGCCGTGTTTGATAAACCGGAAAAGTTATCACCACTTTGCCTCCACTAATCAAAATATCTTTAAACGCGTTAAATGCCGACAAATAAAGATTTTCAAGGTCTTTAAAGTTGCGCTCTATATCCGCATCGGCGGGGGAGCGGCGGTCGTATCTTGGCCCAAGGGTTCCTTCGGTAACAATCGCGTCAATGGAATTCTGCGGAATAAATTTCGCGAGATTGCTGGCATCGCATTGGAATAATTTCAGGCGCCCTTCCAAATCCAGCTGGCACTCGGATTTTTTATTTAATTCCGAAGCAAGCCATTCCAAATTTTTTCTGGATGATTCCAAGGTTTGCTTATTTATATCCGAACCGATAACTTTATAACCCATCAGAAGCGCTTCCTGCAGCAAAACGCCGGTGCCGCAAAACGGGTCTAAAATCGTTCCGCCTTTTTCCGCCACTGATAAATTTATCATTATTTGAGCGAGTTTCGGCGGCATCATTCCGATTTTCATATCCCGCTTCGGCCTTCCGTAATCCCGCAAACCGTAAAAGCGGAAATTTTGCACGGCCAAAGTTTTCCCATAATAAATTTTTTCTTTATCAACCGCGACCACAATTTCTCCGCCCTTGGCAAGCAATTTATTCTTGCTCACTGCTGGCGAATCAAGAAAGAATTTGTGCGGCGGCGGACTGACAATGCGGCATCTGATTTGCCGTTCCCGCAGAACTTCTTTTATTCCGATTAAATAACTTTTAACTTTTTCGGTGATTTTTTGTTTTTTGTGCGGATTGGCTTTGCAGATAAAATATATGCTGACCCCCCAATAAAATTTCGGGAAAGGGATATTTTTGATTTCCTGCTTTATATTTGGGTATTTATCCATCAGTTCGTCGGCGCCAAACGCCGAGCGCAAGTCAGAAACCTTGCTTAACCGGCCAAAAACTTCTATAATCTTAATTGTGCCGCCCAGTTTGTCCAAAAAATACTGCTCGTTTTTTATCGGCTCCGCCAAATCAACGGCCAAGACCTCTTCGGACAAATTCAAAATTTTATAAGACGCTCCTTCCCGCTTGAAAACGCTTAGAATTTCCGCAATTGACAAAGTTGGCGCGCGGCCCAAGACAAAAAGATATTTCATAATATTAAAAAATAGCTGTGTTAAATCTAAAATATTGCAAAGAAGTTTTAGCCAAAAATGAGGATAGGATAATTTTGAGCATCGGCTTCATACTCGTGGCCATTTTGTCGTTTGGCGCCGGAAAACTTTCGGAAACCTATCATCCGCAAACGCCTATTATTTTTCAAGAAGCGCCGCATAGCAACGCGGTTAGTGTTACGGCCGGCGTCGCGCGGGATGCGATAAACAATCAGGCAGGCGAGACAATTCCTAAAGTCGACAGTGCCAAAATTCAAGGAAAAATTATCGGGAATAAAAATTCAATGATTTACCATATTCCGGGCGGCGCTTCTTACGATAGAATCAGCGAGCAGAACAGGATATATTTTAATTCCGAGCAAGAAGCGCAAAACGCCGGTTATCGCAAATCAAAGCAGTGATTATTTTCTTTTCACGCTTAGTTTCTTAAATTCTTTTTTTGTCCGCGCGCTTTCTATTTTCCTTTTTTCATCCCTCGTAAAATTGTCGCTGTCAATGTCTTTGCCGATTTTTGTCAAATCCATAGTCAAATACTTGTCCAGTTTTCCGATTTCAGCCAGCGCGTCTTTTAATTTATTTTCATCGTACACGTATCGGCCTTGCAACAAGCGGGAAATAAACCCTTCGTCAATAAAAACTCTTTCCAGTTTCTGCTCGTCGCAGTATTGGTTTATAATCTCCGCCAGTTCCGCAATTCGCGCGTCGTCTTTTTTGCTTTTTTCCTTGATTTCCAGATATTCTTTAACCGCTTGCTTTATTTTCGCGTCGTTTATCGCTTCTTTTTTGAACTGATGGGAAAAATACGGACAAAGTTTTTTAAAGTCGCACCAGTCGCAAAGGGAATTGGGCTGGGGCGCAAACGCGCTTACTTTAATTTTATCAACTATTTCCAAAATCCGCTCCTTTGTTTCTTTTAACTCGCTGGCGCTTCTTGTCGTTGAAAGTTTTTCTCCGTGCTTTACGAAATATAAGCTTAATTTAACCTTTTTGTCTTTTAAACTCGGCCAGCGATTGACCACTCCGAGATGGTAAACTGAAAGCTGCAGATTTTTATCCACATCTTTTTGCGGCGGCAAGGTCTTGCCGGTTTTATAATCAATAATCTCAAATGTTCCGTCTGCCAACTTGTCAATTCTGTCAATTTTTCCGGTAATCGTGTGAATTTCGCCGGAATCTTCTATCGGCGCTTCAAAATACGATTCCAAATTGACAATATGGAAATTCGCCGGATAATTTTTCGCGTAATAATCTTTCAGAATTTTTATTCCCTGTCCGAAAGCGGCCATTTCCTCCGCTTCCGAGGAATAAACGCTTTTGTCCCAAAGTTTAGTAAAAAATGACAGAACCTCGTCTTCCGTAGCTGGGGTAAGGCGAGCGGGCTCGTGAAGCACTTTCAGGGTTTCATGAATCCATGTGCCGAAAAGCGCGCTCTTTGATTTAGCCGTCTTTATTTTATCAATTTCCGAAAATTTGTATTTTGCCGGACAGATTAAAAAGGCGTCCAGCGCCGAATAGGAAATTCTCATAATGGTTCTATTTACTCGCCATAAATCGCGCGTTATTATGTTGTTATTAAAAGTATAATTCAAATATGGAAAAAGCGCAAAAAATTATCGTTGTCCACTATCATGAAATCGGCCTGAAAGGAAAAAACCGCGGATATTTCGAAGAAGCCCTGCGGCAAAATATTGTAAAATCGCTTGATAAAGCCGGCGTTAAATATTCGCGCGTGGCGCGTTTAAGCGGCAGAATAGTGGTTTACCCCGACAAAGACCCCGAGGAAAACGAGCAAAAAATCGCCAAAGAACTAAACTATATTTTCGGCATCGCGTATTTTTCGTTTGGCTGGCAGGTTAGCGCCGATTTGGAAAAAATTGAAAAAGCATTGGAAGAAATTCTAATTGAAAGATTATCCGCCTACGGCGGAAAAAATAGTCCGGCCCGCTTCGACGAGCCGAAGACGAGGCGAGCAAAAACTTTCCGGATTAGCGCGAAGCGGTCTGATAAAAAATTCCCGTTGACTTCTGAAGAAATAAATCAGAAAGTGGGGGAGTGTATAATAGAAAATTTTCAATTTTCAATTTTCAATTTTCAATTAAAAGTCAATTTAAAAAATCCGGATATTAACTGTTTTATTGAAATTACGCAAGACGGCGCGTTTCTTTATTTTGAAAAAATTAAAGCACTCGGAGGATTGCCGGTTGGCGTAAGCGGCAAAGTTTTATCTTTAATATCCAGTGGTTTTGATTCGCCTGTGGCCGCTTGGCATATTATGAAAAGGGGAGCGCGGGTTGATTTTGTCCATTTTCACAGCTATCCGCGAACCAGTAAAGCGTCTGTCAATAATGTAAAAGAATTGGTAAAAATTTTAAATAATTATCAATCCCGAGTACTCGGGATTTTATACCTCGTGCCGCTTCTGGGCATTCAGCGCGAAGTTTTTTCAAAATGCGAAGCAAAATACCGGATTATTTTGTACCGAAGGTTTATGTTCCGAATCGCCGAACGCCTCGCGGAAAAAATCGGCGCCGGGGTTCTTGTGACAGGGGAGAGTTTGGGGCAAGTCGCTTCGCAAACCCTGGAAAATATCAAGGCGGCAAGCGCGGCAATTTCTATTCCCGTGTTTCGGCCGCTTATCGGCACTGACAAAGAAGAAATTATCAATGAGGCGAAAAAAATAGGAACTTATGATATTTCAAGCCAGCCGTACGAGGACTGCTGTTCGCTGTTTACTCCGGCGCATCCGGAAACCAGGGCAAGAATTTCCGCGGTGGAAGCGGAGGAGCAAAAACTGGATATTGAAAAATTAACCGAAGAAGCGATGGAAAAAACGGAGAAAGTAGAATTTAAAAATTAACTTTGTCAACTTTATTAACTTTATCAACTTTATCAACTTCTTTATCAATTTTCAGACTTATCAATAATTTATGCTCCAGTAGATTTTATTGATAAATATAGTTTTTGGTTCTGATTTTAAAATCTGACATGGAAACTTGTGACTTGGAAACATGGTTTCCAAGTATTTTTATAAATTTTAAATTCTTGAATATTCTTGCGACCGCAAGAATATTCAAGAATTACAAAATATAAACTATAATACCAAATTCATCTAATCTATTCCGCCCCGCCACAGTCCTCTGTGAGAAACTGCGGCACAAAAGCGCATAAAATAACCATTTAGATTCAGGTGTTATAGAATAAATCTATTGAATTTGGTATAAATTGCGCAAATCAAAACACAAGTTAATCCCGAGTACTCGGGATTAAAACTCCTTACTTTTCTTGCGGTCGCAAGAAAAGTAAGTTATTATAATATTATAATATTTTAAACTTGGATAATTGGGATAATCCAAGTGGAGTTCATAAAGCTCGTAAGTCCACCCAGAGGAAATTCATAAAATTTTTACTTCATAACTTTATGAACTAATTTGCCTTGACAAAAAGCGGACTTGATGTATAATAACAAGTCAAGCTGGAAAATAGTCTGTAAAGTCTGATTTTTGTTAAAATGTTAAGATGTTAAAATGATTTTGCTCTTTTAAAACTTAAAGATTTACCGGTCCGAAAAGATTGCGATATTATATGGCAGTTTTTTGGGACTGGTAAATTGGCCAGTATAAATGAGGTGAAAAGATGACAAGAAAAGAAAAAAAGACAATAAGGCAGAAAATCAATGAAGCCGATTCTCTGGCTGGAAATGAGAAAATTGATGAGGCAATAATACAGTTGATAAGCTTGCTTAAAGAAGAACACGGCAAGCCAACTATAGAAGAAACGATTGAGTTAGTGGATACAATTGCTTCATTAAAGAAGCGGAAATATGAAAAGGAAGATAAAAAAACAAGGGGTGAAAAGAAAATGAAAACCAACAGAAGGGAGGATCTGGTGAGGCAGCAAATAGAGTTTGCAAAAAAGCTTTGTGAGATAAGCCCTGGAATGGCAAAAAAAGTTATTGCGGCGACCAATCTTGAAATAGCAAGATTGGAAAAGCTTCAAAGTGAGGCGGAAAAAATATTTAATAGAGGACGCAGCAATTTTAAAGCGGGATTTTTTTCCCTTGCAAGCGCTGATTTCACAGAGGCATTGAGCAGACAGCGGGAGATTGGCGACATTGAAGGAGAAGCTTCGTCGTTTGAAATGCAGGCCAAGTGCTGTTACAATATCAGCGGCATGCTCGTCATGGCCTTGAATAAGGCAAGAGAAGCTATTAAAATCTATAAGAAAATTGACAACGCCGACGGCGTAGCCAGGGTTAAGGCGCTGATCAAAAAGCATTGAAAAAAATAAAAGGCGGGATAGATTTTCCGCAAAGTGAATGAGGTGATAAAGAAATGACAGAAAAGACAGATTGGGGAGCCACCGAAGAAATCCCCATGAGTAAAAAAGAAGCAGATGAACTTTTTGCCTTGATAGAAAGTTTACGGGCGAAAGGCGAATATGGAGAAGCAATACAGCTTTTAGAAAAAGGATTACAAGGACCATTCGCTTTGGTTGGTGAGGATTATACCAAGGCGGAAACAATGGTAAGGGAAATGGAATATAAGCAAGCGCTGTGGGAAGCTAATGAGGTGAAAAGGAAATGACAGAAAATAAAACTGTAAGAGAAATGATAGATGAAGCAATAAGAGAAATGATAGATGAAGCAATTGGGCTTTACGACAAAGGAGAATGGAACGCGGCTCTTGAGTTATTAGAGATAACGTTTCAGTCTCGTTATGTAAACAACAAAGAAGCGGCAGAAATACACATGCTGGCTGCATGGAATCACTGGAAGCGAGGCAAAAAAGATTTAGCCGCTTCGGTTTGGGCGACCACAACACAAATTGCCGGGGCAGATAATATAACAATAGCCAGCTCTCATGCTGGCTTGGGAATATATTATGCCGAGAAAGGCGACAAAGAAAAAGCTTTACATCACGCAAAGCTTGCGCAGGAACTCTTGCCGCCGAATGTTACAATGAATCATGCGATGAATCTGAATGCTTGCGCGATTTCTCTGGCAAAGATCGGGGAGCTTGATCGCGCGGAAGAAGTTTTGCGGAAAGTTGCTCAAATAAATGAGCAACTTGAAAAATCAGATGACCCGGTAGTCGCTAAAAAAGCCAAACACCAGAGAGCAAAAAATGGGTATAATCTTGCTTCGCTGGTCTATATTCCACAGGAGAAATATAGAGAAGCGATAGTTGAACTTGATGTAGAGGTAATTCCTCGTTATAAAATTGTCAATGCGGAAACCGATATTGCTGCCGCATACCATAGAATTGCGGAAGCATATGAAAAGATGGCTGAAACAGGAAACGCGGAAAAACTTTGCCTGACGCTTGCGCTTGACTACGAGAATGCATCATTAACCTTCTGGCAGAAGCATCCAGATGACCCCAAACGGATAGAAACCGCGGAGAAAAATATCCTGAGAATCAAGGAAAAAATCGCGAAATTGGAGCACTAAACGCTTCATAAGAGGCAACAATGACTCCCAAACATTCGGGACGAATTGCCTCTTTTTTTATTTTTCTAAAAAATTAGTTGAAGCAGAAATTATTGATATTTCAAAAAGTTGACAAATCTTGCGACCGCAAGAAAAGTAAGGAGTTTTGTTTAAGGACTGAGAACGAATTACTTTTTTTATTCATTTTAAAAGCAGTCTTAAAACTATTTCGTATAAAAACATATTCATTAACAAAACAAGCTAGAGCCTATTTTATTGATGAAATCTTATTTAATAATTCTTTACAGTTTTTTACGGTTTATTGGGAGTGATTTATGCTCAAGATTGAGCTTATCCTGCCAAAAGGGTATAATTATAACTAATTGCCTCTCAATAAATTGGAGACCCGCTCTCCGCAACCGGAGGAGAGCGGGTCTCCAAAATACCAAATTAAATATGGATTTTCACGCAGGATTATTGCCAAAAATTGGAAAAACGACTTTTGATGTCTCGGTTGTTCATTTTTTGTTGATGTTCGGCTACAAACTTTTCTCGCTATATTATCCGCTGTTTCTGGTTTCAATTGGTTTATCAATAATTAAAGTTGGCTGGGTTTATCTTTTGATATACGGCACTATTGCCGCGAGCGCGATTGCGGCGAATTTTTTAATTCATAAAATAAATCCTGCCAAAGTGGCTGCCGCGGGAATTTTCGGATACGGCGTTTACGCTTTACTGATGTTGTTTAATACCGGCATCGCAATTTTTTATGCGGCGCAGATTCTGCTTGGCATTTCCGCCGCGCTATGGCTTGTGTCGCTAAAATCAATCATTATTGAATCACGACCGGAAAACTATAACCAAAGCTTCGGCTGGTTTTATTCGGCGCCTCAATATGCCTCGGCTTTGGCTCCGGCAATCGGAGGATTGGTTATTTACAAATTCGGCTTTGGCGGAGTTTTTGCTTTGAGCGTTTTTATTCAATTTATCAATGCTTTTTACGCCTATTTTAAACTTAATAGAATAAATAGTTTCGATGGTAAAACTTTTTATAGTGAGCCCCTTGACTATGCTCGGGGTAAACGAAGTCGAAACATTATCACGCCGGTCAAAGCGCAAAATTTTGATTTTAAAAATCTAAAAGAGAATTACCTTAATATTTTTCACTCGCTTAAAAACGACAGGATTACTTCAATGGCGCTCGCGGTAATATTTGTCGCGTTAATTCTGGGAGGAATCTACCGCCCCTATTTTGTTTTATTCCTAAAAGATTTGAATTATACCCAAAACGATATTATCGGCTTTTTCTCCCTGCTCTCACTTGTTTTTATTCCCATAAGCTGGCTTGCGATAAAATTTATCGGTAAAATCTCAAGCTATAAAAATATTTCTTTTGGCGTAATAGCAGATGGAATTATTTTTGTAATCATTGGTTTGTGGTCAAGTTTTTTAAATTTAATTCAAGTATTTTTGCTTCTATTAGTTGACTCAATAGCCGGATTAATGGTTGGCAGCGGTAAAAGCGGAATGATGGCGGAAAAATTTGCCAAATTTAAAGAAGAAGCATCAACAATTGATACTATAATTATCGCTCTTGGCCCTGCTATCGGCGGCATCGTCGGCGGCATAGCGATTTCTAAAATCGGCTTTGGAGCCACATTTTTATGGAGCGGGGCGATTGTCTTGTTATTGTCTATTATCTTTTTAATCTTCCTCAAAAAGCAACGGCGATAATACTTTTGCTTAACATCCGGCAAATTATGGAGTATAATAATTATAAATTTTATCAACATTGTTTATGCCTTTAAATTTTACATCAAAATCGCAAGAAGCGCTTCAGCGCGCGCATGAAATCGTGATGGAGAAAAACCAGCAGGCGATTGAGCCGATACATTTGTTATACGCCCTGCTTGAGCCGGAAGAGGGGACTCTATCAGCAATATTAAGCCGGCTAAACGCTAATTCGGCATTGATAAAACAGCAGGTTCAAAAAGAAATTGACAAAATCCCCGCGCCGGGAGGAGCGGCTGGCCAGCATGGACTCGGCGAGGCTGGCAGAGGCGCGGGACAAATTTATCTTACTCCGGAAATGAACCAGCTGCTTAACCAGTCGCAAAAAGAAATGGCCAAGATGAAAGACGAGTTCATTAGCACCGAACATCTGTTCTTGGCAATGCTTGCGGTACCCAACAAAGCCCGGCAGATTTTTGAATCGCAAAAAATTAATTACGAATCTGTTTTAAAAATATTGGCGGAAATCAGGGGCGGCCAAAGGGTGACTGATACGGAACCGGAAACAAAATTTCGCGCCATGGAGCGCTATGCCAGAAATCTTACGCAATTAGCGCGCGAAGGAAAATTGGATCCGGTAATCGGCCGGGACGAAGAAATCAGGCGGGTGATTCAGGTTTTAAGCCGGCGGACCAAAAATAATCCCGTGCTTATCGGAGAAGCCGGAACCGGAAAAACCGCGATTGTTGAAGGGCTCGCCCAAAGAATCATTGCCGGCGATGTGCCAGAGTCAATAAAAGGCCGCGAATTGGTGGCGCTTGATTTGGGCGCGATGGTCGCGGGTTCAAAATTCCGCGGAGAATTTGAAGACCGGCTAAAAGCGGTACTGAAAGAAATCAGCCGGGCAGCGGGAAAAGTAATGCTGTTTATTGACGAGTTGCATACCTTAGTGGGGGCTGGCGCGGCAGAAGGGGCGATAGACGCTTCCAATCTTCTCAAGCCGGCGCTGGCGCGGGGAGAACTGCACTGCATCGGCGCGACAACTACGAAAGAATACCAGAAATACATTGAAAAAGACGCCGCGCTTGCGAGAAGATTCCAGCCGGTAATGGTAAGCGAACCCTCAGTTGAAGATACAATCGCGATGTTAAGAGGGCTGAAAGAGCGCTATGAAATCCATCACGGAGTGCGCATTACCGACAATGCCATTGTCGCGGCGGCAAATCTTTCGCACCGCTACATTTCCGACAGGTTCCTGCCTGACAAAGCGGTGGACTTAATTGACGAAGCGACTTCGGCCCTAAGAATAGCGATAGACAGCATGCCTCCGGAGCTTGACCAGATGAAGCGGGAAATTATCACTCTGGAAATAGAAAAACGGGCGATGGCGAAAGAAAAAGACAAATTGTCGCTAAAACGCCTGGCCGAAATTCAAAGCCGGCTGGCGGATATTAAGGAAAAAAACAACAATCTTGAAATCCAATGGCGGTCGGAAAAAGAAATGATTACCAATATCCGAAATTATAAAAAAGAGATTGACCGATTTAAAAAAGAATCGGAAGAAGCCGAGCGCGCTGCGGAACTGCAGAAAGTGGCGGAAATTCGCTATGGAAAAATTCCCGAGTTGGATAAAAAAATCAAGGAAGCCCAAAAAAAGCTGGATGAAATTCAAAAAACCGCGCCGATTTTAAAAGAAGAGGTGACCGAAGAAGATGTGGCCGCGGTGGTTTCCCGCTGGACCGGAATTCCGGTTTCGCGGATGATGGAATCCGAAGCCATAAAACTGGCGAAAATGGAAGAGGTCTTGGCAAAACGCGTGGTTGGCCAGAAAGAAGCGCTCGCGGCTGTATCCAATGCCGTGCGCCGGGGCAGGGCAGGGGTAGCCGAGGAAAACCGCCCGACTGCATCTTTTCTTTTTATGGGACCGACTGGCGTGGGAAAAACAGAGCTTGCCCGGGTATTGGCTGAATTTTTATTTAACGACGAAAACGCGATTATCCGCCTGGATATGAGCGAATATATGGAAAGGCACGCGGCGGCAAAAATGATCGGCTCGCCGCCCGGATATGTGGGATATGAAGAGGGCGGACAGCTTACCGAAGCCGTGCGGCATAAGCCGTTCAGTGTTGTTTTGTTTGACGAGATTGAAAAAGCGCATCCGGACACTTTTAATATGCTGCTCCAAATTTTGGACGACGGACGGCTTACGGACGCCAAGGGCCGCGTGGTGAATTTCAAAAATACGATTATTGTTATGACTTCCAATATCGGAAATGAAATTATCAGGGAGTATTCGGTCCTGGGATTTACGGAAAAGCGAAAAGCCGGAACCATGCCGAAAAAAGAAATGGAGGAGCGCGTGCAAACCGAACTGCGCTCGCATTTCAGGCCGGAATTTATCAACCGGATTGATGAAACGATAATTTTTGGCCAGCTGACCAAAAAGGATCTGGCAAACATCGTTGACATCCAGCTAAACCGCGTCGCGAAACGCCTTGCCGAGCGGCAGATTACATTTGCGATAACTGAGGGCGCCAAACGGTTATTGGCCAACAAAGGATATGACCCGAATTTCGGGGCAAGGCCGCTGAAGCGGGTAATTCAAAATCTCATCCTAAATAAGCTCGCGTCTATGACCGTGGAAAGAAAAATTAAAGACGGCGATAAAATAATCATTGACGCGAAGAAAGACGATATTGAAATAAGCGTGGTGAAAAATAATAAAAATAATCGCAAAACAAATTAAGGCGGGTCAGATATAGATAGGGCAGAATTAACACAATGTCGCATAATGTAGGTTATGCGACATTGATTGTTATAGTGTCTAATTTGCCCGTTTTTTGAACTCCTGCCTGCCGGCAGGCAGGTTTGCCACCCGTCTTTCTTTTACTCCCCTCAGCAAATGCTTTTTAATCGCGTTTTTCGCGCTTATAACGCGTTTAAGATGCTTTTTGGGGCAATATACTCCAATAAACCAGTGGTTCCATTCGGCAGCGTTTAAAGCGTTAAGCAGCGGTGAAATTTTTTCAAGCGGTTGTTTTTTGCCGGCCCCGATGTCAATAATGATTTTGCTGTCTTTAGCCGCGGGAAATCTCAATATATTTATCAGCAGCTCGTAATTTTTCAATTTTAGCTCTTTGGCGATTATCCTTTCGGTTTTCTGCGCATCTTGCGGCCCGATCAGCTTATTTAAGTCGCTGAAATCCGGCTTTCTGAACACGATTGCTTCCTCGTAAAATTCCCTTCGGTCAAGACGGCCGATTAAACGCGCGGCCGGCGTTTTTGAGTTCCGCAGCCGGGAAATCAGGTCTATGTCGTCAAATTTAATAAGATCACCGGCTGAAATTTCCTTGGCTTCCGACGCCTCGCTAAAAGCCGCTCTTAACATCGTATTCGCGATAACCGTTTTGTGGTGCATATAAACCATCGCGTACATCAGATAGCGCGAAATCAGAATTGATTCCAGCGCGGGAAGATATTTTATGCCGGCCAGATAATTCTTGCCGCTGATTGAAAGATTTTTGATGATTACATCCGTCTCAATAACTCCGTACGCGACTCCTGTATAATACGAATCGCGCTTTAAATAATCCAGGCGGTCAACATCAATTTGCCCCGATATAAGCTTGCCGAATTTTCCTCTGCCTTGAATCAAATCGCAAACACGATTAACATTCATCCGGGCGTTTTTGATGATTTTTGAAATTTCATAACCCCTGATTAAATTCAGTGTTTGCTCTTCGTGGTTAAAGCCATTTGTCAGGGCGACGGTGTCTTCTATGGCGTGTGAAAACGGATAATGCCCCAGATCATGCAAAAGCGCCGCGGCTATAAATTCGTTTTTGCGTTCAATTCTGTTTATTTCCGCGAATTTTGTCGCCAAATAATACGCGCCAACTGAATGCTCAAAGCGGGTGTGGTTTGCCGAGGGATAAATAAGATAATTTTTTCCAAGCTGCTTTATGTTTCTTAATCGCTGGAATGGCACGGAGTTTACCAGCCGTTCAAACGGTTCTGGAATGCTTATAAAGCCGTACAAAGGGTCTTTCAGTATCATCATAAAATCATTTTAACATATTAGCATTTTAGCATTCTAACAAAAAAGAAATTCAAATGCTTAATGTTTAAATGTTAGTATGTTTAAATGCTAAAATGAATTATTTATACACTATCACTTGCTCAATTGTGGTGGTGGTGTTATAAAGCGTGGCGATGTTTTGCCGGGTGGAATCCAGATAGATATTGCTCCCCCACATCGGATCGTTGACGATATAGCCGCGGCTGTCTTTGTTAAAAATCGCGACATAATGC
>Ga0180732_1001204_pt1 | contig 16876 bp, 14 predicted proteins | sample KR11_01MetaG_FD_148674 | JGI IMG/M metagenome (GOLD analysis project Ga0180732, IMG submission 148674) | Groundwater microbial communities from the Olkiluoto Island deep subsurface site, Finland - KR11_0.1 MetaG | ecosystem: Environmental > Aquatic > Deep subsurface > Groundwater | place...
AAACTATACTTTATATATGCAAGGTAAAAATAAACCATTGTTAAGATATTTAAATACGAAAATAAACCGTTTAGTAGCCAAAAGATATTCCTGTCTTATTCTTGGACCCCGTCAAGTCGGAAAAACCACTCTGGTTCAGAATATATTGAAAAATGTCAAAAATAAAATTGAATATTTTTTACAAAATCCGTCAACGCGCCAGGAAATTGAAGCGGATCCGTCAAAAATAATACGCCAGGCAGAGGCTTTTGGCGGAAAGCCCGTTATTTTTGTTGATGAAGCGCAAAAAGCGCCGGAAGTTTTTGATTCGGCGCAATTTCTGATTGACAAAAAAGAAGCCTCGTTTGTTTTAACCGGATCTTCGGCGCGAAAGCTTAAGCGAAGCGGGATCAATCTTCTGCCCGGAAGAATTAAGCGCTTTTATCTTGATCCGCTTTTATGGGGCGAGCTGGGACTGCTTGAAAAAGGATCCATCGCTGATTTAGCGATAAAAAATATCAATAAAAAAATAAATTATTCTTTTGAGGATTCCTTGATATTCGGATCGCTTCCCGGAATAGTCATGTTGCCAAAAGAGGATAGGCGGGACTTCCTCAAATCTTACGCGGAAATTTATCTGGAGGAAGAAATAAGAGCCGAAGCGTTGAGCCGAAAAATCGGGGCGTTTTCAAGATTTTTGGAGCTGGCGGCGGCGGAATCGGGAACAAGCCCCAACCTTACCAAATTATCAAACGAATCGGGGGTAAGCCAGCCGTCAATCAAAGAATTCTATCGTGTGCTGGAAGATACTTTGGTGATGGAAAGAGTTGATCCTTATCTTAAAAATTCCCGCAAAAGAATACTTTCCTCTCCGCGGTATTATTTTTTTGACATCGGAGTGCGCAATTCCCTCGCACGGCTTCCTTTGGATGAAAATGCTATTAACGCGCAGAAAAGCACGTTATTTGAACACGCGGTGATATTGGAGATAATCAGAAGAATAAGAATATTGAATAAAAATTATAAAGTCTATTTTTGGAGGACATCCGGCGGAGCTGAAGTTGATTGCATTATTGATTTGGGAAATACCGTGATTCCGATTGAAATAAAGGCTTCAAAATTTGTCGCTTTGTCGGAAATTAAAGGACTGAAAATCTTTTTGTCTGATTATGAAAAAATCGCAAAGCGCGGATATGTGATAACAATGGGCGAAAGAAAAGAAAAGCTGGCGGAAAATATAATTGCTTTGCCGTGGTTTTATTTGTAACAATCTACTTCTCTGAATTTTTGCAAAATGCTTGCGGAGTGGTATACTTATGAATATAGAAAAGAAAAAAGCGGGGTATGAATATTTACTGGCTTATAAAATCGCGGTGCCGGTTTATGATTTAACGGTGGAATTTTGCGATGTCAACATCAGCAAGTTTTCACGCACGCGCGATCAGATGACGCAGGCGGCGCGAAGCGGAATGCAGAATATTTTGGAGGGAAACCAGCAGGAAGGAATGAAGGGATATATCAAATTGAGCGGAGTGGCGCGGGGGAGCTTGGAGGAGCTGCTGAAAGATTACCACGCTTTCGCGCGGCAGAATGGTTTGGCGATTTGGCCGAAGGAGAAAGTGATAAGAGAGATAAGGGAAATAGGGAATATCTGGGAGATTATTAAAGCGACGCCGACCCTCCCTGATTCCCCTAATTTCCCCAATCTCCCAAAAGACCCCGAAAAAGCGGTCAATTTGATGATCACTCTTATCAATCAAGCCAATTATCTGATTGATAAATTAATTATTTCTTTGAAAGAGAAGCATATGAAAGAGGGCGGGCTTACGGAAGAACTTTATAGAAAACGCGTAGAATATAGAAAAAATAACCATTTATGAAGCTCACAAAAAAACTCATCACAACCATCCTCCTATCCCTCATCATCTTAGCCGCCCTGGCGTATTCAATCAGCCGTCTTTACGCTATGGCCGGACTTAGTACCGGAAGTAGCGGAAATTCCGGAACCACAGGCGGGTCACTTACCAAAGGCCTCGTCGGCCACTGGAATCTTGACAGCGAAAGCTACAACCCCGCCACCAAAAGGTTTACGGACAAGAGCGCCTTCAGCAATCACGGCACATCCTCCAACGCCGCCACCTTCACCACCGACCACACCGGCCAGGCGGACAGGGCGATGACTTTCAACGGCACCGATGATTATGTTAATATCAGCGGTTTTGGAAATAAAATGCCAACCAGCGAAATTACTATTGAAGCTTGGATTAAACCCGCTATAGCAACTGGGCAACATGATGGTTTTACTTTTGTTCCTCTTGAACCCCAAGCAAGCAGTCGAGTTACTGTCCATTTTCCGTGGGATGGCTCGATTATTTGGCAATTTGGCAAACCGTTTGTATCTTTATCTGCAACTTTTCAATCAAGCTGGGCAGGTGTTTGGGGTCATTACGTTTTTCAGGCATCAAACTCAGGAAATTATATGAAGATATATCGAAACGGAGTTCAAATCGCAACGGTTGCCAGTATGTCAAATTTTACTCAAGTCTCCGCTGACTGGGTGATAGGCGGAAGGACAACAAAGCCATTCTCCGGCTCCATCGACGAAGTCCGCATCTATAACCGCGCGCTTTCCGCGGAGGAGGTAAAGATGAGTTATGATTTCTACCGTCCCAAATTCTCCGCGGGAACCGGAGAAAAGGGTCTCGTCGGACACTGGAATCTGGACAGCGAGAGTTACAACCCCGCCACCAAAAGATTCACGGACAAATCGGCTTTCAGCAATCACGGCACATCAGCCAACGCCGCCGGCTTCACCACCGACCATATGGGCCAGGCGGATCGCGCGATGACTTTCAATGGAACGAGCGATTATGTGGATGTGGGTCAGAAAACGAGTTTATCAAATTCGTCTGTTACATTAGAGGCATGGTTTAAACCAAATTCATTGCATGATGGAACAATAATTGGTAGATGGAATACCCTTGCTCCCGCTTCTGAAAATGACTTTTCTCTACGTAGTAATGGAAATATATTTACTGAATTCTGGGTCGGTGGTGTTGGGTATACAATAGCAGGAGGCACGGCAGTTGCTGATGCGTGGAATCACGCAGTATTTACTTATAAAAGTGGGGAGCAAAAATTATATCTTAATAATGTGATGGTGAATTCTGCGGCAGTAAGTGGAAATTTGAATACAGGCTCAAGCCATCAGATGAATATCGGTTGGGGATACATTCTTACTGCTTATAGTTATTTCTCCGGCTCCATCGACGAAGTCCGCATCTACAACCGCGCGCTTTCCGCGGAGGAAATTCTCGCGCAATACAACGCATACCGTCCCAAATTTTCCGCCGGAAATTTGCAAAAAGGCCTGGTCCTGGATATGCCGATGAATTCAACTTACACCAAATCCGCGACCGTCCTCACGGACCGCACGCCATATTCCAACAACGGCACAGCGGTGAACGGCGCGGTGATTGGAACCACAGGCACGACCTTTGATGGTGTGGATGATTATGTTCAGTTGCCAACCACAGGTAATTACAACGGTACTTCTGGGACTGTAAGTGTTTGGGTTAAATTATCAACACAACCTGGCATAAATGGTTATATGACTTTTGTTGGGACTGCCCCAGCCAGCGAAGCATTCGGATGGAAATTTGAATATATAGATCAGGCGGGCGTAAATAAGATAAATTTTAGAAAATGGACGCCAGAAATATCATCATTGTATACTTATACTCTTAATGTCGGTGTTTGGAGTAATCTTATTACTGTATGGAATGTAACCAATAGAATGTTTTATATTAATGGTGTTTTAGTGGATACATCTTCAATCGGAGCACCTACCTCTGGAAGTGATATTGCGTGCATTGGAGCAGATGCCAGAAGTGATTGTGGCGGTCAACTTTTCAACGGCTCCATCGACGAAGTCCGCATCTACAACCGCGCGCTTTCCGCGGATGAAATCCAGCTTTCTTACGACCAGAGCAAAGGAAAACACTAAATTTAATTTTTAATTTTGAATTTTTAATTTTGAATCAAACTCGAATTTCTTAATTTTGAGACATTCAGTCACTCAAAATTCAAACGATAAAACACAACCTTGACTTATAAAATAATCGGACTAAAATAGAAGTATGATTAAAAGAAACCTTTTTTTGGAGCTAAAAGCTCATTTGGACAAAAAAGAAATTAGTTTGATTATCGGACCAAGACAAGCGGGGAAAACAACTCTGATGTCTTTGTTGGCTGATGATTTGAACAAGCGGGGAGAGCCGACTCTTATCCTGAATTATGACATAGAAAGAGACAGGGAATTTTTTGGTTCGCAGGAAAAATTGCTTAAGAAAATTGAGCTGGAAATCGGCAAAAAGAAGGGCTATGTTTTTTTAGACGAGATACAAAGAAAAGAAAACGCGGGGCTTTTTCTTAAGGGCTTGTATGATATGAACTTGCCGTATAAATTTATTGTTTCCGGCTCGGGCAGCGTTGAACTTAAAGAAAAAATTCACGAATCGCTTGCCGGCAGAAAAAGAGTGTTTGAGCTTGGCGCGGTGTCTTTTGACGAGTTCGTGAATTATAGAACTGATTATAAATATGAAGATAAATTGAGCGATTTTTTCGAGGTGGAAAAATCGCGAACCCGCTTGTTTTTGGAAGAATTTTTAAATTACGGCGGCTATCCGAAAGTTATTTTAGAGGAAACAAAAGAGGAAAAAATAAAAATAATAGACGAAATTTACAGAAGTTATGTTGAAAAAGACATAGCTTATCTTTTAGGGGTTCAAAAAACCGATGATTTTACCCGTTTATTAAGGCTGTTGGCTTCGCAAATAGGAAATTTGGCAAATGTTTCCGAACTTTCCGCCACTTTGGGAATTTCAATCCCGACTGTCAAAAATTATCTTTGGTATTTGGAAAAAACATTTATTTTGGAAAAAATCACTCCTTATTTTAAAAATGTCCGCAAGGAAATAACAAAAGCGCCGGTGTATTATTTTTATGATATCGGCATGCGCAATTACGCGGCCGGAGATTTCGGGCGGATTAGTCTGGATGATAATGTCGGGTTTGTGTTTGAAAATTATGTTTTTAACGCCCTTAAAGAAAAAACAAAGCGCGCCTTGCCGTCTATCCATTTTTGGCGAACCAAAGACGGAGCGGAAGTTGATTTTATCGTCAATTCCGGCGAAGCTGTTATTCCGGTGGAAGCAAAGAAGCAAAATTTGAAACGGCCGGAAATTACCCGTTCGCTCCGCAGTTTTATCGCCAAATATAATCCGAAAAAAGCTTATGTGGTGAATTTGGCGCTAAGCGATGAAATAACGGTTGGAAATACGACAGTGATTTTTATTCCATATTATGAATTTTGGCTGGAATCTTTTATTTTGTAACCGCGCCCTCTCCGCAGACGAAATCCAGCTTTCCTACGGCCAGAGCAAAGGAAGACATTAAGGAAAATTTGAAATTTTAAATTTGAAATTTTAAATCAATCCTAAATTCTTAAATGAATAAAACATCAGATAACTACAATTTAGAAACAAGGACAATAAAATTCAGCGGGGATATTATTATTTTTGTAAGCAAATTGCCCAAAAGCAATATTAACAATCCATTAATAAATCAACTGATTCGTTCTGCTACAAGTATCGGCGCCAACTACTGCGAAGCCAACGGAGCAAGTTCCAGAAAAGATTTCAAGAATAAAATATACATTTGCAAAAAAGAAGCAAAAGAAACAAAGTATTGGTTGCAATTGGTTTCAACAACTATTTCTGAATACAAAGAACAAGGCGGAAAATTGTGGCAAGAAGCCCAAGAGCTAACTCTGATATTTTCAAAAATCATTCTGACATTAGAAGGCAGAAGTAAAAAAACAATTTAAAATTTTATCATTTAGGATTTCATTTCAAATTTAAAACTTAAAATTTAGACTTAAAATAAATAATGAAATCCTAAATTAATAAATTTAAAATTAAGATATTTAAAATTGATTTAAAATTTAAAATTTAGCCTTTAGCCTTAAAGTAAGGAATTTTCAATGACTTAATTTTCAAATGAATTTGTCATTGCGAGGAGGCTAAAGCCGTATAGTACACCACGGTTGTTATATTTTTTACTCCGTGTTAAAATACTTTTATATGACACAGACAATTACTGTTGAAACAAAAACAGTTGAAAAAATCCTTTCCCACTTGGATGAACTAAGACAGGACATGAATGAACTTAAAAACAAACTTTTAAAAGAAGAAGCTCCTTATGGTAGTGATGAGTGGTGGGAAAAAGAGGAAGAAAAAGCAACGGAAGATATAAAAAAAAGGCGAATAGTTACGTTTAATTCCGTAGAAGAAATGCAAAAACACCTTAATTCTTTAAAATAAAACATGAGAATCAGCTTTACAAAGAAAGCATTGAAAGCTTATGAAAGTCTCCCGCTCTCAATAAAAAAGAAGGCAGACAAACAGTTTATATTTCTTGTATCAGACATACGGCATCCCTCATTGCGAATTAAAAAAATGCAAGGTTATGTTGATATATGGGAATGCCGCATTGATTATCATTATCGTTTCACTATTATTATTGAAGAGCAAGAAATTACTGTACGCACAATTGGCCCGCATGATCAAGGATTGGGTAAAAAATGATATCTTAAGTATAAATCAGCGAAGTCCGCATCTACCCTCCTTCGCCAAGGCTTCGGAAGGGCAGGCAACCGGGCGTTATCGGCTGACGAAATCAAACTTTCCTACGACCAAAGCAAAGGAAGACATTAAGGAAAATTTGAAATTTTAAATTTGAAATTTTAAATCAATCCTAAATTCTTAAATGAATAACCCATGTTACGCAGTGTAGGTTCTGGCTTGTCCAGAATCCGTTATAAGATTCTGGATGCGCTCGTTCCTCGCTTACCAGAAACATTAGTTGCGTAACATGAATTTCTAATTTCTATTAAATTTGAAATTTTAAATCAATCCTAAATTCTTAAATGAATAACCCATGTTACGCAGTGTAGGTTCTGGCTTGTCCAGAATCCGTTATAAGATTCTGGATGCGCTCGTTCCTCGCTTACCAGAAACATTAGTTGCGTAACATGAATTTCTAATTTCTATTAAATTTGAAATTTTAAATCAATCCTAAATTCTTAAATGAATAACCCATGTTACGCAGTGTAGGTTCTGGCTTGTCCAGAATCCGTTATAAGATTCTGGATGCGCTCGTTCCTCGCTTACCAGAAACATTAGTTGCGTAACATGAATTTCTAATTTCTATTAAATTTGAAATTTTAAATCAATTTTAAATTACTAAATGGATAAATAATTTTAAAATTCAATCATTTAGGATTTCATTTCAAATTTTAAATTTAAAATTTAGCCTTAAAGAACTTTTAAGTCTGTCATTTTCCACTTTGATATTTCCATTTTACATTTTTCTGATTGTCATTTTTATTTTGTCATTTGCCTGCCTGCCGGCAACCGGGTCGCCAATTGTGCTACAATCAATATTATGAAGCAGTTTACTTTTCGAACTATTATTCAAAAAGACGGACAGGGATTCCACGGCTTTGTGCCCTCGCTGCCGGGTTGTCATACTCAGGGAGATACAGTTGAAGAAACAAAGAAAAATCTTGAAGAAGCAATCAAGGGATATTTGATGTCTTTGAAAAAACACAACGAACCTATACCAAAAGACGAAGGGTTTGAAACAATAACTGTTATAAACATCGACAAAAAAATTTCAGGACCTTCTTATGCCTAATATTCCCACAATAACTGCCAGGAAGTTGATAAAAGTTTTAAAGAAAAAAGGATTTTACCTTGATCACATTACCGGAAGTCATCATATTTATTATGATCCGGCTTGCAAAGCTAGAGCATCAGTTCCTGTCCATAAAGGCAAAGATTTAGGGAAAGGTATTACCTTAGCAATTATTAAAGACGCGGGACTTACTGTGGAAGAGTTTTTAAAACTTCTATAAATTCATTCATTTGACATTTAAGCATTTGTCATTGAATTGACATTTGGCTTTTGACATTGACAATACTTGTGATTTTTGATATTTACATTTTAATTCAAAGTGAGGTATTCCCTCCTTTTTTAAAGGAGGGCTAGGGAGGGATTTATTTCTCCAGCCAAGTTCCCCTCTTTACTAAAGAGGGGTCAGGGGAGATTTCCCCGGCGAAATCAGGAAGATAACCTACCGACTCCTCCCCTGATAAGGGGAGGCTGGGAGGGGTTTTATTACATTGGCTAACTATGTCCGGTGAGCACTTACCTTCCCGCTACTTGAAAAAATACTCCTTTTAGAACTACAATGATAGTAACTCCTATGAAATATCACACCCTAAAAATCCTCCCCCAACCCTCCTTTAAAAAAGGAGGGGGATCCCTCCCTTTACTAAAGGGAGGCTGGGAGGGATTTATTTCTCCAGCCAAGTTCCCCTCTTTATTAAAGAGGGGTCAGGGGAGATTTCTCCTGCGAAAGTTCCCCTCTTTATTAAAGAGGGGTCAGGGGAGATTTCCCCGGCGAAATCAGGAAGATAACCTACCGACTCCTCCCCTGATAAGGGGAGGCTGGGAGGGGTTTTATTACATTGGCCAACTATGTCCGGTGAGCACTTACCTTCCCGCTACTTGAAAAAATACTCCTTTTAGAACTACAATGATAGTAACTCCTATGAAATATCACACCCTAAAAATCCTCCCCCAACCCTCCTTTAAAAAAGGAGGGGGATCCCTCCCTTTACTAAAGGGAGGCTGGGAGGGATTTATTTCTCCAGCCAAGTTCCCCTCTTTATTAAAGAGGGGTCAGGGGAGATTTCTCCTGCGAAAGTTCCCCTCTTTATTAAAGAGGGGTCAGGGGAGATTTAAACTCCTCCGTCGTGCTCTTGCCGTCCTCGTCTTTCTCCTCATCATTTCGGCCATCTTTATCTTCCTCCGCCCCTCTCCCGCCTCAGCCGATTGGTTCGACGACTCCTGGCTTTTCCGCCAAATAATTTCCGTTTCCAATTCCGGCGCGGCGCAGACGGATTTTCAAGTTCAGTTGACGGTGGATACGGCGGCCTTGATCACCGCGACCAAAATGCAAAGCGATTGCGACGACATCAGAATTACAGATCTAAATGGCAAACTTTTGGACTATTGGCTTGAGCCGACAACTTGCAATACTGCCGCGACAAAAGTCTGGGTCAAAATCCCCTCCATCCCCGCCACCACGGGCGCCAGCATTTATTTATACTACGGCAACTCCGCCGCCGGCTCCGTTTCTTCCACCACTAATACTTTCATTCGCGAAATCTCCGGCGCGCAGGGCGCGTGGAATATGGACGAAGCCAGCTGGACGAATGACTGCGCTACCAATACCGCGCTTGACGCTTCCGGCAATTCCAACCACGGCAAATCCTGCCCCAACGCCGGAGGCACCCAACCCGCCGCCGGTAAATTCGGCAACGCCGGAGTCTTTGACGGGAGCAATGATTATGTTGATGTGGGAGCGGGGGCGAGTATTTCAAATATGGAGAAATTTACTGTATCGCACTGGATAAAAGTTAATTCTTTTCCAATAACTGCATCTACTGAAATAGTGAATAAATATCTTGATTATCTTACAAGGATATCACCAGGGGGTATTCTTAGTTTTTATGTATACAGAGATAATGTGGCAGGGTCTGCTATTGCTATGTCCGGTCTTAATGTAAATACGTGGTATCATATTACAGCAACATTTGACTCCACGCTTGGCGCAAATCAAATGAAATTATTTCTAAATGGTAGCTTTGTTAATCAGAGCAATAGACCCGGGGGTGCTAATACCCCAAATTATAATTTATATCTTGGGACATGGAGAGGGAATGGTAGTTATTTCTCCGGCTCCATCGACGAAGTCCGCATCTACAACACCGCCCTCTCCCAATCCGAAATCACCGACCTTTATGGCGCAGGCGGGGACAGACAGGGGTATGTGACGACGAATTATCCGAATAAATCTTTGGTCCGAAAATATTCCGCTTCCGTTTCCGCCGGCGCTCCTTCGGGTGAAGAACGCGGCCCCGGCCCCGTGGCGTATTGGAAGTTTGACGAAGGCTATGGGACTGCGGCGCAGGATGCGACAATCAATAATAACGACGGAACAATTTCGGGAGCGAGCTGGCAGAATGAGGATTTATGCGTTTCCGAAAAATGCTTGAAATTTGACGGGGTGGATGATGTTGTTACAGTCAGCAATACTGTAAGCAATATCCAGTCCGTTTCTTTCTGGGTCAAACCCGCCACGACGAGCGAGCAGTTTATTGATCTCAACGGCTCGGCGTATATTCAATCTTCTTCCGGCGCGGTTTCCGCCACTGGCTTTACTTCGCCGACAATTTATGTCAATGGCAATGTTTCGTCCGCGATCAGCGCCAATAAATGGCAATATATTACTATTACCACTGGCACGGCAATTTCCGGCTCGGCGATTAAAATTGGGCAAATCGGCGCAAATTATGGGCAAGTGTTTATTGATGAAATTAAGTTTTACCCCTACGCCCGCACAGCCGCGCAGATCAAGGCGGATTATGCGGCGAGGGGAACAGTCAAGGGTTCTTCCGCTGTCATGGGCAAAGCGCCGCAGGAGGGCGGATGGATGACCAATGGCCTGGTGGGATTCTGGAAGATGGATGAAGCTGCCGGAGCCGGCTCCACATTGGCTGATTCATCGGGCGCCGGAAATACCGGCACAGCCAACCTCTGGGGCGGAGGAAATACTGCTACCGATAGCGCGCATGTAGCGGGAAAATATGGCAATGCTTTTAGCTTTGATGGGGGGGATGACTATATCGATGCGGGGAACGGGGCGAGTTTGGATATTAAAACAATTTCTATGTGGATTAAACCGTCCACTATGGTACAGGGTCAAGGAGGATTATTGGTTAGGCAAAACCCAGAGAATGGTCATGGTATATATATCAGATTAAGAGAAGATATGGGATATAAATATCAAGCTTTAGCGGGAGATGGAACCGGTTATTTTGGTATAATGTCAATAGGTTCTTATACCACTAACTGGGCACATATTGTTTTAACCATTACTCCTACTCAAATGCTATTTTATATTAATAGTATTTTAGATAGTTCAATTAATTATACAACGATAGACACAAGTATTGGACAGGAATTACTTATAGGAAAGACATTTCAGTTTTTCAACGGCTCCATCGACGATGTCCGCATCTACAACCGCGCGCTGTCTCCCAAAGAAGTTCGCGACCTATATAACTTCGCGCCGGGACCCGTGGGGTGGTGGAAGATGGATGAGAAAGTTTCGGGGAATGCCAAAACCCTCAACGATTCTTCGGGTTATGGAAATACAGGCACCACATATTACGGCGCGAACGCTACCGGAATGAATTGCATGGTTCAGGGGAAATATGGCGGAGGATGCCAATTCGACGGCGTGGATGATTATGTGAATGTAGGAGATTTTACTTATTAACTGTATTGTAATACAGCAATTATGCAGAATAACTGTATTTACAGTATGCTATAATATACCATATGCAAAAAATAGACAGATACATAAAAAATAATATAGTTGAAAAACTTCAGCCCAATAAGGTTGTTGTGCTTTATGGTCCGCGTCAAGTCGGTAAAACTACTCTTGTAAAAGAAATTTTGGAAAATGTAAAGGAAAAATATTTGTTTTTAAACGGAGAAAACAGAAGCGTTCAAAAATGGCTGTCCTGCCAGGAAGTTGATATATTTAAACAGTATATAGGGAATAATAAATTGCTGGTGATAGACGAGGCGCAGAAAATCCCGAATATAGGATTAAATTTGAAATTAATAGTTGATCATTTTGACGGCATCAAAGTTTTGGCAACCGGTTCATCGTCTTTTGAATTAGCCAATCAAGTCGGCGAGCCCTTGGTCGGCCGCAAATGGCAGTTCACTCTTTATCCGATTTCGCAATTAGAACTCAAGGCTTATGAAAATCGCGGCGAAACGGACAACAAACTGGAATCAAAACTTATTTACGGCTCTTATCCCGATGTGGTTAAAGAAGATGATTTTGCCCAAAAGCGGGATATTCTCAATGAGATAGTTGACAGTTATTTGTATCGTGACTTGCTTGAATTCAACGAAATTAAAAAATCTCAGAAAATTATTGATATTTTAAAGAATATCGCTTTTCAAATCGGCGGAGAAGTTTCACTTCAAGAATTGGGAAACTCTGTTTCTCTAAATTTGAGAACTGTGGAAAAATATCTTGATTTATTGGAAAAAACATTTGTTGTAAAAAGGGTTTATGGGTTTTCAAGAAATTTGAGAAAAGAAATTACCAAAATGTCCAAATTTTATTTTTTTGACAATGGAGTCAGAAACGCGATCATTCAGAATTTCAATACTTTGGACTTAAGAAATGATATAGGTCAATTATGGGAAAACTATCTTTTTATGGAAAGGTTGAAAAAAAATGAATATAAAAAAATAAGATCAAACATCTATTTTTGGCGTACATATGACAAGAAGGAAATTGATTTGATTGAAGAACGGGAAGGAAAATTATTCGGGTTTGAGTTCAAATACGGCGAGAATAAAAAAGTAAAGCCCCCGAAAGGTTGGCTGGAAACATACAAAGAAGCTGAATTTGAGGTAATCAGCAAGGGTAGTTATCTGGATTTTATAACTTAAAATAAATCTATGTTTTATAAGAAACTGACAATATGCGTTTTTCTTCTTTTTTTTGTCATACTTGTTCTGCCAAGCGATGTCACGGCCGCGAATTCTTCCATCTTTACGATTTCCGTATGGGTGAAGCCGGAGACTTCAATCGCGACAAAGACGATTGCGGCGAAAGCGGAGGAGGTTCGGCTGGTGACGGATGCGAGTGGGAATCCTCTTTGTCAGATCAAAAGTGGGACTTGGCAGGCTGCGGCGACTTCTTCGGCGGCGATTTCTTTGAATAGCTGGTCGTATGTCACCTGCTCTTACGACAAAACGACTCTGAAGATTTTCGTCAACGGTTCGCAAACGGGATCAACCGCCTTGACGGTCGCGCTTGACGACACGGCGGCGGCTTTGAAATTCGGCACAGACGACAGCGCGGACGCGGTCTATGGCGAGTTTTCCGGCATTCTTGACGATGTTAAATTTTATAACTACGCCCGCACGACTAGCCAGATTGCGGAGGATTATGCCGGGGGGGCGGGACGGAAACAGCCGGTGGGGCATTGGAAATTTGACGAAGGCTACGGCATCACCGCCAACAACTCAGGCACGCAAGGTTCGACCTTGCAAGGCACACTGACCAACATGGACTCCCCCGCCACCTACGGCTCAGGCTGGACTGATTCGGGAAAATTCGGGAAAGCGCTGAATTTCGACGGGAGTAATGACATAGTTACTAACACAAATCATAGCGTAAGCAGCATTCAATATTTCTCGGTTTGTTTATGGGAGAAATTTACCACTGATTTTACTGGTCACAATGGACCATTTTGGATTTCTGATAGTTCTGGCAGGATGCTTTTTGTTGAAAATAGAGTCGCTTTCAATTATTTAGGGATAGCAACAGAGACACAAGCTAATAATAGAATTGCGACAAGCTCCCAATCTCAATTAAAGAATGGAAACTGGCATCAAGTTTGTGCTACTAGAAATGATACAATTATTTCTTTATACATAGATGGCAATTCAACAGCCTTGACACAAAATAATGCATATGGAAGTTGGGGTATTGGTAATAATGACTATTCCATTGGTGGTTATATGGATAGCGGTAGCCCATATTCTTATTGGGCGGGCTCCATTGACTCTGTCAAAATCTATAACTTCGCTTTGACTGAGGATGAAGTCAAGAAGGAATACAATCAGAACAAGGCTATTGTGATGGGGGCAGTATCCACTTCATCAGACGGCAAAACCGCCAGTAATTCCGCATCCCGCGCCTACTGCATCCCCGGCGACACTTCCACCTGCAATCCGCCCGTGGCGCGGTGGAATTTTGATGAAAAAACAGGCACGAGCGCCAACGACATTTCCGGCAACGCCAACACCGGCACCCTCGGCGGTGGCGTTGAAGCCAACCGCCCGTCCTGGATTTCGGGAAAAGTGGGAGGGGGGTTGAGGTTTGATGGGAGTAATGATTATGTTGACGCCAGCAACGGGGCGAGTTTGAATATCACGAATGCGATTACGGTGGAGGCATGGGTAAACACAGCGGCATTTGGAACGAATCAATACAAAGGCATTGTTGGCAGAAGAACAGGTGCTTTAACAGATGGTTGTGGATTCCAATATGGTTTATCGTCTACTTGGGGAAGTGGAAATGAAATCGAGTTCTGGGCGCATAAAGAGGGTTCCACTGATTGCCTTAGTCAAAATTTTATTCTTTCATCGGTTATTGCACTTAACACATATTATCATGTTGTAGGAACCTACGATTCTGTGACTGGAAACCAGAGATTATATCTGAACGGGATTTTAAATGTTCAGGATAATAAGGGTGCTGGAACATTAATACGCTCTTTTACAAACCAACCGCTTGAAATGGGGAGAAATCCTCAAGGCGGTTGGTTTTTCAACGGCTCCATCGACGAAGTCCGCATTTACAATTACGCCCGGACGCCGGCGCAGATCGCGTGGGATTACAACCGCGGTAAACCCGTGGCGGAGTGGAAATTTGACGAATGCCAGGGGTCAATTGCCAATGACGCTTCCGGTAATGGTAACACTGGCACGATCACTATCGGCGCCACCGGCACTCAAACTGGTCTTGGTACATGCACTGCTGTTAACACTGCCAACGCATGGTATAATGGAAGGAATGGAAAAATAAATTCCGCGATGAGTTTTGACGGGGTGGATGATTATGTAGTTTTGTCAGGAGCAATGATAGATAATATTGGTGTTAGTGGTGATTTTACTGTTTCGGGGTGGAATTCCCAATCATCATTTAGTGGTTTGAAGGCCATTATTGTCCAGGCATATGGATCATATGGAGCAGGACATACTTATGGTCGATGGATGCTGGGAACTTCCAGTAACCACGGTTTTGTAAGTTTATATGGTGGAGGTAGTAGCCCTTCATATAAACTAATTACGGGTTCAGTGAATTTAGCCAGCAGTCAGTGGAATAATATTCTTGCTGTGTTCAGTCGAACTGATAGTAAAATTTATCTTTATGTAAATGGTATCTATGATAGTTTTGTTTCTTGGGATGGTTATATCGAAGGGGTTCAGTCAGATCGTAATAATATTGGTTATAATTTTGGAACAGCGTCTTATTATATGAATGGCCTCATCGACTCCGTCAAAATCTACAACTACGCCCTGACGGCGGAACAGATAAAGACGGAATATAACGGGGGAGCGGTGAGATTCGGCCCGGAGACAGGAAGTCCCTGAAAAATATGAATGTGATTTTCTTTAACTCCAAAGTAAAAGACAACTTATATTCTCTGGATAAAATTCCATTGGACAAATGTCTTCGATTGATAGACCTTCTTAAGATGTTTGGAAATAAATTGAGTATGCCGTATTCTAAAAAGATCTCTACTAATTTATATGAGTTACGAATAAGAGGCCAGCAAGAAGTCCGCATTTTTTATTGTTTTTACCGAGACAAAGCCGTAATTTTGCATCATTTTATGAAAAAGTCACAAAAAACTCCGCGGAAAGAAATTGAAGTTGCCTTATCAAGAATAGCTGTATTGACATAGATATTACAGATCTGTTATATATAGATATATGGACAAATTTGAACCGGTAGATTTTGAAGATTCTAAAAGAGAAGCATTTAAAAAAGATCCTGAGCTTAAAAAAGCGTACGATGCTTTAGAGCTGGAGTTCAGCATTATCGAACAAGTCATTAGAAAAAGGCTTGCGAAAGGCATGAGCCAAAAGCAACTTGCAGAAAAGATTGGTACCAAACAATCTGCTATTTCCAGGCTCGAAGGAGGCAATATTAGTCCTTCAATTGCTTTCCTGGAAAAAGTTGCAAAGGCATTAGGCGGCAAACTTCAGATCTCGTTTTAAAATGCAAATTGATGTTCTCATCTACAACTTATCCTGATTGAATGAGCTTTGCTATTCAACAGGACCACGTTGAGTGGCAAAGCCTACTCAACCGTGGCGCCCTCACCCCGTTACAAATTAAAACAGAATATAACGAGGGCGCTGCCATCCGCTTCGGCCCCTGACAGGAAATACAGGAACTAGCCTCGCAAGGTCGAACCTTGCAAGGCTATAAAAAATATGCTAGTCTATTATCATGCCTGCTAAAAATAGAGTCAAAACATATATAGAAAATGGTTACTACCACATCTACAATAGAGGCGTCGAAAAAAGAAAAATATTCTTAGACGAACAGGACTACAAAGTCTTCCTTTCTTATTTAAAAGAATACCTGCTTCCAAAAAACGAAGCCGAATTACAAGAAAGACTTTCTGACCCCGACACCTCCTACAAAGAGAAGGATAAAATCCTCAAAAAACTACGGCTTAATAATTTTACCGGAGAAATTACTCTACTCGCCTATTGTTTAATGCCAAACCATTTTCACTTTTTTATTAAACAAAAAAATGCGCTATCCATAGATAAATTTATGCAATCTCTATGCACAAGATACACCATGTATTTCAACCGCAAATACAAACGCATAGGCTTTCTCTACCAGGATACCTATAAGGCCGCCTTAACAACAAACGATTCGCAGTTCATTTACATATCAAAATACATCCACAAACAAGCCCTAGCCTCGCAAGGTCGAACCTTGCAAGGCTTACAAGGTGGACAAAGTCAACCGAGTTCGTATCCGGACTATCTCGGCACAAGACAAACCGAATGGGTACACCCCGAGGAAACCTTGGCGCATTTCTCCAAAACCACCCCTGCCCCATCCTATCAAACCTTTGTC
>Ga0180732_1001205_pt1 | contig 16873 bp, 17 predicted proteins | sample KR11_01MetaG_FD_148674 | JGI IMG/M metagenome (GOLD analysis project Ga0180732, IMG submission 148674) | Groundwater microbial communities from the Olkiluoto Island deep subsurface site, Finland - KR11_0.1 MetaG | ecosystem: Environmental > Aquatic > Deep subsurface > Groundwater | place...
AGCCCATTCTCGGAGTGGTCTCTTTCTTCCGCTCTCGTCAGTAGTAACGGGAAGAAAGGGTTGAGTACTTTTTGGAGGTTAAGGGAAATCTCCGCTTTCCCCTTGACAATACTTATCATGGATGTCCCCGGAACCCGCCCCGGAACCCGGACAAAATTCCCTAACCGGACATTACTGTATTAAACTATATATTCTTCAATTTTCTTGTTATCAAGTTTGGCTATCATATATGAATTTGTAGTTATAGTTCTAGAATTTCCTGCAGCATCCTCAACTGTTATAGTTATTTGTGCATTAGATACATCCCAAGGAGCAACTCAAGATATACTTATAGTAGAACTTCATTCTCATCAATCTACTTGTATACTTCAAGTTGTTCAATTTATACTTATACTTGTTACATGTGCTACATTTTCATCAAAACTCATAGTTCAACTAAATGCTCATCATTTTGTTTCCAAATTAGGGAAACTCTCTCAAGTTTTTGAAGGTGCTGTGATATCATCCGCCACATCCGTCACCGTTACCGCCACCACCTGATTCACCGTGTGGACGCCATCGGAAACCGAGTAGGTAAAGGAGTCCGCGCCGAAGTAATCGGCAGTCGGGGTGTAGGTGAAGCCCCCGTCAGCATTGACGGAAAGTGTGCCATGGCCGGGCTCTCACGCCTTGGCAAAGACGAGGGGCTTGCCCTCCTGGTCTGTTGCGGTAAGCGTGCCGTTGTAGATCGTATCTTCGGCCATGGTGAAAGACAAAAAGGTCGGGACGGTCGGATTGTTGCGCAATAGCAGATGCATCGGGCCAATAAGGACTGGCGCGCCGGAAGATGGGGCTGCCAAGGCAGGCCTGCCGGAAGAAACCAGTAGCATCAGCACGAGCGCGGGAAGAAGATGCAACCGTCGCCCTTTACCGGGCGGGACGGCCTTGCTGCAAGCGGGTGATCAGCTTTGGGTCGGGCAAGGGGCCGCTGGCCGTGGGGCGGAAAGTGTTTGCCGGTCGGTAGTTGTGGGCTGCTTCGTCATAGGGGTTGGTTCCTTTTTGTATTATCAAGATGCACAGTCGTGCTGCCAGGCCCGTCACAATCAGAGCCACCATCGCCTACTCCATCCAGATGCGCCTTCCGAATATCACAGCCATCAAAGAATCGGTGCTTGTAGGGCTTATGGGACGGTGTGCGTTCCCCCGGTTCCACCCGGAGGCACCGAATTTCGTCCTCTACCCGCGCCCGATTGCGCCTGCGACATCACTTGCCGTCCATCCTTGCCGGAGCCTGCTGTCCCGGATCATGAGCGCTGGGGATGAATCCAGCCTCACCAATCCGACAGGTGGGTGATTGCAGTTGACACCGCAACCCTTCCGTCCATCCTGGGCAAGATCATTGTTCCTGATCGTCCCGCCTTGTAGTTGGATTTATTTCAAAACCTGTAAATTTGTAAACGGCAATGCCGCCTTTGTCAATATTTTTTCTTCACCTGCCGGAAGAGGTCTGGGACTTGAGAGAATTATTCCTTCACTGGGGGCAAACGGGTAGCGGCGGCAGATTCGGGCTGGTGCAGGCCGTTTCTGACTTCGTCGAGCAGGAGGGTGAACGCTTCAAGGCGGGCTGGTTTCAACCGTTCAGCGGTGACGGTGGTAAGGGTTTTCCAGGAGAAACCGGGCGATTTCAGCCGGATGGAGAAAACGCATTTGTCGTCTTCGGTCACAAACGATTCCTTGAGCTCTGCTTCCAGGCCCCAGTATTTGCGCAATTTCACCAAGGCTTGCAGGCGAAGGTTGCCGTGGCTGCGCGCCTTGTCGTTGTTGGCTTTTGGATAGAGGCCGATGTAAAAATGGAGGAAGACTTCGTGGGTGGCGATGTGGATCAGATTCTGCTCGGACGCGCATCGCAGGCTGTCAAGAAATATGCACCAAGCCGTGTATGCCGCCTGTTCCGGCTTCCTGGCCGGTGGCGTGGTGAAATGATTCATCAGGCCAATGCGCTGGGCCAGATCAAGGAGGTAGGTTCCCCGAGCGATAAGGATATCCCATAATTCGAGTTGGCGAGCCGCGTCGATGATGCCTATCTGGCCAATAAACTCGAAAAACTCCTGAACAAGGAGCGCCTCGCCTCGCCGTTTACAGATTTCCAGGGGCGGAGGAAGCTCCATGTCGCCACCTTCTCCAGGGAGCTTGAAGCCGCGTTGCACTTTCAGATAAGCGCTCAGGGGTGAGACGATGGTTTTGAGTTTTCGGGACAAAGGGCAACTCCTTATATCTTGCCCTTTTGGAGCAAGGATGCTAAAAAATACCGCATTGAGCGGGTGTAGTGTAATGGCAGCACGCAGGCCTTCAGAGCCTGAACGGGGCGCCACCCCGGCCGTGCGGGTTCGAATCCCGTCGCCCGCTCCATGGTGGTATTTTCCTGCGCCGTATATTTTGTTATGGACGATTTTTGCGAGAAGTATGCCTTAGCCTTCACGACCTGTCAAATGGATTCCTTTTTATCCGGGTACTGATGGATGAAATATACCGGGTCACTTCTCTTGCCATTCGGTATTTGAATCATTAGCTACTGGTCTGATTACTAAATACCCTTGATTTCTAACTTTTGATTAGTCGAAACACCCCTGACTTTTTATCTTTTCTGATAAATGAGAACCGGTTCGAAATTTCACGATGGTTTTCCCTCGGGCTTTTTTAGACTCTCCACTATTAATATCCCGATACATTCTGGTCTTGGTTTTGACAGTTTGAAGTGACCCGAAACCCATTAAGGTCACCTTCTCGCCCTTGGAGAGTGCCGTGGTAATCGAGGCCATGAAACTCCGGATGATCTTTTCAGCTTGAGCCCCAGTGATGCCAGGTGTTTCTGCAACGGCATTGACAAGTTCTTTTTTGTTCATATTTCTATCACCATAGAAAGGGTTTTGATTTTGTTATTGATTCGTGATAACAGATTTTATGAGAGACGTTTCTACTTTTCAAAAATTGTAAGGAGAACAAGTCATGGGTCTTTTAGATGCGATTGATAAGTTGCTTGAGCCTATTACCAAGAGGATATTTGCCACTTCTTTGGGGAAGAGCATTAAACCTCTGAGTGAGGATGAGCTTTTTGCTAATGAACCAGATATTGCTGGTAGTCTTTTGTATGCTGATACGCCTGGAAATATTTTCCATCAATCATGGATTGATGAGCATGAAAGTAATTATCATCCATGATGATAATTGACAAAACTTTACGGACCACAGAATACATTCTCTCTATCTGCTCAATCTCCTTCTAAGGGAGGCTTACCTGCGGCTGTTCTTGCTGCGTCTCTATCCTTGCTCATTTGATCTGCATTTTTGATTTCCGCAGGTATATTGAACCCTGTTAAATTATCGACTAATGCACCATTTGGCCCCATCAACTTGGCGTCTTGGTGCTCATGGAGTCTGTGATCTGCTGTAGCATTTACATGGCCTGTAACCTCTCCTGGCCCGATCAATGGGGGATGATTGGCACCAGGATTGCCGCTGAAATCACCAAGGGTAATCCTGGATGTATGACTTGCTGATTCTCCTACTGCTGGCCCTATCTGTCCCTGGATGTTTGAGGCTTGACTTCCAACCTGCCCACCGGCAGCGCTGATGGCAGCACCGACTTGAGCTTTTCCATCACCCCAACTGTAATCACCATTTTTAAGAAACGAATTGATATGCTGATTCAATTGGTCAACACCAGCGGAACCACCTGTTGCCATATGGTTAAGAGCATCCGTTGCCTTGCGGACATTCTCAGGACTTTCTGAACCGTAGCGTTGTTTCGCATAGTGGCCAACGAAGGCGGTACTCAGATCAGCGCCCGTTGTTTCTGTTGACCGCTGCATATCCCTGGCATCATTCATAAGCGTTGATGCTTTAGTTGCGCCAATATTGTGCGCCATGTTGTTTGCAAAAGCAAGGCCACTGCTACTTCCCATGCTTTCCTGTAATGCCTCAGATCGTGCCTTGGTTATTTCATTACCAATAGCCTCTGATGTTTTCTGGTCCACATCAAAACTCACTGTTTTACCATCTTTACCTGTAGCTTGTACATCATACCTGCCACCACCTTTAGCACCTGTCCCCAAAATTTGTAATCCACCACTTATTTCAGCAAAAGATGATAGCCTGGCTGCTGTATCTTCACCAACACTATCCTTAAAGCTGGAGCCACTGGAAACAGCCTTGTTCAGTTTCGCAGATACTGAATTATTAAGGTTTTCGCCATAAGTACGGGCCTCGCTGCTGGTCAGGGCGGCATTCTTTATGTAACTCTGTCCATTGGCCCAATTCTCATTGGTAGCAAGACTATCTCCAGCCCCTTTGGTCTTTATGTATGCGGCCTGATGTGCCATTGCAATCGGACTCAGCCCGTTGACGCTGGCCTTCGTCAATGTTGAGCCACCATGACCGTCTGTAGCATGGGTGGCTTGACCTGATGCCATGTTATCCGTTTGCACGCCAACCCCACCAGCCCCGTTGGTAGTGGTCATACTGGTTGAGCCGTCTGCATTGACGGACTTGGTTTGTCCCTGGGTCGCTTGCCCATTTGGGCCAAGAGAAACCGATGATTGACCTGCTGCTGTTCCCGCCTGTTGGTTGAAGTTCTTTTGCATCTCGGCGTAGGCGGCATCTGAAGTGTCTTTTGGAATTTGCCCTGATTTTTCCAATGCGGCCCTGGCGTTCATGGAAGAATTATAATTACCAACCGGACTGTGGACATTATTGAAGGCACCAGCCGCCATTTGATTGGCAAACCGATGTTGGGGCATACCTTCAAGCAAACTCGCTGATTTTACCTGCTGATTCATGGCCGCTGCTGTCCCTTCCGGGGTCAACAAGGCTCCGGCCTGGGCTCCTGCATTGCTTACCGCACCGCTCAAGCTCCCCGCCATCATTGCCAGGGCATGACCACCAAATTTAATTAGCATCATGGTGAAGACACTTGCCAGCATAATACCTGAAGAGCGGATAATGCCGAACATCGCCAGCATCTTTTCCGATAATGAGGGGAAGGCTGCCATCGAATAAACGCCCAAAGATGACTGCCGTACCTCCTCAAACGAGTAGGTTGCATAATCCATAGCCGCAGTATGAATCACCGCATCAGTTATGCCCCAGATGGTCAGGAAACAGAAAAAACCGAACATAGCTGAAAGGGCCTTGCCGACTACAGGTGTGGGCAGGAACAGGGCAAGGAATGGAATCATGCCAATGGCAATAGCGGTCATGATCGCCTTGATGATCGGAATCCATTCATTCATGGTCAGACCGATACCCATACCCGACGAGGTGATCTTTCGGTTGGCCTCCATGAGCATCGCTATCTCTGCATCATCCTGAAAGTAGAAAGTATAAAGGATTTCCGAAATTTGTCGTTGCTGTACGAGCTTGCTTGGTACGACAAGATTACCCGTCGTGGCGCTGAGGGTATTGGTTATAAGGTCTTTACAGGCCGTAAATTCATTCGCATTATTAGGGTTAAAGGATGACTTGCCACATATCTTCTTGAGTGGTTCATCGTAATTACTTGGACTCTGGTAAATGGGATGGAGAAGGTTCCATGCTTCCGTACAGGTTTTCGTTACACCTGCAGGATTGGCTGTATCATAATAAACCGTATAGATTGCTGGATTTACAGCTTTTGCAAGTTCCGGCAGGAAATCAGTAGTATTGTTGCGCAGAGTATCTAAGGACAAGTCTGTGCCTGGCCTCATCAGTTCAAAAGTCACGCAATCTTTGGTGAAGCGGATGGTGCTTGTTCTGAGATTATTGTCTTTAATGTACGAGCCTCTGGTTGATTCCAGTGTCTTGAAACCCAGTCCACCAGCCCCACCTTTGTATAAAGAATCTGGTGCGGCCGAGGTATCAATAATTTCAACCAGCCCTCTTTCAACTGTACTCAATACGCCAGCGGTGAAGACAACAGCATCAGGGATACCGCCAATAGTCTGGAATCTGTTGAGCGTTGGGTCGTAAACCGTGATATTCCCCTTGGGAACAAACAGGCCCAGGTAGATTACAACTCCGAAGATCACAGGGACGGCCCAGATTAAAGGGGTGGCTTTTCCGCCATTGGACACCTGGACAAACCAAGAGATACTCCCAGCAAGAAAGCCTAATACCGTAACCACTGAAAATAATCCTATATACCCCGCATCGCTGAAGATCAGGGCCAGCCGTGTAAATGCTTGCGTAATCGGGCCAAAGCCGCCATAGGTGTAGTATTCCATATCCAGAGCATAGGCAGGGGTGGCCTGAAATATGACCGCAACCAGGAACGCCAGAAACAGAATGGCTGGGAATGTGACAGCGGTCTTTTTCATGTTATACAGATATAAGAATTAATGTTTTTGAATTGGCAGCCTTGAAATAGCATGACATCCATGCTATTATGTCTTCATGATTCATAACTTTCTTACGGTGGGGACAGAGGATATTTTTAATGGTAACAACACAAAACTTGCCAGAAAGACTCTGCCGTCCTCTCTCTGGAGTGTAGCTGCCAGAAAGCTTGATCAGTTGGATTCTATACAAAGTCTTGAAGAGTTGAAGGTTCCTCCCGGTAATAGATTGGAATTGCTTTTTGGGGATCGTAGCGGGCAGTGGAGTATCCGCATCAATGATCAGTTCAGAATCTGTTTCAGGTGGGAAGAACAAAGACCGAACGATGTTGTTATTATCGACTATCATTAGTCTGTATATTGGAAAAAAAGGTGTTATTATGGTACGCATACCGAGTAATAGAGTTCCCACCCATCCGGGAGAAATGTTGCTGGAAGAATTTCTTAGGCCCATGAAGATCAGTCAGCGTGAGCTTTCCCAAGCACTTCATGTACCATACCAGCGAATCAATGAGGTGATTAACCAACGACGTGGCATCACCCCAGGAACTGCTCTGCGCCTGGCAAAATACTTTGGTGTTTCTGAAGATTTTTGGTTGAACCTCCAGTTGCGCTGGGACATCTTTCATGCCCGTAGCAAGGAAGTTCATGCCTTGGAGCATATCCAGCCTTATCCTCACAGAGACATGGAGCATAACCATTTGTAGATAATTATTTTCATGCTACACCGAGGCAGTAGCATAGGTGGCAGCATCTTGTTCCTGTTGGATGAAATAAGCGGCTATACCTTGCACGTTGTTTTTCCATTCCTTCTTGGTTCTATCTGAGTCACGAATCACATCATCGGAAATAAATTGCATAAAAAGCGAGGTGGTAATTTTTGCCTTTCTGTCAGGCGACAAATCCATCCCATAATCAAAGGAAAACTTATTCAATATTCTGAACATTTCTTTTGTCGTCTGTTCCAATAAATGTATTTCCTTGGCATCCAAGAAGGTTTCTTCCATTGTAAGAACTCCTGAATTTTGCAGTATTATTTAATAATAAAAAACATTATTTATTATGCGTTGTTCTCATTTTTTGTCTTGTCAGCGAGCTGCTTCTATTTGGGCATCAATTTCTGCTTGAGCATTTGTATTTTTGTAATTACGGCTATAGTAATTCCTGACATCTTCCTCATTGTTAATCTTTTGTCCTCTTTCATCTTCCATATTTCTTTCACCAACAATATTAACCTTCTCTTTTAATGTCTGATTTCCATCAAAAATATACGCCTTGTCGAGTTCGGCGGTATTGTCATGAAAAGTTGGTTGCTGGCCCACAACAGGCCTTGTCCCTGCTTGGTTTTGTCTGTAGTCATTATATGCTGCGGCTTGCTCGTACATCTGGGTTTGCATGTCTGACACCGTTTGCTGACATGCCTGTAGCTCCTCTGGAGATTGGGATTGTGCGCATTCCTGAGATTTTTGATCTATAGCGGTTTGCAGACTTGCCTGAGTTTGTTGTTGCTCCTGATCTTCTCGAATTTTATTATTGTCCCATGCTTGTTGATCTCTAGTCGCCTGATTATATGTCGCTAAGTCAGCAAGATATTGATTGTATTCAGCCTTTCGACCATTAAAATAATGCCGCATCTGTGGGACTGTCGTTTGCCCTTCCTGAAAATTTGGATTTTCCGCAAAACTATTAAGGACGGGAACTGTGGATGCTAAAGTTAAAAAAAGACAAATTTTTCGATACATAATTCCATTCTCCTTTGATTACATTTTTTAGCTTCTATTGAAGCCTTGCGACCACATCTTTACCGTACCTGCGGGTAAGTTCAGAGTTCATTTGGCTTTCAATGTTCTGCATGTGTTCCAGATAACCCAAAATAGCATTCATTTCGCTTGTGGAAGCGACATAACTGGCCTTGGCCCCTGCTTTCAGTTCCTGGATTTTATTCAACATCAGTTGAATATCTTGACTGGCGTGTTCCGCAAAAATAACAGAGGCGCAACTTTCCGGGCCACCGGTCACACCAGTTGCGGATGACTGTTTTTCCAGCATCTCATTGGCTTTTCTCGCAATCATTTCCGCCCGAATATACAGATCTGAAATCATTTGCAGGCTGTAAGCACTGGCGGTGATGTCGGCCAGACCGCTTATGGTTGCAACGTCAGTATTCGAGCCAACCGCACTTTTAAGAATAGGCAATGGAGAAAGCGGATTAGTGTCCATAAAAGCCTGTTCTGTCGTTGTGAATGGAGTTTTAGTCCGTATCTTAGCGGCGATGCTAGTCAACATTAGTCGAATATATGCCCCCATATCCCTATTGCCATCGGTAACCTGCTGGCATGTACCGGTAGAGCTTTTGGTGTAAATATCACCATTGGCAATAGATTTGATTGAATCAGTATTATTTTCAGAGCATGGTGGCATATAGGAGACCTTGTAACCGTTCTCCGCTGTTGATAGCTTGAGATCGCCAACCAGACCACGAATGAGATCAATATGAGGCGTTGGTATGCTCATCTTATTGCCGACATTATCGAGCATCGAGCTGCCGGAAAGGAAGACGGCTTTTATGTCTGCATTGCATCCATTCGTGACCATATTGACATCGCCGGATTGAATTTGACCATCATTTGCTTTTTCTTCTGTGGTGAGCTTGTCCCACATTTCCGAAGCACCGTTGAGCAACTTATTTTCTTTGATTGCCGTTCCGAGTTTTTCCTGCATGACTTCACTGGAATGGACACCATTTTCATCCATCACCACACCAACCATCTCTTTGGCCGCTCCACATTCGTCAATCTGCATGGAGTTGAGTTTATCAGACAGGGCTTCAAAATTTTTAATTGTGTTGGAGCATTGCTCACAGAGGGTTTTGAGTCCCAGGTCAAAGGCCACTCCTGCAGCATTTGATAGGATGGCCTGGAGCTTACTCGTTAAATAATCAGAATCCATAAACGAAAAGCCGCCCATGAATACATCAATACCGCCGCAGCCGCTTTTGATGCGTGGCGGTTCGAGTGTTACCGGATAGTCTGCGGTACTTTTCCAACGACCGGAAAAACTGCCGGCGTTTAAATATCCTCGCTGTTGCCCCTGAAAATAGCCTGTTTGAGTGGAGTTACTCTGTTGCAACCAATCATCTACCCAGCCAGCCTGAGCCGGAATTGGACATAGTAAACTCACGGATAAAGCGAAGATCATCTTTTTCATTATCTTTCCCTCCACGGTTGGTCCTCATTCTCTAAAATTGCACCAGGGTCAAGAGCACCGCCTTTCTGATAATCATACGTTTGGAAGGTCTCTATATTCGTTTCTCCACCAAGATAGCGGATGGCCTGATACAGTTTTCGTTCAAGTTCTGATTGAGCAACCACCCCGACTGATACCGGCATAGATTGTTCAGTTCCGTTTTTGATCAAAACCAGGGTTGGAGTGGTCGTGACATTAAACCGCGATGCCAAAGTGGTGTGCTGGCCAATATCAATGGGTTTGATCTGCCAACCGTATTTTTCCACGAAGTAAGCAAGAATAGCCGCCTGCTTGTCACAGAAGCCGCAACCCTGGCCGACAAAAAACAGCAAGGCATGATCTTCACGAGCAGTCAGAATGGTACTGGAAATTTCTTTTTGCTGTTCCTGTACCTTGGCTGATACACCCGGCGCAGTTGTTGGATAAACCTGGCTGATATTGAATTTATCGCTGTATTTTTGAGTGACGAATTTTGTGGCGTTGGCATAAGCCAGAGCCTTTCGCCGCGCAACATCCTGCATGGTCAGATATTCGAGGATGTTTTTTTCAGTTGGACTTTGGACGGCTTTTTTCTGCACTCCATTCAACAACCCTTGAAATTCGTCCGGATGTAAATTCCAGATATCATTGATGGTGTACTTGTCCATCGACGGGTTTTTAGTCTCGAATACCTTGGGCCCGGCCTCTCGCGTTATGGTTGATTTTTCCAGGGCATTTGCTTCCTTCGGCATTTCAGGATGCGGATCATGATACCAGAACCAGCCTTCTTTGGCGGTTTCATAGAAAGCCGGCTTCGGTGCAGGAACGTTATCGGCCAGGGCCTTTGTCGTCATAATCGGCATGGTTATTATGGTGACGACCAGAAGCCAGCTACACAGCCAATTATCAAGCCGATTGTTATGGCCAGCTACCATAGCGGTAAAGCCTTGTGAAGAATCTTGTCTGCATCAACAAATCCAAAATATTTGCTGTCGTAACTACGGGGGTTCGTGCCGATCATGAAAAAGTTTTTTTCCGGAACAATCCCTGAAAACTGAAATTGAGGCAAAGGACGCTTGAGGCTGTCAGCTTCTAAAGCCTGGCCGATCAAAATACCCTGGCAGAAGAATTGCCTCTGGTCATCACGGGTAAGCATTTCTCCAGGAGCGCAGCCAACTTTTTTTATCAGCCGGTCGAGGTCTTTGTTCAGCATGTGCTTGGCATGTTTCTCCACTTCCTCTTTGTTCCCACGGAAAACGAGATAGTCGCCATTTTTGATTGTATCCTGATTGATTGCTGTCAGAAAAAACAGCCGATGATCGAGTGAATCGCTGATTGCGACAATGAGCCGTCCAGGGAGAAATGATCCCAGCAGCAAGGCTGCGAGAAAAACCATTGCCACGGTCTTTTCCCAGCGAGTCAGTTGAAATAAACAGCTATTTGGGGGAAATTTCATCGCCATTTCGTACCACTACATCTTTCAACAGTATGACATGATTGCTTTTTTCTGCATTGAGAAGAGCTTCTACCCGGTCCAGATTTGATTTGAACTGCTCATCCGTCATTTCACCTGCTTTTATCAAAGCCGTTTGTTGCCGAAGATAGCCTTTCAGGTCAAAGGTCAATACCTTCTGGGCAAGAAAATGGTCGTAGCCCCAGATCGCACCAAGAACGATGAAAATCGTGATAAAGATTATTTCCAGATAGCCAGGAGTTGTTTTTTTGGTTTCTGCTGGATTACTGTCCGACATGCTCGTCACATATTCTCATTTTTGCTCACCAGTTTTTTGGTCATTGATGATAAAACGCGCGTGCGTGTGCGTGCAGGTGCGCATTTTTTAATTTTTTATATTTTATAAATATAGTTTAGGTGCCTGTGAGTCACCTATTGACCCTGAATACGTGCCTGTCAGTCACCTGTTAATCCAAATACGTGACCGTGAGTCACCTGTTGCGATACGTGACTGTGAGTCACTTGTTAAGCCAATATGTGACTGTGAGTCACCTATTAAGCAAAATACTTGCTTCTCAGGCCGATATTAATATTACACCTGCCTGTGTGGCCGAAGATGCACTGCTGCTATTGCTCATCTGTTAAAGATTCTTCCATGCGTTTCCGTAAAAATTCTCTCGTTTTCGGATCCCTTATTTTCTCAAGATCAGAGTCAATATTATATTGTTTGTTTTCACCTCCCTGATTGATCTGGATGTTAAAATTTACGGTATTGATATGGACAATCTGGTCTTTGGATCTGCCGGTCAGAAGAAAGTTTTTCAGCTCAGCCCTGGCCGCATTGATACTATTGGGAATATAATCCCATGTTGCTATTCCGACCGGTCTGCCGGCATTGTCGATCATCTCAATTTTCTCCCGCAAAATATAAATATTGTTCCGCCCGATCTTTTGTTTGGTGATGTATCCATATTCCTCAAGAATTTCTAAAGATCGAATAACCTGTCGCCTGGAGATGCCGCTTTTTTCGCTGATATGTTCCAGTGAGGGAAATGCTTGCCCGGTATTGAAGTCCGTATGTCCCTTTATCACGATATAGACGGATAGTGAGCAAGGGCCCATTTTTGCAATATCGCCATTACCGATCATGGCCTTGAACATATGGAACCAGGTTGTCTCTGCCTTAAAAATTTCTTGGTTTTCGCTCATTGTTTCCCGCTGATCTTGGCTATAAGTCTTGTTACGCTTGAGCTTCTGGCTTCCTGATTAACTTTTTCCAGGAGGGTAACGATGCCCACATCGCCCTGGATTTGAAAGATTTCATCACCTCTCGTATAGATCAAGGCAGGAACTTCGGTTATCTCGTATTGGTTGAAGATGGCAGGTTTAATCGTAATGGGAATTTTAAACTTTTCGCATCGAGCCTCAGATCGTGCTTCCGGCTCCTTGCAGGTGGTGTCTTTTTTAAGAACCTTGCTCCACCATTTTACTCTCTTTTTTTTGTTCTCTTTACTGAGACCGCCTACAATTCCCTTCATGACCGGTACGATTTCAGGAACTCCATCGAGATAGGCCATGTACCCCTGAAAAGATGCCTCCGGTATTGAACTGGACAGGAAAAGGTAAATCTTTTCAGAATCAGCGAGGATACCTTTTGCTTCCTGCTCTTTATTAGCTCTCTTGGCCTTGACTCCTGGCACAAGGTCTTCCCAATTTTCGTACCCATTCACCTTGTCCTGGAATGCCTTGGAACGGTAAACTGCATTGGTTTCTTCTGCGGCTTTTTTCCCTGCTGCACTATGCTTGTTTTCAGGGATGGTTATGGTCTTGGCCAGTTCTCGTGCTGTTTCCATAGCTTTTTGTGTCGCTTCGCTGTCAATTACTCCCTGCGCTCCGGCCTGTTCTTTGGCTTTTTCCACGAGAGACTTGGTTTCATCAGAGGCAATGGTGTCAGGGCAAGATTCAGCACCTTGCACCGATGAACCGGTAAGAGCGACCAACCCAGCCAGCATAATTATAGAAATTTGTCTTCGCATATCATTCACAACAGGTGCAACAAAGTACCTTCCTGAATACTACCCAGAGGAATTCATCATTTGACCCCTTTACTCCCGTGTAGGGAGGATTGAGACCGGAATCATAAAACTTGGCTGCTTTGCCAATGGGATAGGTGGCCCGGAGATCGGGTCTGGCCGTGTGCATCTTGTAATGACTTTTCGTCCAGACAGGAGTGTATTCGCAGCCACAAATGGGGGCCGGGTCGCAGAGCATGAACAATCGGTTCAGTTTGAAGATCAACCGTGACGCGGCTGTATTGCTGGCCTGAACAATATTGTCGTTGTCCACATGGCCGCTTACGGGATAGGTTGACCCGCTACTCCCTATACACCAAGGCATGGCATCAATCGGAAATCCGACATTTACAGCCAACGCATCAGTCATACAAAGCAACTGCATTTCTTTGTTGGCGAATAATCCAACTTCGGGAGTAATAGTGGCTGCAAGCTCATCGCTCTGCCACATAGAGTCATATTCAGTCCACCAAGCTCCCATATCGTCATTCTTACACAAATCCATATCTGTCATGAGTGAATAAATAAACGCATGTGCCTGAAAAAAGGTGGATTCATCGGCAATAGATACCGCATCCGAACTCTTATTCTTTCCACCCAAAATATCGTCGATTCCTCCGGTGTTTTCTTCTCCTCCTGACCCTGTAAATGCGGAATAATTAGCCATTGAAACCGTATCTATGAATATAGACGGATCCCAATATTCGTAAATTTCGCCCTCCTCATAAAAGACAGGCGGTGGTCTGGGGCAGATGCAAATCCCTAAAAACTTAAATTCAATATCACCCCAATTAACATCTGATGCTTCATTGAATGAATCACCTGACTTAAACAGCGCAAATGCCGGAGTTGACGCAAATAAAAGCACCAAGGCCAGCAGGTATTTATTCATCAATCTTCACCTCCTGCACCATCATCTTTTTTCCATTCTGAGTAATCACGCAGGGGGTAGCGGTGAGTTGCAGACGATCAGCTATGGTTCTGGTCAGATAAAAGACTGGCCGTTGTAATTGCTTTATCAAGGGTGCGGCAAATCCGGCGGAAGTCAGTAATTTGATTTTTAGATTCTTGTAATAGGGTGACTTCTTAAACCATTCCACTTGCTTTGCGTCCTCGCCATTGATGACCACTAATTCGGGTGGAGAGACATAATCCAAAGGGTTCCAGGTAAGCCCGCGCTTGTACATGATCTTCCCATTTTCGCCTGGGATGTCGTGATCTAAGGTGTAGGTCATATCGACAAAAAAGGTCCGATCTCTCTTGGCGGTAGGCAGGGCATAGATGTCTTTTGCTTTGTAGCTGTGCCTGTGCTCTTCCATGATTTTTGCCATTTTGACCTTGTCAATTCTGGCCTTGACCTCTTCCACCAAGTCCGGCTCTACTACGGGATAGGTAGTCCCGATAGTGCCAAGATTTTTTGCATAGGATGCCGAGACCAGAAGCAACCGGCCAAGAATGATGATGATGACAAGAAGTCTACAGTTCGCCATTTCGCCGCAACTCAACCATTTCTAAGATTGCCTCATGATAGGTCATGCCGGATTTAACACGCTCTTCAATCATGGCGATTTCAGAAGCCTTGGAGGTGTAGATAAAATAGGCATAATCGTTAACTATCAGCCGGGCCGGGCCGATTCCAAAGGGTGTATCGAAGAAAATCTCTGAATAGTGCGGGGGGTTGGATTTGATGCTTTTCAGGAGCTTCATGGAAAACTCGTCATAATCAATCAATTTCAGGTCTTTTGCCTGTTCAAAAGCAGAAGATTCTAAAAAGATTTTAAAGGCCGAGTTGTCTTTGATTACACCACCAACTTCACCGAATAAATTAAGATCAAGAATGGATTGGGTGATAACCATGAAGCTGCCGGAGTATTTTCTGGCTCGGCGGTATCCTTCGGTTACTACCGGAGCAAGCATGGAGGACTTATCCAGAAACTGCCATGCTTCATCGAAAATAATCAGCCGATGCCGGGAACGATCTGAGAGATAGAGGTCTTGGGTAACGGCATTGATAACGAGCATGGTGACAACCTTGTATAAATCAGGTTTCACTTTCAAGTTCTCCAATTCCAAAACAACAAACTCGTCATTGCGAATATCAAAGGTACTGGGGCCGCAAAAAAACTTGCCGTAAAAACCATGTGAGGTGAAATTCATCAAGAGAAAGCCGAGCTTCCTGGCTTTCGCAGTCAAGTCTTTGTTGTCCTCATATTCTTTGAACATTTCCATGCCAGGGCCGCTGGGGAATAATTTCATAAATTCCCAGACTGTATCAGCATCCGCAGCTTGACCTTTTTGGTCCCATGCCCAACGAACCGCACTGTCAAACATGCTCCTTTCTTCAACGTCCTCGCATCCTGTGCTTGAATTGGCATAGGCCATTTGTGCGAACACTGCGGCAACTGCTTTTAGCTCTTCCTCCGGCTCCAGAATATTTGTGAATGGATTGAGGCAGATTTGAATATCAGGGCTGAAATCCAGATACCGTGCGCCCAACATATCGGCGATCTTCTTGTAAGAACCACCAATATCAATGATGCGGATTATGGAACCGCAAGCGAAATAGTTAAACGCGATGAAGTTGACCAGAAAGGACTTGCCCGAACCGGATGTGGCACAGCAGAAGGCATTAAAATTGGTTGCCCCTTTTGCGAAAAAATCTAACGAAACCAACTGTCCTTTCCGGCCAGTAAAGATCAGATTCGGGATGCCGCCTGAACCAATAAAATCACCCTGAACAGGTAGCAACGGGGTGATTGACGGTACTGGTGCGGTAAAATCCCGCTCCAGGTTTTCTATATTCTTGCCGTCAGCGTAAAGACAAAGAGGAAAAGACGAGATAAACAGGATTTTCAGAACCATGTTATCCCGTTGCATCACATAGCCGTTATTCTCCCACAAGCGCCTTACTCTGGTACATGAATCCCTGGCCTTTTCAAGATCATCCGACCATACCCAAAAAACAGGGATGATCTTGAGGAATTTGACCCCATGCTCCAGGTCATCAGTGGCCTCCATGTGTTCCGCTTGTTTACGGTGAAGCAGGGTAGATAACGAACCAACCGCTTTCTGGTTGAGCATCAGATTGGTTTTTGCATGGATTGTTACATCCAGCCCCTTTTGAAAGACGATATTGAAGGAATAGAGAAAATCAGTCTTGATCTGGTCAGCATCAGAGATAATGCCCCATATCCCGCCGAACAGGGAATTGGTTTGCAGAGGGTCAACTTCACGGGGGAAGTTCTTAGGCGTGGTGCAACAGAAGAAATTATCTCCAGCCTGGATATGATCAGCGCCTTCCTTGATAACCGTATCCGCATTGATGATCTGTTTCAGGATTGGAATATGAGGGCTGTATGAATTGAAATTATGCTCTGGATACCCATCTGGGTAGCTATTGAGTAATCGCCGCAGCCATTCCATCAGATTGCCCGGTGGCAGATTCATGGGATAAAGATGAGCCGCTTTCAAAGTCTCGTTGATCTGCCGTTTGATGTCGAGTAGCGGGGCAACTTTATCCTTATTGCCAAGTTCCTCCGGCTTGGGCATACCAGGTGCATCTCCTGGGACTTTAACAGCTACAAACAGCCGGAAATTCCTGACTGGAATGTTACTGCATGCCTCCAACCCCTTTTTTCCCTTGATTAAATAAAGTGGACCCCTGAGTCAAGACAATTATGCACTGAGTTTAAGCTACACATTCAATTTCAAACACAGCTGGTCGGCGCTGCCCCGGTTTAGCCTCTGCTGGTACTTCTGATATTGACTCCACGGTT
>Ga0180732_1001206_pt1 | contig 16867 bp, 15 predicted proteins | sample KR11_01MetaG_FD_148674 | JGI IMG/M metagenome (GOLD analysis project Ga0180732, IMG submission 148674) | Groundwater microbial communities from the Olkiluoto Island deep subsurface site, Finland - KR11_0.1 MetaG | ecosystem: Environmental > Aquatic > Deep subsurface > Groundwater | place...
AAGTTTACAAAATTTTGAAACCGCATTTTATGCTTCAATACGATGAGAGCGGTTCCATTGGCAGAAGATATAGAAGACAGGACGAGATAGGCACTTTGTCCTGTATTACAATTGATTTTGATACTTTAGACGATAATAGCGTTACTGTTAGAGACCGGGACACAATGAAACAAAAGAGAGTAAAAATAGAAAAACTTATAGAATATTTACAGGAAAAGCTTGACAAAGAGTGAAAATAAGTTAATCTTAAGTTAATCTTAAGCTAATCTAAAATTATGGAAAATATTATTACTCTTAAAAATTTAAGAGAAAATATGCAAGAATATGCCCAAAAAGTTAAGAAGGGTAATTCTTTTATTGTTTTCAAGAGATCTGTGCCTTTATTCAAAATATCTCCTATTGAAATTGAATCATGGGAAGAAGTGATAGATTTTACCAAAATTAGAAAAGGAGGAGTTGACATTAAGGAACTTTTGCAACGATTGTAAGATTTATGGATAAAATAGATAAAATCCTAAATCAATTAAGCCAGAAAGAAAGAGAAAAGATCAAGGATACTTTGTCGCAGATTGATAATAATAATTTTGAGAATTTAGATTTGAAGAAGCTAAAAGACAGAGAAGATTTGTTCCGAGTTCGTAAAGGCAGTTTGCGCATTATTTTTCGCAAAATAGATAATTCAATTAAAATTTTAGCTATAGAGCACAGATCAAGCAAAACCTATAAAAATTTATCAAAGTTAAAATCGCCGTAGATATTTGACATCTACGCTGTCCAAATTTAGCTTTTCTTTTTATTAACAGTTGACAAGAGTTATAAATAGAAAAATAATATAAGTAGAGATGTTTTTTAGGAGTTCGTCGCCTTAAAGCTCTCACTAAAAATTGGACCTTTAAAAGTCCTAAGAAAATGGTTAAGAAAAAAGCAAAGAAGAAAGTAAAGAAGGCAGCAAAGAAGAAATAAAAAAAAGAGCGCTTCGGCGCTCTTTTTAAATGTTTTAGACACAGACATTTGTAGGGGCTTCTTGTCTTTTTGGACTCTCCCTTCCTCTTCTCTTTGGCTTAGAGGAGAACAGGAAGTTTTTGTTTTAAAAATTCATTAATTAAGCTATACTTTAAAAATATGTATAACAAAACAAAACTTAAAAATGGATTAAGGATAATTACTGTGCCCGATAGAAACACGCAGGCAATAACGGTTTTAGTTTTGGCTAAAGTTGGCAGTAAATATGAGAAAAAAGAAATCAATGGTATTTCTCACTTTTTAGAGCATATGCTTTTTAAGGGCACAAAAAAACGACCCACAGCCCTATCTATTGCTGAAACATTAGATATGGTTGGAGGAAGTTATAATGCGTTCACGAGTGAAGAATATACTGGTTATTTTGCTAAAGTGGAAAAATCAAGATTTGATTTGGCACTGGACTGGGTATCAGATATTTATTTAAATTCTTTTTTGCCAGAAAAAGAACTTAAAAAGGAAAAAAGAGTGATAATTGAAGAAATCAATATGTATTTAGACAATCCAATGATTTATGTTCAAAATCTTTGGAAGAAACTTTTATATGGCGACCAACCAGCTGGATGGGATGTAGCAGGCACTAAAAAAGCAGTAAAAGAAATGAGCAGGAAAAAGCTTTTAGATTATAGAAAAAGTTTTTATACGAGCCAGAATACTTTAATTTGTGTGTCTGGGAACTTTAATGAAAAAGAGGCGATAAAAAAAGTAAAACAATCTTTTTCTAAAATAAAAAAAGGCAGAGCAGTTAAGAAGGTAGCAGTTATAGAAAAGCAGAGCGTGCCAAAAAGGTTAATATATTTTAAAAAAACTGACCAGACCCATCTTTGTCTGGGCGTGAGGGCATATAATGCTTTTCATCCGCAAAAATACGCACTCCAAATTTTAGCAAATATTTTAGGAGGAATGATGAGTTCTCGTTTATTTGTAGAGATAAGAGAAAAACTAGGACTTGCTTATTATGTTTCAGCCCAGCTTGACATTGACCCGGACACAGGCAGTTTAATTATTATAGCTGGGATTGATAATAAAAAAGCAGACAAGGCGATTATCGCTATTTTAAAAGAATTTAAAAAAATATCAGAAAAAAAGGTTAGTTCAATTGAGCTTAAAAAAGCAAAGGATTTTATCAAAGGCAAAATGGCTCTTTCCCTTGAAACCTCTGACGCCTTAGCTTCTTTTTATAGCGGTCAACAGCTTTTGACAGGAGAAATTTTAACCACAAAAGAAATCTTTAAAGAGATAGACAAAGTGAGCGAAGAAGATATATTATCAGTCACGAAAGATATATTCAAACCAGAAAATTTAAATCTTGCTTTAATAGGTCCTTTTAAAGAGAAAAAACAAAAAGAACGATTTGATAATTTATTAAAAGAGTTTTAAAATAGTTAAATGGAAACAGAAACAGAAGAACAATCATTTCCCTCTATTCCCGAGAAAATAAGGCCTCAAGAGATTTTAGATATTTCATGGGCAACAATCGTTAAGATAATCATTGCTCTTGGCGGACTTTATCTTATTTTTCTTGTGAGAGATATTCTAATTTGGTTTATCTTTGCCCTGATAATTTCAATTTTATTTAACCCAGCCATTAACTTTTTTAGAAAGTTAAAAGTTCCAAGAATTTTGGCCTGCATTTTGGTTTATTTGAGTATATTTGTTTTTCTTAGCCTTTTTATCTATCTTATTTCTCCAATACTTTTTTTAGAACTTCAGAAATTCACTATTAAACTTCCTGATTACTTTAATCAACTTGCCCCCTATTTAAGCGGTTTAGGGATAGAGGCGTTTAGGGATTTTAATACTTTTTCTGAAACAATAGGCGGGATATTGTTTGATGCGTCTTCTAATATTTTTGTTGCAATAGGAACTTTTTTTGGCGGTTTAATGTCAGCAGTAGCCATCTTTGCGATTGCTTTCTTTTTATCTCTTGAAGAGAAAGGTGTTTCTGAAGCAATAAAGTTAGCTTCTCCATATAGATATAAGGAATATATTAGTAATGTTTGGCGCAACAGCCAGAAAAAAGTTTCTTCATGGTTTGCAGTTAGAATCTTTTGTTGCATTTTTATTGGTTTGTCAGCAGGCATTACTGTTTTTGTTTTAAATATTCCTTATGCTGCATCTTTTGGTCTATTAGCTGGAGTTTCTAATATAGTTGTTAGCATTGGTCCATTTTTGAGTGGCCTTGTTATCACACTTTTTGTCTTGGCAATAGGTGGTCTTCCAAAGGCGCTAATATTTTTACTCGCGTTTCTTATTGCTCAACAGATTGAAAGTTATGTGATAATGCCAGTTCTTACAAAGAAATTTTTGCGGCTTTCCCCTTCTTTAGTTTTGATTTCCCTTTTAATGGGAGCTAAGCTTTGGGGGCTTATGGGCGCAATTCTTGCCATCCCATTAGTAGGGATGTTTTATGAGTTTATAAGTGGATTTTTACAAAGAAAGCAGGAATTAGAAAAAAACGCTTTATCTAAAGATGCCTAAATTTTTTGTAGTTTCAACTCCAATAGGGAATTTAGATGATATTTCCGCAAGAGCTATTGAAACCCTTAAGAGGGTTAATTTTATTTTATGCGAAGACACAAGAAGGACTCAAAAGCTTTTAAATCACTACGATATTAAAGTTAAAACAATAAGTTACCACCAACACTCTAAGCTTGCAAAAATAGATTATATTTTAAAGCTTTTAAAGGATAATGATTTGGCCATGGTTTGTGATGCTGGCACTCCAGGCATTTCTGACCCAGGCAATAAATTGATTGAGAAAGTTATTGATACAAAAGAAGATATTGAAATTATTCCAATTCCAGGACCAAGCGCGCTCACTTCCATCGCTTCAATCGCTGGTTTTCCAATGGATAGATTTTTATTCTTGGGATTTATTCCTCAAAAAAGAAAAAGAGCAAAATTTTTTGAAAAAATTTTAAAATCAGAGCATTCTGTAATAGTTTATGAGTCGTGTCACAGAATTTTAAAAACATTAAATCAGCTGAAAGAATTGAGCCCTGATTTAGAGCTTGTCGTTGGCAGAGAATTAACCAAGAAATTTGAAACAATCTATAGAGGTTCGATTGACAAAGTTATTAAAGAATTAGAAAAAGATAAAGTAAAAGGCGAATTTGTAATTGTGATTAAGAAAATTTAAAAATTTGCTAATTTATATTATAATTAAAGGGAGAATACCCTTTTTATTTTTTATGAAAGCACTTAATCTTCCAGAAAAAGAGTTGCGATATTTATATAAAGAGAAGGATATGACCACTTACGAAATAGCGGATTTTTATAATTGTTGCCAGGGTGCTGTTTGGCAATATCTTAAGAAACATAATATTGAGCGATTGCCACAAGGGAGAAAATCAGTTATTATTGATGCATTTGAATTGAAGGATTTATACATAAACAAAAAAATGTCTAGCAGAAAGATAGCAAAATTATATAATTGTAGCTATACTGCTATAGATGGCAAGATTAAGCGATTGGGATTACCTACTAGAAGTTTGGCAGAAGCACATATTATTTATCCGAGAAAAGATTTTGAAGGAGATCATGCTGAGAAAGCTTATATTATAGGATTTGCCATGGGTGACCTAAGGGTAAGAAAATCTTATATTAATAGTGAAACAATTCATGCAGATTGTGCATCAACAAAGAGAGAGCAAATAAAATTAATTAAAGAACTGTTTCAGGGCTATGGAAGAATATGGATTAAAAAGCAACCCAATAGAGATAATTATATTCAGATTGAATGCTACTTTAATCTTTCTTTCGATTTTTTATTAAAAAAGAGAGTTTTAGCGGATAAATGGATTTCCGAAGACAAAGAGCTATTCTGTGCTTTCTTGGCTGGCTTTACTGACGCCGAAGGATCTATCTTTATCGATAAGAAAGGATTGGCTTTCTATAGTTTAGGGAATTATAATCATAGACTCTTAAGGCAAATTAGAAGTAAATTAATGAGCCTAGGTGTTGTCTGTAGTAAAATGACAGAGGCGAAGACAAAAGGAAAAAATTTTGGTACAGGATTTATTCATAATGAAAACTATTGGCAACTTAGAGTGAATAGAAAAATAGACTTACTAAAATTATTTGACTTAATTGGCCATCGATTGCGGCACGAGAAGAGGATTAGAGATATGCATCGGGCTATTGATAATATAGATTTTAGGAACAAGAAATATGGCTATATAAATATGTAAGAATATGAAAAAAGAAGCTTTTTATATTTCGGCTGCGATAGATTATCCCTCGGGACAACCTCATATAGGACATGCCTTGGAAAAGATTCAGGCAGATGTCTTGGCTAGACATAAAAGGACTAGTGGGGCAAGGGTGCATTTTAGTTTGGGGACTGATGAACATGGTCTCAAGATACAGAGGCGTGCAGAAAAAGAGAGGATTAAACCTCAAGAATTTGTGGATAGGATGTCTCGTCATTTCCGAAAATCTTGGGATGATTTAAATATTCAGTACGATGATTTCATTAGAACCAGCGAAAAGAGACATATAGATGTCGTGCAAGAGATTATTCAGCAAATATATAAGTCGGGAGATATATATAAGGGGCACTATAAAGGACTCTATTGTGTGGACTGTGAGAGCTTCTACTTGCCAAGAGACCTAATAGACAATAAATGCCCTATTCACAAGAAATTATTAGAGAAGATAGAAGAAGAGACATATTTTTTCAAATTGAAGAAATATAAAGATGATTTATTAAATTACTTCAAAAATAATCCGGATTTTGTTATTCCTCAATCTAGAAGCAAAGAGATTGTCAACAGGCTTAAGGATTTAGAAGACTTAAGCATATCAAGAAAGTCAGTGGGGTGGGGCGTGCCATTGCCTTTTGATACCGATTTTACGCTTTTCGTTTGGGTAGACGCCTTAATTAATTATTTAAGCACATTAGGTTATCCTGGTAATAATTTTAAAAAGTTTTGGCCAGCAGATATACATGCCATAGGCAAAGATATACTTTGGCATCATACTGTGATTTGGGGGGCACTACTATTATCGTTGGAACTGGATTTACCTAAGAGGATCTTCGTACATGGCTATATTACCGCAGAAGGGCAAAAGATGTCTAAATCTTTAGGTAATGTAGTTAATCCAAATAAACTCGTAAAAAAATACGGCACTGATCCTGTCCGCTATTTCTTTTTAAGAGAGATATCTCCGTTTGAAGATGGTGATTTTAGTTATGAAAGATTTGAAGAAAGATATAATGATGACTTGGCAAAAGGTCTTGGAAACCTGGTTTCCAGAGTATTAAAATTATCCGAGTGCGTAGAACCAAAATTTGAGAATAAAGAATTAGAAGAAAAAATTAAGGAAGTAAAAAAAGAGGTCTTTAAATCTCTTGATAATTTTAAGTTTAGTGAGGCGTTAAAAGCGATTTGGGAGCTTATTGGTTTTTGCGATAAATATATTGAAAAAGAAAAGCCATGGGAAGATACAAAGAATAAATTATCAGTTATCAGTAATTTATTGGCAACACTCTTAGAAATAGCTGATTTGCTTAAACCATTTTTGCCAGAGACATCAGAAAAAATTATTAAACAAGTTGAAAACAGGAAAACTGAAGCACTATTTCCTCGCTTGAATTAATTATGTATTTTGACACTCACGCACATCTTAATTTTGCCGCTTTTGTAAGAGACAGGGAAAAAGTTGCGAAAAAATGCTTAAAGCAAAACATCTCGCTTATTAATGTCGGCACAAATCTTTTTACTTCTAAAATTGCGATAGAACTGGCTCAAAAGTTTGACAAAGGTATTTATGCTGCAATTGGGCTTCATCCGATTAATTTAGGTGTAGAAGATTCAAGAGAAGTCAGCCACGAAGAAATTTTAAGAGAAGAATCTCCTTTTGAGGAGGCGTTTGATTATGAGCAGTATGAAAAACTGGCAAAGGATAAAAAGGTTGTGGCAATAGGCGAATCAGGCCTTGATTATTACTATAAACCAAAAATAGAAATAAAATTAAAGGGCTTTAAGCTGAATCAAAAACTTTTGTTTTTACAACATATAAAATTAGCCAAAGAATTAAATTTACCATTGATAATTCATTGTAGAATGGCTCATCAGGATTTATTGAATATTTTGCATATCCAAGAAGGAATTTATCATGAGAAATTTAGAGGGGTTATTCATTGTTTCACAGGCAATATGAGCCAGCTCAATGACTATATACATTTAGGTTTTCATATTGGCTTTAACGGGATAATTTTTAAATTAAACCTTAAGGATGTTATTAAAAAAACACCACTTGATAAAATGGTTTTAGAAACTGATTGTCCGTTTTTTCCAACAAGCTCAAAAAAGACAAGAAATGACCCATCAGATGTTATTGTTGTAGCTGAAGAGATTGCAAAAATAAAAAAAATAGATTTAAAAGAATTGTCTGAAAAAACTACTGAAAATGCCAGAAAGTTGTTTGACTTAAATTGAAAAAGGCGGTATAATATAGATATCCACGAATACAAGGAGGTCTTTAATGAAATGGGGAGGATATAACAAGAGAGGAGAAGAGAGACTGGGCTTGCTTTTAAGCTGGGCACGGTCTTCATTCCGGTGCAAGGTTCTGGCAATGCTATTCCTGCTGATGTGCTACACTATCATTCTCTTGCCGGTTGGTATTGCTGGCTTAAGGGCTACTACTCGCCCTGATGGCACATAGTTTATTGGGGGGAAGTCCGACTTCCCCCCAATGGCTGACGACTTCCCCCCAATGGCTGAACCATCCTAAATGCTGACAAGATTCCTTGTCAACCGTGATACGGCGACCCTTTATTGGGCCGCCGTCTTTATTTATATTCACAAGAAAAAGTTTAAAGGGTAAGTCGTTTATGGGGGAAGTCCGACTTCCCCAGGATGTTCTTATTGAAAAATTTGATGTTTTTAGCTAAGATAAATAATATGACTGATTATAATTTTTCTGAAATAGAAAAAAATTGGCAGAAAAAATGGGCAGAGAATAAAATTTTTGAAGCAGACAACAAATCAAAAAAGCCCAAGTTTTTTATTTTAGATATGTTTCCCTATCCCTCTGGCGACGGCCTTCATGTTGGTCATCCAAGAGGATATGTTGGGAGCGATGTTATTTCTAATTATAAAAGAATGAAGGGTTTTAATGTATTGCATCCTATGGGCTGGGATGCTTTTGGTTTGCCAGCAGAAAATTATGCAATAAAAACTGGAATCCATCCCTCAATTACTACAAAAAAGAATATTCAAAGATTTAAAGAACAAATGCAAAATATTGGGCTCTCTTATGACTGGACAAGAGAAATTAACACCACTGACCCAGATTATTATAAATGGACACAATGGATATTTTTAAAGCTTTTTGAAAAGGGACTAGCATATAGAAGAAAACTTCCTATTAATTGGTGTCCGAGTTGTAAAACCGGTTTAGCAAATGAAGAAGTTATTGCTGGAAAGTGTGAGCGGTGCGGAGCTGAAACAACAAAAAAAGATATTGAGCAATGGGTTTTAAAAATTACTGATTATGCAGAAGAATTGCTTCAGGGATTAGATGGCTTGGACTGGCCAGAAAAGATAAAAGAGATGCAGAGAAATTGGATTGGTAAATCAGAAGGAGCAGACATAGAATTCAAAATTCAAAATTCAAAATTTAAAATTCAAGTTTTTACGACAAGGCCAGATACAATTTTTGGAGCAACATTTATGGTTTTAGCTCCAGAGCATAATTTAGTAGACAAAATTACAACTCCAGACAAGAAAAAAGAAGTAGAAAAATATATAGAAGAGAGCAGAAAGAAATTGGACATTGAAAGACAAGCGCAAGACAGAGAAAAAACAGGCGTTTTTACTGGGGCATATGCTCTCAATCCTGCCACAAAAGAAAACATTCCTATCTATAGTGCTGATTATGTTTTGCCAAGCTATGGATACGGGGCGATTATGGCAGTGCCTGCGCATGATGAGAGGGATCACGAGTTTGCAGAGAAATTTAAATTAGAAATTAAGGAAATAGAATTAGATAAAACAGTAGAACAAGCTATAAAATTATATGGCAAGAAGACCATAAATTATAAATTAAGGGATTGGATATTTTCAAGACAAAGATATTGGGGAGAACCCATTCCTTTAGTTTTTTGTGAGGACTGTAAAAAAGAGATAGAAAAAGGGAATACAAAGAATTTTAGCAAAGGAGAATTGTTAAATCCAGGATGGATTGCCTTGCCTGACAAAGAGCTTCCTTTGGAATTGCCCAAATTAGAAAAATACCAGCCAAGCGGGACTGGCGACTCGCCTTTATCTAATGCAAAAACATGGCTTAAAGCCACTTGTCCAAGATGCAAAGGAGAGGCGGAACGAGAAATAAATACTATGCCTCAATGGGCTGGTTCTTGCTGGTATTTTATTCGTTATCTTGATCCAAAAAATAAAAAAGAAATTGCTGATAAAAAATTAATCAAGGATTGGCTACCAGTAAATTTCTATATCGGCGGAGCAGAACATGCTGTTTTACATCTTTTGTATTCAAGATTTTGGATTAAGGTTTTAAAAGATGAAAAAATACTGTTATTTGACGAACCATTTAAAAAATTAAGAACCATTGGTCTGATTTTAGCGTCTGATGGACAAAAAATGTCTAAATCCAGAGGCAATGTTATTAATCCAGATGAAATCATTAGAAAGTACGGAGCCGACGCTTTCCGCCTTTATGAAATGTTTATGGGTCCTTTTGATCAACCGATTGCATGGGATTCCAATGGAATTATAGGTATTAAAAGATTTTTAGATAAGGTTTGGAAATTAAAGGTTATTAACAGCGACAATCTCATAGTAGATAAAGTTGTTAAAAAAGTGACAGAAGATATAGAAGCAGAAAAGTTTAACACTGGAATTGCTTTTATGATGGAATTTGTAAATTTAGCAAGTATAGGAATCACGAAATCTAATTTAGAAACATTTTTAAAGATTTTATCTCCTTTTGCTCCACATATTGCTGAAGAGATGTGGCAAGGCCTAGAACATAAAACTTCTATTTTTAAAGAAAAATGGCCGAAATACAAAGATATTAAAGATAAAGAAATAGAATTAGTAATCCAAATAAATGGAAAAGTCCGGGATACCATCAGCGCTAAGGCAGGCATTTCAGAGAAAGAGGCAAAAGAATTAGCATTAAAATCTGGAAGAATTCAAAATTGGTTGAAAGATAAAAAAATCAAAAAAACTATTTTCATCAAAAACAAATTAATCAATTTTGTGATAAAATAATAATACGGATAGGTTAAGGAGTAAGAGCCCGAGGTTATGCCTCGGATTTTTGCTTGAAGTTTAGCCCTATTTTGTGTTAATATGACTAAGTAATTATTTTTTAAACAAAAGAGTAGAATGTTTCTTTCAAAAGAGGAAATTATTCAAGGCACAAAGGAAATTTTGCAAGACAGGTCTTTTTATCGTGGCAAATTGGTTTTTAATATAAAATTACCTGTAGAAATTTATGGCGAGGAGCTAAAAGAGGAAAAGTTATCAAAGATGATAGAATTTTTCAAAAAGGAATACAGCTTAAATTTAAATTTTATCCAAGCATTCTTTTACTTTATTTCAGAGTTATCAATCAATGTCCCAGAACACGCTAAAGCAAAGAAAGCCTTTTTAAAAGTTTTTGAATTAGGCAATAAAGAATTTTTAGAAATTCTAATTAAAGATGACGGAATAGGAATTAAAAATTCTCTTTTGCAAAATAAAATTTTTATTAAAGATGATATAGATGCTTTCAAAGAAGTTTTTAGAGGAGTCTCAGCCAAGAAAGAGAAAACTAGAGGTTTCGGACTAAGAACTTCTAAAGATATAGTTACTAAGGCCTTTGGCGGTAATTTTCTGCTTTTTTCTGGACAAGAAACTTTTTTAAGTGAACAAAATAAAGAAATTTTTCGTCCGATTTTCGGCAAGCTAAAAGGCACAGCCATTGATTGCTTGGTTCCTTTAAGCAAAAAGAAAATCAATATTTATGAATTTATTGAATAAGGAAAATGACTAATAAAAAGAATTTGACAATTGAACTCAAGAATTTTTCCCCATCTTTTATTGCTAGCCGGGAAGTAGCAAGAATTGTTACTCAGAAATTAATTGAGCAACTTTCCCATAGCAACGATAGAGAGGTTTTTTTAGATTTTAAAAATATTATTTTTGTTTCCCGATCTTTCGCTGACGAAATTATTGATTCTATAGAGATGTTGAGCGAGAAGAGAATAAGGGTAAAGATAAAAAATGCTAATTTATCTATTAATAAAATGTTGAGCTTAGTAAAAGCCAAAAGGAAAAAGATATTAAAGACAAATTAATTAATTTTGTTATATAAATGTGCGGAATAATCGGCTATGTCGGTAAAAAGCAGGCCCTTCCCATAGTTATGGAAGGGCTTAAGCGTCTTGAATATCGTGGCTATGATTCCTCGGGTATTGTTGTTTTGAATGGAGCGACAGAAGTCGTCAAAGCAAAAGGCAGGATAGAAGATTTAAGAGAGAAGTTAGCACAACAAGATATTAAGGGGAATACAGCTATTGGTCATTCAAGATGGGCAACGCATGGAAAGCCCTCTGACCTTAACGCACATCCTCATTGGGATTGCAAAAAGGAAATTTTTGTTGTTCACAATGGAATAATTGAAAATTATAAGCAACTTAAAGAAGAATTAATAGCGCGAGGCCATAAATTTATTTCAGAAACAGATACAGAAGTTTTGCCTCACTTGATTGAAGAAAATTATAAAGGCAATTTAGAAGAGGCCGTGCGCTTGTCTCTCCAGAAAATTGTTGGCGCTTATGCTATTGCTGTGGTTTGTGAAAAAGAACCAAATAAAATTGTCTTTGCCAGGCAATCCAGCCCCTTGCTCGTCGCATTAGGCGAAGGAGAGAATTTTATTGCTTCTGACGCTACTGCAATATTGGGCTATACCAAACAAGTTATCTATTTAGACGATGGAGAAATGGGAGTAATTACTCCTGATGATTTTCAAGTTTTTAATTTAGAGAATAAAGAAGTTAAAAAAGAATCTCATAAGATAGAGTGGGATATAGAGCAGGCAGAAAAATCCGGTTATCCTCATTTTATGTTAAAAGAGATTTTTGAAGGCCCGGAAACAATTGAAAATGCCACAAGAGGCAGAATGATATTAAAAGACGGTATGGCTAAACTTGGAGGGCTGGAGCCAGTTATAGATAAACTAAAAAAAATAGACAGAATTATTATTGTTGGTATGGGAACTGCTTTTTTAGCAGGAAAAGTGGGCGAATATATGCTTGAAGAATATGCTGGCATTCCCGTAGAAGTAGAAAACGCTTCAGAGTTTAGATACAAAAAACCCGTTATTAATAAGAATGATGCGGTTTTAGCAATTTCTCAATCAGGAGAAACAGCAGACACTCTTTTTGCTGTAAAAGAAGCTAAAAGGAAAGGAGCGCTAACTTTAGGCATTGTAAATGTCGTTGGCTCAAGCATTGCCAGAGAAGTTGAAGCAGGCGTTTACAATCACGCTGGTCCGGAAATAGCAGTCGCCTCTACTAAGGCCTTTATTTCCCAACTAACTATTTTAGCTCTTTTAACTGTGTTTTTAGGCAGGCAAAGGAATATGTCTTTAGTAACAGGCAAGAGAATTTTAGAAGAATTAGAGAAATTACCAGAACTTTGTAAAAAGATTTTAGAGAAGAAAGAAGATATTAAGGGCTTAGCTGAAAAATATTTTGATTTTAAAAATTTTCTTTATCTTGGTAGAAAATATAACTATCCAGTTGCTTGCGAAGGCGCTTTAAAACTAAAAGAAATTTCATATATCCACGCCGAAGGTATGCCAACAGGGGAAATAAAGCATGGTCCTATTGCCATGCTTGATAAGGACTTCCCTAGTTTTGTGATTGCTTTAAAAGATAGTGTTTACGAAAAGAATGTTTCTAATATTGAGGAAATAAAAGCTAGGGACGGCAAAGTTATTGCCTTAGCAACAGAAGGAGATGATTTATCAGCTGATGATGTTTTATTTATTCCCAAAACTTTGGAAATGCTTAGCCCTATTTTATCAGTTATTCCTCTTCAACTCTTTGCTTATTATATTGCAGTAAAAAAAGAATTAGATGTAGATAAGCCAAGAAACTTGGCGAAGAGCGTTGTTGTTGAATAATTTTAATTTTGAGTTATTTGTGATACAATTACTTATCTATGAATTGGGAAAATATTTTTTTAAAAAAACAATCTGGGAAAGAAATTCTTTTAGGGAATAATGCTATTATCAGAGGAGCCCTTGAATCAGGGGTTCAGTTTGTATCTGCTTATCCCGGAACACCATCTTCAGAAATTGGAGATAATTTTTCATATCTTTCCAAACATTTTAAAACCGACTTTTATTTTGAATATTCTATTAATGAGAAAGTGGCAATGGAGGCAGCAATTGGAGCTAGCTTTTCCAATTTAAAATGCCTTGTTGCTATGAAGCACTTTGGCTTGAATGTTGCTAGCGATGCTCTTCTGCCGTTTGTATACACAGGAGTTAAAGGACCAACAGTAATATCTGTTTCAGATGATCCATCTTGCCATAGCTCTGGCCAGTCAGAACAAAATACAAGAGCATTTGCTGAATTAGCTCATATTCCCATATTAGAGCCATCAGATTCTCAAGAATGTAAGGACTTTGTTAAGTTAGGGTTTGAAATTTCTGAAAAGTTCAAGATTCCTGTGCTCATCAGAACAACAACCAGAGTGGCCCATCAAAGCGGAATTGTTAAACTGGATAAATTCAAGAAATCAAAGAACAAGGCAAAGTTTGTAAAAAATTACAATCAATTTGTAACAATGCCACCAAGAGTTTTGGCTATGCATGATGAGTTGTTGGAAAAAATACAAAGAATAAAAGAATATGCTGAAAAATCAGAAATAAACACAATAGAAAACAGTGCTAAAGGAAAAATAGGAATCATCACTTCATCTGTGAGCTATCTTTATGTAATGGAGGTCTTAGATAAATTAAATCTCAAATTACCAGTTTTCAAAATTGGTATTTTTTATCCTTTGGCTAGCGATAAACTCAAACAATTTATTAAAAATCTAGATAAAGTTTTGATTGTTGAAGAATTAGAACCATATCTTGAAAGAGAAACCACGATTGCTGCCAAAGATATAAATCCTAAATTAAAAATTTATGGAAAAGAAATTTTGCCAGAGACAAGAGAATTAAGACCGGAACAGGTGACAGCTGCGATTGCTTGGCTCTTAAAAAAACAATACAAATTGAAAAATATTGAAGTTCCAAAGACCTTAAAAAGATTTCCAAGTTTATGTGCTGGTTGCCCTTATTGGCTTGTTTTTAATGGCATTAAGGAAGCAGTCAAGCAGAGCAATTTAAAACAAGAAGATGTTGTTTTCGGCGGAGGCATTGGTTGTTATATGCTTGCTTCTTTTGTTCCGCATAATCTACAAGATTATTTATTTTGTATGGGCTCTTCTATCGGCATTGCCCATGGCATTAAAAAGGCAAATCCAAAGCAAAAATTAATTTCCCTTGTTGGGGATTCAAGCTTTTTTCACGCTTCAATGCCTGCCTTAGCTAATGCTGTTCATAATCAGTCCAATCCTTTAATTATTATTATGAATAATAGCATTACAGCTATGACTGGACAGCAACCATATCCAGGAATTACAGAAACAGGGAGAAAGGAAAAGGGAAAGCTAATTAAAATAGAAGAGGTAGTAAAGGCGTTGGGAGTTGAGAATTTAAGGGTTATTGATCCAAACAATTATAAGGAATTTGTTAAAACAGTTAAAGATTATTTAAACAAAAATGAATTAGCAGTAATTATTGCAAGATCTCCATGTCTAAGAATAAAAAAATAAACATTGTAATATCCGGAGTAGGAGGACAAGGCCTAATAACTTTAGGAAACATTTTGGCTAGAGCTGCTTTTTTGGAAGGCAAAGATATTAAAATGTCTGAGCTTCACGGATTATCTCAAAGAGGCGGTTCGGTAGCTGTTCAGATTCGCTTTGGCAAAAAGATTTATTCTCCTCTGATTTCAGTTCAGGAAGCAGATTTAGTGATTGCTATGGAGAGGAATGAAGCGCTTAAAAGTTGCTTATTCGGAGACAAAGCAAAAACAATATTTTTAATAAATGATAATTCTATTTTTTCTCCTGCTTTTGGAGATAAAAAATTAGATAGTTTTGAGGTTATTAAGAACAAAATCTTGCCTTTTGCTAAAAAGATTTATTCTATTAACGCTACAGATATTACAACTGAAAAATTTGATATGCCTGTTTTAGCAGGAATTTATATGTTAGGTTGTGCTATTTCTAAAGGGTTTATCCCCTTAAAGCCAGAGAATGTTTTAAAAGCAATAGAAGATATAGTGCCAAGAGGCATTGAAGACAATAAAAAGGCCTTTAATTTAGCTAAACAAAGTTTAATTTAAAAGAATTTTAAAATGCCCAAGCAAATAGTTGCAATGGGTGGCGGAAACGCTATGCCAAAAGCTGTTTTGGCAGGCCTTAAGCAGTTTGATGTTGAGTTGACTGCTGTTTGTGCTATGCTTGATTCGGGAGGATCTTCTGGTCGTTTAAGAAAGGACTATAAGATAATGGCACCAGGAGATATTAGGAGGGCATTTTTAGCTCTTGCTAATACTTCGCCTGTTGTTGAAAATCTTTTTAATTATCGTTTTGAGGCAGGAGAATTAAAGGGCCATAATTTTGCAAATCTTTTAATTGCAGCACTTGAACTTTCTACCGGAGATTACAAGCAGACCATTGAGACGATGAATAGGATTTTAGATGTTAAGCATAAGGTTTTGCCTGTCACCTTAGATAAGTCAGAGCTTTGCGTTGTTTTAGAGAATGGCGAAACAATTATTGGAGAAACAAATATTGATAAGCCGAAGCATAATTCTAACTTAAAAATTGAAAAAATTTATTTATCTCCAGAGCCCAATGCTTATCCAGAAGCGCTTGAATCAATTGAAAAAGCTGATTTAATAATCATAGGTCCTGGTGATCTTTATTCATCCTTAGCCCAAATCTTACTTTGTAAAGGAGTAAAAGAGGCCATACAAGCAACAAAAGCGAAAATTGTTTATGTTGTTAACCTGATGACAAAGCTCGGGGAAACAAATAAATTTTCTGTAAATGATTTTGTCAAAGAGATAGAAAATATGATAAACAGAAAATTAGATTTTGTTTTGTGTAATAATAATATTCCATCAAAAGAAAAAATAAAAATTTATTTAGCCAAACATTCTGAATTAATAGAGATGACAAAAATAGATATAGACACAAAAGACAAAAGATTTATTCAAGCAGATTTATTAGACGAAGAAAATCTTGCGCATAACACTGAAAAATTATCTAAATTAATATTTAAATTATGCAAGCAATAATTTTAGCAGCTGGAAAAGGTTCACGACTAGAGCCCCTATCTTGCGCAAAAGACAAGCCGTTATTAAAGATAATGGGCAAGACCATTCTTGAAAGAAATCTTGATGAATTAAAAGGGCTAATCAAAGAAGCGATTTTAATAATCAGGCCAAATGACAGGGGCAGGGCTGTGATTTCTCTTTTTGGCGCAGAATACAATAAAATAAAGATTAAATATGTTGTTCAAAAACAGCCATTAGGCACTGGTCATGCAGCTAAATCAGCTTTGGAATTTATAGAAGATAAATTTCTGCTCTTAAATGGAGATGATTTATATTCAAGAGAAGATATTAACGCGGTCTTAAAGAAATTCCCTTGTATTTTAGTAAAAGAAGTTGAAGATCCCAGGGCTTTTGGAGTTATTGAATCAACAGACGGTGTTGTAGAAAATTTTGTTGAAAAGCCCAAAAGGCCAAAGAGTA
>Ga0180732_1001207_pt1 | contig 16854 bp, 29 predicted proteins | sample KR11_01MetaG_FD_148674 | JGI IMG/M metagenome (GOLD analysis project Ga0180732, IMG submission 148674) | Groundwater microbial communities from the Olkiluoto Island deep subsurface site, Finland - KR11_0.1 MetaG | ecosystem: Environmental > Aquatic > Deep subsurface > Groundwater | place...
TGAGTCAGATCATTTAGGCGTAGCCGATGTCGGCGTGTCTCTGCTTCCTGAAATAATGCGCCTCGGATTAGGAGATGCAGTCAGGTGGGTTGACTCAAAAACATATGATGCTGGTATTCCAGACTGGGCAGGAGACAACTACGAAAACGGGTGGGACATGGTTAAGCTTTACAACTGTTTCGATGTCTTACTTCTATGTAGCTCGGGCGAAGGGGTTGGATTACCTTTGATTGAATCTCAATCAGCGGGTGTTCCTGTTGTTACTACTAATTATGCTGGCGGACCTGAGCATGTTGGTTCTGGCTATACTGTACCTTGGCATGATTATGTGATATTAAACACACCAGGCACACGTTTTGTATTGGCTGACATCGAATCTATGGCCGAAGCTTTAACTAAAGTGTATAACGGGAACCGTGAGAAAATGGCTGAACGAGCAAGACTTTTCGCATTACGTTACGATTGGGACAGAATCATAGAAACACACTGGAAACCATTCCTCAATCAATGTGCAGAAGAACTGTTTCCGAAGTGGAATAAAGGAGGAAAAAGTAATTGGGCGACTTAAAAGTAGCTGTAATTTCGCCATTCAATGTTAGGTGCGGTATAAGTACGTATTCGCAGTATCTTTGTAAAGCTTTAGGTGACTTAGGTGTTGACGTTTATGGGGTTCGTTTACCCCGATTTGGCGAAAAATCTGTTGAAATTTTGCAGAATGTAGTTGATAAGGTTCCTAAAGATGTTGATTGCATACAAGTGGAACATGAATATGGTCTTTACCAACTGTTGGAAAAACCCTTCTATGCTATGTTGAAGCAACTTGGGAAACCTATCGTGACAACGATTCATGCTCCTGGCTTCAAAAATGATGGCGTAATAAGTGAAGGTTCTGACAGGGTCATTGTTCATAATGAATTCTGCGCTAAACGGTTTGCTTATCCAAGCGTGATTATTCCGCATGGGACCTCAGTGGCTAAGTGTCCAAAGAAGGAGGATTGCAAGAAAGCCTATGGTATTGACCCACGTATTCCTGTTGTGGGTTACTTGGGCTTTATTGCTGAAATGAAGGGTTTAGAGACTTTAATTTCCGCTATGACTAAGGTGCCTAATGCTGCTTTGCTTATGTGTGGAGGTTGGCATTTAGGTGAGGGTACAGCGTACATGTGGGCTTTGAAGGAGAAAACGTTGCAGGTTTTGCAGGGCAGGTGCCAATGGGCTGGGTTCATTCCAGATGAACAATTATCTGTAGCTTACGGCAGTATGGACATTTTGGTATATCCATCAATCGGAATGAGCGAAAGCGGCGCTTTGTTGCTGGCAATGTCTCATGGTAAAGCTGTGATTTCGACAAGTCTTCAACCAAACTTGGAGAAAGAGAAACTAGGTGCTTTGATGACGTTTAAAACCAACGATGTTGAGGATTTAGCGTCTAAAATTGAGCTACTGTTATCGAATAATGAGCAACGAGAGAAACTTGAGCGGGGCGCTATATCTTACTGTGAAGGCGTAGAATGGCCCAAAATCGCGCAACTACACATCGATTTGTACAATGAAGTCTTAGCCGAGGTCAAAAAACCTATTGATAACCCAGTGTCGCCAGCATAATGCGCATCTTTCATAGCTGGTTTCGGTGCAGTTCCTACAGATTTTCTTTGCTTTTTTTATTTGTTCATCATGGTTCATGGATAGGCTTTTATGTGCTTCAAAACATAATATATTTTCTGTTGATTACATGTCTGTTGAAACAAGTAAAGTTGATTGCAGTGAAGCGTACAAAAACCCCAGTTGCCCATATGTCACTCAAATTAACCTTAATACGAACGTATCGAAAAACGTGGAGAAAACGTTGATTGCTCTTATGGGGGAGGATGGCACAGGCTTGAATGATGGTGTGATTCATCAGCTTTTGGAAAAGGTAAATTCGCTTAGTAAAACTAGAAGTATTAATGCTTCATGGGTGAGTTTCTGGAAACCTATTGCCATTTCAGTAATAATCACCGCTATTACCACATATGTCATAACAAGATTTGGTTGACGGAAATGTCGGTCGATTTAACCTATTTTTAATTAAGAAAAAGTTTTGCGTTTATGCAGTATTAAGCGAATGGAGTTTTAACCTTCCATCCAAATGTCGAGGGTTCCGCCTGCTTGTAACGCATAGAATACGAAACTTCTGGTGTGGAAGCGCATGAATGTGGTTGCTGGTATAGCTACGGTTACTCTTGTTGGCGAGTCAAAACTGATGGTGCAAGCTTGCGATGCGTAGAATAGTATGTCTTTTGCTTCGAATGCTGGTCCCTGAGGTAATCCTAGCGCTTGGTAGACAAGTGGGAGAGGCGCAGGTGGAGTGTAAAGTGTCCAGCCCAGTTTACTGGTGACTAAAGTAGGATCGGCTAGGTACGCCATAGTTCCGACAACATAGGATTGCTGAATGCCAGCGAATGGTCCAGCGAAGCTTAACTGCACATAGTCGTAGTTGTCGTAGTGCCGCTTGAGCAACGCATATTCTAAGCCACCCTTAAGATCGCTTGACATTTTACTTCTTCTCCTGCTTGTCGAATTCGCCTTTCTGAGTTATTTCCTGTGTTCCAGCAACAAGCAACGCAGGATCAATGTCTTGTATCGTGGTCATTCCCATGACTGCTCGTAGGCTTCGGATAAACTGTTTCTTATCCGTTATAATTAACCTAATAAAAGTCACGGAAATCATTGCTTTTTCTTGTGTACTTGCATTTTCTAAACGCATAGTCAGAATTGTTGTTGGTACATATGGCCATGCAGTACCTTGAAAACCCATTGTAGTTAAAGCGGAGGTATATACTCCTGCGGTACTTTGCGGATTAGGCTGATAATACCTCTGCACAAAACCTGATGGATCCTGTTCATATGCTCCATAGTCATAAAAGTTTTTTGCATTTACAATTCCTGAAGAATATAGACTTAAGTCAGCTCCTTGGAAAGCAAGGCTAAAGCCCCCATAAGAATCATTTGAAATTACGGTAGCAAATAGTAAATAGCCAAAATCTTCAATTCTAGCAACTTCAAGAAATTGCCCCCTAGTTAATTCTCTAGTCCAAGTAGTAGACTTATAATCCCAACCTTTGCAAAGAGGTAAAATAGAAAACATACCTAACATGTTATTTTCTCCTTAGATTTAAAGTAATTTTGGAACCATGAATAGTTTCTGTATGTATTAGGCTTTGTTCTTAATGGTGAGAGTCTTTCTCTAAGTTTAACTATTTCTAAAAAGCCGTTAAATGTTAAGTGTTTACCATCAGCAATCATATCTAATATTTGCATGTACACCTTTCCCTCTGCTTTCTTAATAAAAAGATAGGGGTATATGTCTCGCATTAGAAGTCTAATATCCTCGAAACGGTTAATGTTGATACATGCCATATCATTGCCGATAATTGATTTGTGTTCAACCAAGGCGCGTTGTGATAATAACGAAGATAATGACTCCATTTTATCTCTTCTAAGAACGCTCTGAGATATATCTATGGACGGCATTACTTCAAATCCTATGCCTGCCTTTGCCTTTTTCTTGATTGCGACCTTGAAACAGCCTTCTCCATCGATGAAACCTGCTAACCATGATAAAAATAATGGCTCTTGAAATCCACAAGTTCCCTTTTTTCTTTGATTTTTGCCTAAATTATAGCGCCAACTAAAAACCCTTTTTCCGCTTAATTCTTGCCAAAGGCTGTTAGGTGTGGATAGCATTACTTTTTCACCTTAAAGTTAACTAAAGCTTCCTTCATCTTCTTTTTATTATGTTCCATTATTTCTTGAAGCTTAGAATCGTCACGCATCAAAGGACTTCACCACAACATCTATAATGTACTCTGAATTTAAAAGTTTTCATTAATTCGAAAACTGCTGTTAAATCACATTAAGTGAAAGGCGAGCTTATCCAAAGATTTTTAACGTTAGAGCATCTATTTGGTACTGATGCTTATGCAAACAGGAGACTACGTGATTATTCTAGGATTTCTTGGTTTTCTCGGTTTCTTGGCATTTTTAGCGGTAAGTAAACAGTCTCCTGTACCTGTAGCATCGGCAACTTATGTTCAGATACCCAGCTCATTGAGAGGTTAATTAACATTGGCAGCTAAACCAATGATTAAAGCTGATGAAGCCACCGTATTGCTTTTAGATAAGATGCTTCAGGAAATAAAGCGGGTTTCTGAGCAGTCAAACAAAACTGCGGAGAGGCTTCTTGAAGTTAAGGAAATCTTGCAGGATGAGCAGGCATTTGGTGCAGTAGAGCCAATCGAGAATATTGCTGTCACTAGCCAGAAAAACCATATTACACGGATTAATCCTTGGATGAGTGTGACTTTAATCAATGCTGGTCCAAACTCAGTTTTCGCAATAGTTAACACTGAGAAGAGTTTTGATGAGCATGAAGTGATGAATGGAGAAACCGCAACTATTGACATGCATAGACCTGTAATAAAGGATGTGTTGTTGTGGTGTCGTACTGGCGAAACTGCCTCGGTTAGGCTGGTGGGAAGTCGATGAGTTTCTCTGTTACAACCCAATCAAAAGCATCTGAACAACCTTCACAGGGTCTAACAACCAGCGTAGAGAAGGTCAACGAAATTGATTTTACGTTGAATGCTGATGGTTCAGTCGCAACAAGCATTTACAAAGACATTACTGGGGCAACCCTCTTCACATTAACATTCAATTACAACGATGCTGGCGATGTCACAAGCATCGTTCGTTCATAGAGATAGGAAAATTCAAAAGCATAGACAGTAACATAAAAGTGATGAATTAAAATGACGAATAAGAAAAGTATAGGTGAAACCGCATGACTTCAGCAACTGTTGTAATAGATGAAACCAACGGCGCAGGACCAACAGGTTCAGAGACCGCAAACGTGTCCAACTTGAATTATGGGAATGTTGACGCGCCAAACTTGGTTGCTGCAACTTACCCTATCCAGCAAGGTTCAAACAGCTTCGATAAGTACAACCGCGTCCATGTCACTGCTATGGGCACAATGAACAAAATCGATAACATCCACATCTGGAAAAGTGCAGGCGCATACGTGACAGGCGAAGGGATACAGACGAATCTGCGCACGTCAGCTTATGGCGGGGCAGTAACCTACGCGACACCCGCGACAACTACGTTTACCGACCAAGTTATGCCCGTAGCCGAGCCAGCAGCTAACCTTGGCATAGCTGGTTCATTAACGGGAAGCTTGGCAGCGGCGGGATACAGCGACTATTGGCATCATCAACTTCAAACAACTGGCAGTACACCAGGCGGCAACGTAAACCAAAAAACTTTTAGCATAAAATATGACGAACAGTAAGCAAAGGGAAAAGGCAATCCAATGTCTGAACAAAACAGCAATTCAATGCAAAATCCATCTTTTTGGAGTTTCAAAGCTGAATTAATAGATGGTTCAACGCTGGTAGGCACCGACATTTACGGTGAACTTAACCGTTTAGGTACGGGTAAACTTAAGCTTATTCAATTTTTCTTCGGTGGTGAACTGCGCGGAACCATCGAGTATACGTTTCTTCAACGCTTAATTTTTATTCGGCGTGTGGAAGCGGTTTATATGAACGGTGTTTTAACGCCTGTGTCTTTTGTTTATCTTGTGGGTTGGCAGAGCACCGTTAATGGCGCTAACGTGAAGTGTATTCTTGAGTTGCATCCAAATGGTGAATGCGTACTGAAAAATACTGATGGGCGAAGTTAATGGTCGTTGCTTATACAACAGGTACAGGCGCTAAAGGTACTACTACTGGGGAGTCGGGCGCTGCAATAAACATGGCTATTGGTGATGTTGCCATAGCTCATGTAGCTTTACAGGGTACTTCGGCGACGTTAACAAGCCTGAAAATAGCAGGCACGTCAATGACTGTTATTGGAGTAGCCGTTGATCAATCAACTAACACCCGTAGTTATTTGTTGTACTTTCGTGCAACGACAACAATAACGAATGGAACAACAGCTTTGATATGTGGTAGTACGTACCATGCTTGGACTTTGGGCGTGTGGAGCGGCGCTAAAGATTATTTTGGAGCTGTTAGTGCAATAGGTTCGGCTGCTTCAGTTGCTACAGCACAAGTATTAGAAAGTACCGTCGGTACAATGGTTATAGTGGGTACAGCGGGGTCAAACACAGCTAATGGTGCTGTAAGTATTACCATAGCGTCTGCGGCTTCCGAAACGGAACGTCAGGAACAGGATCAAGTTGGAGCGTCAAGTAAAAAAGCTGTCAGTAGTCAATTACAAGAATATGCAACTGCGGCAAGTTTTACAACTAAAACCGCCTTAACGTGTGCCAGTCAAACAATATCGTGGGTTATTCGAGCTGTAGTGTTAGCTCCTTTAAACCCTGTCACTGTAACGAAACTATCTGATTCCCGTGTGAAAGCGCCTCAAACCGTGTCCACTTTATCTGATTCTCGCATAAAAGCGCCTCAAACTCTAACTAAGACTTCTGATGGGCGGGTAAAAGTAGCGCAGACAAAAGTTGTCTTATCGGATGCAACTGTCAGTATTGCAGGAACCCCAAGAACAATCACTGTTAACAGTAACGCTCAAATAAAGGCTACACAAATTTTAACTGAGAACTCTGACGCGAGAATCAAGGCGACGTATCAACTAACCAAAGCCTCTGATTCACGTGTTAAAGCTCCTAAGATCATAACGGAAACATCTGACACCCGAATCAAAACATCTCAAACCGTAACAAAATCGTCTGATACTCGCATTAAGGCTACTATTACACCAACTAAGCTATCTGATGCTCAAGTCAAAGCGACAAAAACAATCACTGTATTATCCGATGCAACTGTAACGGTTGTAGTTAATGCACAGACGGTCACCAAACCGTCAGATACGCGGATTAAAACGCCAAAAACCGTAACGGTAACTTCAGATACCCGAGTCAAAGCGCCTAATACGTTAACAACTCTTTCAGACACCACAGTAATAACGCTCGCAACAAGGCAAATCACTAAGCCCTCTGATAGTTGCGTTAAGGCTACTCAAACAAAAACCGTTCTGTCAGATACCCGAGTCAAAGTATCTCGGACACTAGCAGAAACCTCAGACTCTCGCATAAAAAATACGCAAGCAAAATCCGTTTTGTCAGATGCGGCAGTAACCACGCTTCAAACAAATACCTTCACTAAAATATCTGATTCTCGCATCAAAGCATCCCAAACTCTCACGACCCCTTCGGACACGCGCATTAAGGCACCTAAAACACTTACTACACTGTCCAATGCAACAGTAACCACAGCCATCACACAGACAGTCACTAAACAGTCAGATGCAAGAGTCAAAGCGTCTCGAACACTGACAGAAACCTCAGATGCCCGTATAAAAATACCACCACAAATAAGTATCACGACAGATGGTAAAATCAATCTCAGAATCTCAAAACTAAACAAACCTAACCTCAAATACATAACCATAGAATAAGTCTTTTCAATGAATTTTTGTGAAAGAAGTTTAGCAGTTAACTGATATTATCCGCAAAATCTACTTTTTCTTCGTTAGCCACCATGCCACAGCGATTCCGCCAACTATCAAGACAGGCACAAGGATGATTGCGTAAGAAGGTAATCCAGCTTTTCCTATCCGTATATTCTCATTGCTCTGAGATACTTTGTAAATTGGGTCTTGAAGTGTTAGGGAAGCTGAGGATGGTTGGTACTCGTCTATGTAAACTATTTGTTGCAATTATTTGCGCGTCCGTGGAAATCTTGTTTCCAAAGTGTGATTGCCTACAGCTAGTACGCCTAAGTTTGCTTGATAAAAATTATAGGTGCCATCGAACCCGTACAAGGCCGTTGTTCCAACGTTCACATTATCCACAAAAAGGCTTAACAGGACACCTGTCAGGTTCCCTTTGTTTGTGCCTTGAACAGATCCAGCAATCATGATTTGCTCGTCGTCGCCGAATTCTGTTCCTGGGGTTGTGAAATTGTCGGCAGAGCCGAATGCCTGTATTGTTGTTGTGGTGTTTATTGTTCTTAGAACTGTGATGACTTCGGATACTTGGCTTGGTCTATATTGATCTGGCATCTCTTTTACCTTATAATAGAGTAATGCTGGTTTAGTTTAAAATCTTTTGGTGAAAAAGAAAAAAAGGTTGAAAATTAAGCTGTTTTTCCTTGTCCTATGCCTAATATGCCTGCTATGCGGTTTCCAGCGACATCTACGCTCATACCAGCAACGAAAGCTCCAAGAATAGTTACTAAGCTTATTGTTGCGCCTAAATAGCCTGCGCTTGCTGGGATAAAAACAATAATTGCTGCAACGATACCTCTTATGACACCTGGTACGAATTTACGCGCATCGAAAGCTACGCCTGAGTCAAGCCAGCCAAGCCCTGAAGTTGTTACTGCGCCAAGCACTGTTGCAATGAACAGAACTAACAAGTCTATTTCTATCATTTTTAGTTTACCTTGGAACCTTTATTTATCGCTTGTCTCATATATATTGTTCCATGAGAGAACCACAAATTATCAAGCATATTAAACGAAAATTAGTTCTTAACGATGAAGACGTCGCTTTGCTTGCTGATTATAATCGGCAACGGTTTTATGGTCAAAGCGGTGTGCGTATGGAAGTAAAAACCACTGCATAGCACCTGCAAATCGGGATATTAAGGGTTTATTAAGCGACTTAGCGGTTAACAGCCACATAAAACGCTTCTTTGTAGAATTTCAACCCTCAGTATGGACAAACCAAAACATTTTTAGATAAACATCTTTAATTGCAAATCCGACACTATAGAAACTTCCTCTCGCGGTGGCTATTAGATATGAGTACTAGGAGTAACAATATAAAAAAGAAAGTTTACGACGAATGGGTCAAGAATCCATATGCAAGAGCCACAAAAATATGCGAAACCTGCCATTTTGACTATAAAAAACATGGGAACTACGTGAATTTTCTCCTTAGCCAATTCCGCTCTTATACCGATTTAGGCTTACCCCAAGAACCCCTGAGGTTGGAGCATCGTACTTTTGAGTGGCAATGTATTCCAAGGATTTATGAGAATGGGGATGAGATGCCTCTTTCTGTTGGGGTGGTTGGTTGGAATTGGGCACATGATAATAATAATGAGATGTGGGTTTTCAGGGATGATTTAGGTTCTGTTCACTGGTACAAAGAGGGTTTAGTGCGCCTTTATTTGAAGGGTGAATTACAGCTTGCTAAAGTAAAAGAGCTATTCTGTAAGGCTTTCTCATTTATGCCACAGGACAGGGTATTTTTTGAGAAGTATCTTGATGTGCCTTTACGCGAAGTTTATCGTAAGTGGATTTTTGAGATGGGGAAGCCTGTTCCCAAGTTTGATATTCGCACTTTTGAGCGTAGCCATGGATTAAGAATATTTACTGATCTTAGCCACCCTACCAGCGTTCATGTTGGAGAAGCGCAACCTTTTTGGCTAGATGAACAGCGTCAAGCGAATGCTGAATTAAGTGGTGTTGTTCAGCAGTTAGGCATTGAAATTCAAGCACACTTACACTTGATTCAGACATGGGAGAAAGGGGCTTCTAGAAATAGTGAAGTGGCAGAGAAGACGCTTACGGTGTTAACAAAACTTATGGAGAAGTTACCCTCTGCGCAGAATCAGCTTCAACCTGTAGAATCCGACGACATGTTTGGGGCATCAGCTTCTAAGTCTACGTCGTTCCATAACACAACTGCCTCCGATGCTAAATATGGTGACTATGAAAACTAAGGGTACTTAAACTCCTTAATCTCTTCCGCTTTTGCTGTCTCGATTTAATTGCTCAATTAGACATTTTCGCTGATTCTCATTTGTGCATGAGGCGCATTTGGCGAGGGTTTGATATTGGTTGCCAAAACAAGTTTCCATATTAATCTTCTCAAAAACTCAAGGCCAGAATTGATGCTAAAGTTAAGCCTATAATGGTGCTTGCCCCAAACGTAGGATGATTCCATCCGAATGGTTCTGCTTGCCCCGCCTCAGAAGCAATCAGCCCCGCTCCAAGTCCATCTAGGTATGGCGCATATTTTTTGGTGTGCCTCGCAATTATCATAGTGACAAGGCCTACGTGGTAGTGTTCGAGGACAGCGAGCGGGTTGTCTGCGAGTTTAAACTGGTTGTGTTGAGGGTATAAATCCCATGCTATGGAGAGTGCCGCGCTTCCTGCAACTCCAACAAGCATCTTTTCTGTTTGATTCATAGCTTAATGTTGGCTTAGGAATTATTTAGAGTTTGGGATTAGCAGTTAACTCAACTTAAACGCAGGATTTTGTGGGGTTATGGTCCAGGTGTTGGTGTTTGCGCAATTATATGGAGCCTTTATATTAAAATAAGTTGCCACTTGCGTTTAAGCCAAATTAACAGCATCAGTCCATTTCGTCAGGTTTTGGTCTACTATTTTTTGGGTTGGTTTGGAATAGACATATCTTCTGAAACGATTAACTAAATCATCATGAAGTTTTGGATTGGGGCATTGTAGTTTCGGAGAGTATATTTCATCAAATCCCTTATCACCCTCCCAATACACACCAGCACCCATATTCTGCATGATTGTTTTAACATATAAGCCATGTTTCTTGATTAAGCGGTCAAGGTGAGCAAGTTCCTGTACCGCAAGACAGATGTAATCAAAGCTATGTGCGTAATTTTGCAACTGATCAATGGCGCGTAACACGTTATCGCCTTTGCTTTTATATTCCCATGCCCACAGTTTGCCACCAGAGAAACTTACAACATCGACAAGACCATAAAGATAATGAGTTTGTTGATACGTGTATGGATCCTTAACATGCTTCATGTGGATAATAGGGCCTTTTTTCACTGGTACAGGTTGACAAAACATTTCCACAGGATAAACTGAATGCCCTTGTGAACATAGCCAACTCGCAAGATTAGGATAATGCCCAGCATATTTTTTGGGATAACCCATATTACATCACTTTTTGCGCTTATTGCCGATTAACTGCATACCTCAAGGCTTTGAGTTATTGTAGCTAATCTCTGTTTGGCTACTTTGATGTACTCGGGATTAATGTCAATACCGACAAAATTTCTGCCATATTTTTTGCAAGCTGTCGCAGACCAGCCTACCCCACAACAATTATCCAAAACAGAATCGCCTACTGCAGTGTAAGTTTTAACCAAGTATTCTGCCAACTCAACTGGTTTTTCGGTAGGGTGCAAAGCAACAGATGCATGAGGCTTAGAAATACGAACTATGGATGTTGGATGTTTCCAACAACCTAGCAGTTCTGAATTATCAACATGAACGAAAGCACCATAATTATTATTTGCTAACCCTGTTGTTTTCTTCAAACTATGATTTTTCTGGCCTAATGTTTTTTGCGGATTATAAATGCCCAGCTTATCGTAGAATACAAGAATTTGTTCATGTGATCTTAATGGCATCCGATTAGCGTTCAAGTGACCTGAAATTAAGACTTTATCCCAAATAATATCATACCTGAACCAATCAGGATTAGAATTGTAGAGGACTGCAGTAAATGGAAATTGTGACGTCAGAATTACAGCTCCATTTGGTTTTAGAAGTCTTTTCCATTCGACCCAAAGCCTATCTAGAGGCAAACAAATGTCTGCTTTGTTCTGAGTTACACCATAGGGTAAATCTGTAAGAACTAAGTTGAAGCTTTGGCTTGGAAGCTTGGGCATTTCTAGAAGGCAGTCACCACAGATTATTTCTTGCTTCATTTAATCATCCTCATCCTTTGCGGTTAAAGTGTATTAAATGCAACTATCCCCCGAAGTTTTTTCATTTCTTCAGGGCTGTGATTTAGTTCTTCAAATCTGCAAGCGTGACCTCTAATTTTACGCATTTCAGAAGTACACTCAAGGCAATTAGCTCCACAACGTAGCATCAATTTTCACCCTTTCTCTGTTCTGGTAAAGAATTGTTGTTCCAACTAACTATTTGAAAACATGGGCATGGACCTGTTTTAGCGCAATTATAGCAGTCTGGATAAGCTTTCCATTCACTCATGCGTTTGCTCTCCCAATTGTCACCCCTTGAAGAAATAAGCGCCTTTCAAGTTCTGCTTCTTCTTCCTCGGATAAATCGTTAAATAATTCATTCCATCGATCTTGTGCCTTGCTAAATTTATCAAAGGCTTCTACAGCTTGAGTAATCTTTTTTGAACGCATTTATTTTTTTCTCCTGTTCTGTTAATTTCATATAACCGAAATTACGGTTCTTTATCCTCCAAGTGAGGAGTACAGAGTACATCTAAGTTTGCGTCTTGGCAGTGTCCTTCTTTGAGTTGCTTACATGTTTGGCATTCTTGCGGAAGCTTAGATAAGCTATCATTGGTCAACAAGGTGTGCCTCTCCATTTGCGCAATACACTTTTGAACCGTTATCCTTAGTTACCAAACGAAATCTTTGGGCGCAGAGCCTCATTTGGGAACAAGCATCACAATCTCTTGACAACATTTATTATTCCTCTCTGTAGGGTTCTCCTTCTTCCTCTTTAGCTGGCACATTCAAGTGCTCACTGCACCTATAGATGGCAATACCATCTCCAACGGAAACTACTGGAATAATTTTTTGTACTGATGAGCTATCTTGTTCTAATCCGCAGATGCCACATTCAACATTTTTCTTCATTTATTTATTCCTCACAAACAGCATCCCGCTCGGCAAGATCAGGTGCTATTTCCCAATTGTATTTTTGGCACACTGGATACGAGCAATTTTCTTCTCGGATTAAATCCTTACATTTTGAGCAAGTAAACTTCTCTTTTAGTGGCTTTTGCGCTTTCTTCATTTTATTGGTCCCCAAAAGTTAATCTTATCGGACGTAGGCGTTTCCCTGCTCTGCTCATACGCTTTTCTTGTTATGTATGATAACTGTCCACATGGACTAAGAACTGGAACTAAGTCAAATTGACTCATATCATCTGTTAGCTTTTCAGCATCGAATTTTTCTAAACTGTCTTCTTCTATAGGCTGCGTTATGTGAATATTGGTTGGAACTATCGGAATTGCTGTCTTTGGTTTTTCTCTCGGTTTTTCCTTTGGCTTATTTTTATTTAATGCTTTTTCTTTGTCTTCATCGGTTATGATAAAACCTATCTCAGGAACATGCACTGGTTTTTTGCGATTTTTTGGCAAAAGGTAACTTTTGATTGGCAATTCGGGCAAAGCGTGTACCTCAACGTTGGGTATGGGGTTTGTTTTTATGAATACGGTTTCTTTTGTCTTGTAATCCAAATAATGCTTTGGCGATAACACTAAATGTACCCGCGTTGCGCCACTTCTGTAATAGTATAGACATTGCCCCCATGCATCTCTCAGGTTTGTTAATGCTACTTCTACAACTTCTCTATAGGAATCTTCCAAATCAGGAATACCTTGTTGCCAAGAACCTCTATCTGGGCGGAAAAACCTTGGATTTAACTGCATCAGAACTCTCACAATATCGTCGTGAGCGTACTTGTCAAGTTTCGTCGGCAGATTCAGTTCCATCTTCGATTACCTCTAATGTGCCCTTCACAAATTTGCCTTGAAGTTTATAGTGAGCGATTATTTGCTTTGGAATATAGATGGCGTATTTTCCTCCACCAACTTTCCATATGCGCCTGAATATCGTGATTTTTTCCTTTTCAGTCATAATCCCTGTTATTCTATGGATGTAATATATAAAACAATCGATACACCTATAGGTAGTTTTATCATATGTAACATGGGATAATTATTACAACTCACTATTTGATAGTTAGAAAGGTGGGCTAATTGGCTTCGAAAGTATGAGGCATGATTGAAAAACTGTTTTTTTAGATGCTGAAAGCGTTTCTTTGTCTCTGTCTCATTTCTGGGATAATTGGTATTTCTATTTGCCCAGTTCCGTTGCAGGCTCCGCAGGGTTTCCATCCGAAGTTGAAAACGTCGTTATGCATGATTTTTCCTTGTCCTCGGCATTGTGGGCAGATTTGCTTTCTTGTTTGTCTCTGGGATCCAAATGGTTGTGGCTTATACATCTAGGTTCTTCCGTTCGGCTTCAATAGTGCAAGTTAACAGTAAAAAGTTTTTCGGTTAATAACTATGCTTGTGTGTAGACTGTTGTTGCGTATGTGTTGGGGTTTTGTGCGGCGAATATTACGTAGAGGATGGTTGTTCCTGATTGAAGGTCTGGGGCTGTGCCGTTGATTTGTAGATTGCCGTTTTGGTCTGTTTGCCCAATATTGATGGGTGCTGATCCTATGCCGTTTGTTCCTCCACCCATGCTCATTAATGCTGTGTTTGCTGGGAAACCTGAATATGTAAAGGTTATTGCTTGTCCTTTTGCTGCTGGGTTTGGAGATATTGTTATTTTAGGTCCAAACATTGAGGGTAACAGGTATCCTATTGCTACGCCTGCTCCTAAGCCTGCTACTGCAAATACTGCTGGGTTAACCATGAAGTGTCACAACTACCATTTTATGTTGAGGTTTGAATAAAACACTTTTGGTTTTTCCTTATAGTTGACGTTTATTGCCATTAAGCGAAAATTTAACCTCCTTTAAAAAGCGCAACCATAAGGGTGGCACTACCAGCTCGATACCAATTGTAGCCAGAAACAGTCAAGTATTTTCCATCATTAGAGAAAGCAGTAATTAAGTAGTTACCATTGGTATAATCAAGACTTAGAACCGTGTTTAAATCTATAGTTTGCTGTAGAATTGTATCCTTATACATATTAAGGGTATAATTCACTCCTGTGTCAATCACTTCAGCATAATACTTTGAAAAACTCATAGGCGTACCAAATTCAGCTCCCCCAATGTTTTGAACGCCAACAATTGTTCCAATTAATATGCCGTCTGAAAGTTTAGCAACAGCTCTTTGTCCACTGCCTTCATCAAACATTAATAATCTGTCAGCAACTTCGTTTACTTGTATTCGCTCTGCACCAAAACTGCCCCACCCCCAATCACCCTGCACTAGCTTAGACCATTGGAGTGTCCATGTTGTGTAGTTGCCTTCAAGTGTTGATGTAGGTGCTTTCGGTCTTGAGTGAAGGTATATTACTACAGCGACTCCTACTCCTAATCCTGTTACTGCGAGCAACGCTTTTTGCCAATCTTTCATGTGAACACTTATATTATCAATAGTGACGTGAGGTTTAAAGCGTTTTTGTATTTGGGCATTTGCAGTTAAAGCCTGTTAAGCGTAAAAAAAGAAAAAAGGTGGAATTCTATTTGAATTCGTGACCGCATTTCCATGTAATTTCTGTTTCGCCGTCTATGAGGCAGCTTAGGTTATGGGTCTCCAAAAGACCTAGTACTTGCTTGATTATTGCTGCTCGATCAGGTTCTTTCTGTGGTTCTGGTTGCAACGGCATCTCTACAATTGGCTGTTTCAATTCAACTTGTTTAGCTGAAGGCTTGGGTTTTATTTGTCCTAGGGTAGCTGCTCTGTACTTTGATTCTACAGCTCTCACAATTGGGGCTATCTGCAATTCTATCTCAGGATCCTTCTTGAGTCTTCTCTCTATTTTTTCGACTATTTCTTCTCTGATATTTTTGGGTTGGTTCAGTATATCCGCTATTGGCCTAACGGATAATGTACCCTTTAAGACTCCCTCTTTTATGTCGATTGGAAGATCCGATTTCTGTACTGTTTGTGCTCGGTGATATGTTGTTTCAGTCATTCCAACTTCACTGGCGATTTCTTGCTCCGTCATTTTCTCCGAGGGTTCCAGGGATTCTTCGAGCGCATATTGATCCCGTCCTCTCATCAAGGTTTCTCCATGTTTCATTCCATAGAGTTGTTTTAGTTCCTCGAAGCATCTGAATCTGGTGTTGAAGTTTAGGGATTTGCGTGCTAAATTGTCTTTGATTAAATCTATTTTTTGGTCGGTTAAGTCGTCGCTTGCGAACACCTTTACGGGTATGCTTGTTAATCCAAGTTCTAGAGCGATTTTGAGTCGTTCGTTTCCACGGATTATGCCGTTGTCTTTTGTGATCTCAACTGGCATCTGGATGCCGTTGTCTTTGATGTCGTCTCGCAGTAATTCGTATTGCTTGCCTTCTAATGCTGGAAAAAGGTCTCTGCTATACTTGTTTTCTTTTAACTCGTTTGGGTTGCGAGTTTCTGTATTATTCATCATGTTTTTGCCTCAAAAAAGTTTATTTCTGATTTAATTTAGTGCAGTCAATAATAAGAACTTGTGTTGTTGCACAATGTAACAACAACCTTGCGTTTATATGATGATAACTGCAAGCAAAAAACTTATTACGGCGGAATCCTGTAATATCAATCACCTGTTTAGCAATCCCGCAACCTAACTGGGTTCGGTAGTCGCTGAGTAACGGGAGCCGCTTTAGCTAGGTCGCGGGTAAAAGTTTAAGCCTAGCCGAAATATTCCCGAACATTCTCAGCGACAGTTCACACTCATTTTATTATTTGCAGTTATTGATGATTAACTGCAAAAGTGCCAACTGAGTACCAAACAAAGCTTATTTAGCCAAATGGGGCTTGTTTTGTGGTTAGAATTTATTGGTTGAATTGAAACTGTTTTGGGGATTAGGGCTTAATTTGGAAAGATTGACTTTTCGGCTATTGTTTTTTGTTAATGGATTTTGTGATCTTCTCTTTTAGCCTTGTCAAAAACAGTTTTCATTTCTCGAACAGCCATGGCGCAATTGGGTTTATCAATCTGTTTAGTGGATAAGAGTCTATGTTCATGTTTGCTATGAATGTCGTAACCAAACGAATCTGCGTCTAGGAGTTTGCAGCAACTTTCAACTCTTTTTAATTGCTTTTCTGTAGGCTTTTGGCTTGTGATTAACGTTGCACCAATATTTTGACTGCCCTGTGCTTCATAACAAATAAATCGTATTGCATTTGCCTGT
>Ga0180732_1001208_pt1 | contig 16837 bp, 19 predicted proteins | sample KR11_01MetaG_FD_148674 | JGI IMG/M metagenome (GOLD analysis project Ga0180732, IMG submission 148674) | Groundwater microbial communities from the Olkiluoto Island deep subsurface site, Finland - KR11_0.1 MetaG | ecosystem: Environmental > Aquatic > Deep subsurface > Groundwater | place...
GCGGTGCTGCCTCCTGGGACGTATGACATCAACTGGGCGGCGAGGCAGATCAACGTGAAGGGTGGGGGGACGATCCTTTGGATGGGCCTCGACGAAGAGACGCGGTTGGGATCGTATGAGCCGGGGTGCATAGCGATAGACGAAGCGCGGGAGATCACGGAAGAGGACTACTTGATGATCCTGGGCGGTATGCGGAATGCGGCGGACCCGAACCCGCAGTTGGTGTTGGCAACGAACCCTGCGGGTCGGGCGCACTTTCTGTACGAGAAGTTTCAGCCGGAGCGACCGGAAGACAGACATCCGTTGAGGGGGTGTCATTTCTTGCCGATGACGGAAAACACGACGCTTTCGGCGGAGTACGTACAGACGATGGGGGACATGCCTGGGAACTTTCGGGAGCGGTTCTTTTTGGGGAAGTGGGGTGAGTTTGAGGGGTTGGTGCTGGCGAACTGGGACCGTGGGGTTCACATGGTTGAGCGTAAGCCGGAGGACATGAAGGTGTGGTTTGGGGGGATCGACGACGGGTACACGAACCCGTTTTGTTTTGGGTTGTTTGGGGAGGACAGCTTGGGGCGGTATCACCTATTTGCGGAGGTTCATGCGCCGGGGCTGCTTGAGCAGCAGAAGGTGGCGTTGGTGAGGGCTGTGTTGAACAAGTACGCGCAGTACGGGGAGGTGGAGGCGATCTATGCGGACCCGGCGGCGGCAGGGATCATCGGGGCCATGCGGAACGCAGAGTTGCCGATGGTGCGCGGGAACAACGACGTACTTGAGGGCATTGGGAAGGTGCAGGCGCGACTGGGCGTGGACGGTGCGTTGGGGACGGCGATGTTGACGGTATCGCCTGGGTGCCGGAAGGTTGTGGCGGAGATTGAGGGGTACACGTGGGACAAGAACGCTGCGAAGGACCAACCGGTGAAGGAAGCGGATCATGGGCCGGACATGATTCGGTACGCCGTAGCGAGCCGGGACAAGAACCCGATTCACGTTCACGTCATGGGGGATTGGGCGGAAACGGAACGGGTGGACCCGTTGGACCCTGAACGTGAGGCGGTGTTGATCCCTGAGCGTGCGGGATGGTGTCGGACGGACAACGAGGCGATCTGGGACACTTTTTGACGATTTCTCTTGACACGGCACACAAATGCTGGTACAGTGCCGTCTAAATACCCCATTGGGTAGGACTTTATGGGCTACGCCGCGTTGGACTCCGGCCTACTCGTGCCGGAAGACGTAAAAGCAACCGCCGCTGAGGTGGCCGGGGTTTCCGTCGGCTACTCGGGCACACAGTCTCAACCCACGACGGGCAAACTCACCGCGACCCAGCTTCTCAAGATGTACCGCGAGTGGGTCTATGGGTGCGTGAGCAAGAACGCCTTGGGCGTGGCGAGGACGCGGATGCGGCTGTACTTCGTGCGCGAGTCAAAGGCGACGCGTACCTTCTTCCGCACCAAGGCCGTTTCAGATGCCCGATGCGCGGAGCTTGAAAAGTCTGAGCATCTTGCCGCGTTCATTCGCAAGGCCGTGACGGTTGAGGAAGTGGTTGACGATCACCCCTTCTATACCCTTTGGGACAAGGGGAATCCCCACCTGACGGGTTCGCAACTGAAACGCATGATTCTGATGCACATGGACCTGGTTGGGGATTTCTTCGGGTACATCGTGGACGGCGAGATTGGGCCGGAGTACCTGATTGTCCTTCCCCCAGACAAGGTGCGGATTGAGGTTTCGGCCAACCTGGTTGAGGTGATTCAACGGTACTGGCTGCGCAAGAACGCACAAGATATACCCCTTGAACCCGATTCGGTCATTCACTGTTTCCATCCCGATCCGGCGGACCCGATATGGGGGCTGTCGCCGCTTGAGGCAGTGGGGCTGGACGCACGGGTCTACCATGAAATGACTGAGTTTGACTTTGCCATGTTGGCGAACGGGGCCATTCCTTCGCTGATCGGCGTCGTGAAAGAAGGGGTCATCGGACGACCGGAACGCGAACGGCTTGAGAAGATGTGGAATAACCGTTTTGGTGGGGCATCCAAGGCGAACAAGTTCACGGTGGTCAACGCCGACATGGACTTCAAACAGTTCGGCCTGACGCAGCAGCAGATGCAATCGCGGGACAACCGCCAACTGAAACGCGAGGATATTGCCAACGCCTTCGACGTGCCCATGAGCATCCTATCGCCCCATGACGTGAACCGCGCCTCGGCGAAGGAAGGCGAGTACATGCACGCCGCGCACGGGATCAAACCTCGGTGCGTGTTGATTGAGGACTCGCTGAACCGGACGCTCATGCCGAAGTACGACGACCGACTGTTTGTGGCCTTCGACGATCCGGTGCCCCGCGACTTCGAGTTTGACTTGAAGCGCGAACAAGCGTATCTTCAAGCAGGTGTGTATGCCCCGAACATGGTGCTGAAGGCCCATAACGAAGACGTCGTAGCGTGGGGCGAGAAACCCCGCGACGCCTACGCCGTGGCAGAACGCCAGGCCGAGATCAATGCGGCCCGCGCCGCTCAAACCGCTGCGCAACCTGAGAGGAAGCCCAATGGACAAGCCTGACGGCATGAAGATGTTCGACGACATGACGGCCAAGATCGAGGACGTCGAGGAGCCGAAGCGCACACTGGTTGTGCGGATCACGACCGACCACAAGGACCGCGACGACGAAGTGGTGCTGCCCGGCGGCCTTGACTTGACGGACTTCAACAATAACCCCATCGTGCTCTTCGCCCACCAGTACGGCGAACCACCCATCGCTAAAGCTCTGTGGACCAAAACCGGAGAGCACGAGGTCATTTCCAAGCCGAAGTTTGCTGAGACGGAACGCGCGGACGAGGTCTTCAAACTCTACGCGGGCGGGTTCATGCGGGCGTGGAGTATCGGTTTCGGCGTAAAAGAAGGCGGCTACCGCAAGGCTACGGAGAAGGACGTGCAAGATCGCCCGGACTGGGCGGGCGTGCGCGGGATCGTGGAGAAGTCTACCCTCTTCGAGTACAGCGCGGTCCCTGTGCCGTGCAACCCCTACGCCCTGAGCCTCGCGGTCGAGAAGGGTTTGGTGAAGGTGCCCAAGGAGATTGAACTTCCCGACATCGGGGAACCGTGGGACATTGCGAAGCCTATCCCCAATGAGCACTTGGGTATCATGTGCGACATAGGCGACTTTGAGCCGGATAGTTTCCGGCGGTTTACCAAGAATGCCGATTGCGGTAAGAGTTACGGCATGATTATGGGCCGCCTCAAGGGCAAACAAGACCTGGAGGTTTACGCCCACCTGTATCACAAGGATGCTTGGAAGACGGACGAGGCACAGCGGGCGGCGGATAGTGGCTCATTCATTCCCGCCAAATCTGTTGTGCCCACGATTATACGAATCCATGCGCCACAACCGAAGATCATCCGCGTCTCGACCGAACCGACACCCGAGTTGATATCTCGGATTCGCCGCGAGGAAGAGGCGCGTATTCGAGGGAAAATGTCCCTCTGATTGTGTACCACAGCCGTTAGGGCCGGACAAGCCGGAACCGGACACCCGAGCCGGTAGGTGAGCAAAGCCTAGAGACGGATGGAACACTCCCTGTTGACCTGTAGCAAGGAGCGTTTCCATGCTGTTGTGTCTCCTGAAGGACTTTGACCACGACGGCCAGAAGTTCCTGAAAGACCAAACAGTCGAAATCGCCGACGAGGCGTTCGCCAAGTCCCTGATGGACGGCGACGACCCCACGGCGATCACCCAAGAAGAGTACCTTCGGAAGAAGGCCCGCGAGAGCGCCGAAGTTGAGGCAGCCAAGCGCCCCAAACCGACCATAACCAAGGTCCGGGCCCGCTTCGAAGACGACCCCATGTCTGGCTTCAAGGACTTCGGGCAGTTCGCCCGCGTGGTCCGCAAGTCGGATGCTAAGTCCGACTACGGCTGGGACGAACGCCTGAAGACGATGCAGGGTAAGGCCATCACCGGCATGGGCGAGTTCATCGACTCGGACGGCGGGTTCCTCGTTCCCGAAGTCGTCAGCCAGACGATCCGCGAACGGGTCTACGCCGAGCAGAACCTGATTGCCCGCACGGAACAGTTGACGACCGCTGGCAACAGTCTGACTCTCTTGGCGAACGCCGAGACGAGCCGGGCTACGGGTTCCCGCCAGGGCGGCGTGCGTGGTTACTGGATGGACGAAGCGGGGCAGTTTACCGCCTCCAAACCCAACTTCCGTCGCATGACCCTGAAGCTCCACAAACTCGGCGTTTTCGCCTACGTCACGGACGAGATGCTTGAGGACTCGTTCACCGGCCTCGGCGCGTACCTCACGACCGCCGCCGGACGCGAGATCAGCTTCATGGTCTCCGACGCGATGGTGAACGGCAACGGCGCGAATGCCCCCCAGGGGCTGTTGACCGCCCCTTGCCTCGTGTCCGTCGCCAAGGAAACGGGTCAGGCTGCCGCAACCATCGTGAGCGAGAACATCTTCAAGATGTACGCTCGGATGTGGGCTCCGTCGTGGCCGAGTTCGGCTTGGTTCATCAACCAGTCGATCCTCCCGCAACTCCTGAACCTGAACCTGAAGGTCGGTACGGGCGGCGTGCCCGTGTACCTGCCCCCGGGCGGGATCAGTGTTGCCCCCTACGGGATGCTCATGGGTCGGCCCATTGTGCCTATCGAGTGGGCTGCGGCGCTCGGCACGGTTGGTGACATCATCCTCGCCGACTGGTCCCAGTACGTCTCAATCTCCAAGGGGGTCCAAACGGCCATGTCAATCCACCTGCGTTTCGACTACGGCGAGCAGGTGTATCGGTTCTCTTTCCGCGTGGACGCCCAGCCGTTGTGGAACTCCGCGTTGACCCCGTACAAGGACACGGAGCAGAAGCTTTCCCCGTTCGTTGTCCTTGCGTCCAGAAGCTAGAAAGGAGCGACACCCATGTTGCTGACTCAAAACAGCGTGATCGTCGAGGCCAACGGCGGCGACGACAACATGACCGGCGCGGCCATGACGGCCAAGTACGTGTCGATGGAGAACTACGCCCGGTTGCGGATCGTCATCATGACCCACGCCTGGGCGGCTGGCACGGCGGCTGTGACCGTCAATGCTTCCAGCACTCTGACTGGCACGGCCACTTCGGCCCTCACTCCGCTCTGGATGTGGACCGGCGCGTCCAGTACCGGCGTGCTGACCAAGACGGCGGTGACCTCGGGTACGTTCAATCTCGCCAACTCGGCGGACCAGACGTACATCATCGAGATCACGAAGAACATGCTGCCCGACGGCTATCCGTGTCTGACGCTTGTGGTCGCTTCGCCTGGCGCGAACAACGACTACTACAGCGCGTTCTACGAGCTGTACGAGCCGCGTTACGCTGGCACACTCGAAAGCCCGGTGGCGTAAAGACGCACCTCGGGGAAGTAGGCCACAAGGCGGTATAGCCGAGGGCCTACTTCCCCACCCCGGAGACGTAATGGAAGTACAAACCAATATGCGGCGTAGGCCGCAACGAGACAAGATGATCCGGTCCAGTACCGACAAGGCAATCCCGCCTACCCGGACTAACCCGGACAAGAAGGAGAAAGAACATGCCTGGCGCGAAAACTGAACTGTTTGCACGATGGGGCGGCGGTGCCATTACGATTGCCGATCAGGGCAAGAGCACCGGGAATCGCTTCTTTGTGGACTCCGGCAGTGCGACCGGGGCCGACGCCGCTGGCTTTGGCCAGTCGCCGGACTCGCCCTTCCTGACCCTGGACTACGCCTTCAACGCCACAAATGGCGTGTCGGCGAGCAACGGGGACATCATCTACCTCATGCCCGGCCACGCCGAGACGATCAACGGAACGCTGACGGCTACTTTGGACGCGGCTGGCGTGACCATCATCGGCCAGGGCGTAGGCGCGGCCCGCCCAACCCTGACGCTGGCGACGGCTGCCGCCGCGACCGTTACCATCAGCGCCGCGAGCATCAAGATCAAGAACGTCCTCTTTGTGGGCGCTCTCGACGGCCTGAACACTGGCCTGACCGTGACCGGCGCGGACTTCACGGCTGAGGACTGCGAGTTCCGAGACACCACGGACGTGGAGGCCGACATTTGGGTGAAGGTGACTTCCGCCGTGCGGCCCACCTTCCGGCGTTGCTTCTTCAACGGGTACGTGGACGGCGACCAGCAGGAATCCGCTATCAGCCTGAACGCGGCCACGAATGCCCTCATCGAAAGCTGCATCTTCCACGGCAAGTACGTGACGGGTGCCGTGAGTTTCGACACGGCCTGCCTGGGCGTGGACGTGAAGGACTCGATCTTCTACTCCAAGACCACGACAAACCTGAGCAAGAGCGTGGTGGACACGGCGACGAACTCGACCTGGGCCGTGACCGAGTGTTTCGACCTTGGCGCGGGCGCGGGTTTCTCCGGCGGGTCCGGCGGGGCATTGGCGGTGGACGACGCTGCTGCCATTGCTGCCCTCATCGGCACGCCGGTGAATGCTGGCGGAACCGCGACCTTGGGCGCGATCATCGGAGACGCCGCCAACAATACGCTGGTGGCTCGCTTGGCGACGATCACGACCATGACCGACAAGATCGGAACCGTCACGAACGCCGGTGGTACGGCCAGTGTCGGCGCGATCCTCGGCGACTTTGCCAACACTTCCCTCGTGACGCGGCTTACGAACATCCTGGCCGCCGTGGGTAAGCCGGGCGCGTTTGCCTGGGGCGTCTGCGATGCGGGCATGGCCGCGAGCACGACGGCTATCGTCTCGGATGACCTGGCCGGATACGGCGCGGACTTCTTCAACGGCGAGTTCTACATGCAGGTGTTGTTCAACGCGAACAGCGCCACTGCCGCTCCCGAGGATGAGGTCCGCCAGATCACGGACTACGTGACGGCGACTGGCACGTTCACTTGCACAGCCTTTTCCCAGAACGTCGAGACGGGTGACTACATCCTCATCCTGCATGAGTCCGCCGTGATGCTTGGGCGAGATGACGCCAACAACACCGCCGCGACCACGAACGTCGTCGCCAATGCGGATGGGTCCGTGCTGGAACGGTTGGAGACGATCCAGGCTGCGGCCATCGTCATCGACGAGTTTCACGACGTACCCGCTGCCAACAACCAACTCAACGCCCAGATCAACGAGGTCATCGGGAACAAGACGGACGCTACTGCGGCTGACGCTGTGACCGAGACGGACACGATGGTTGCCTACCAGAAGCAACTGGTAACGGCTGCCATCGCCGCTGCGGCTGCTATCGTGGTGATTGATGAGTTCCACGATGTCCCGGCTGCGAACAATGCCCTCAACGCGCAGATCAATGAGGTCGTTGGCAACAAGGCCGACACCGCTGCTGCGGGTGCAGTAACCGAGACGGACACACTCGTCGGGTACGTCAAGCAGCTTGTGACGAACAGCGAGACTGCTGCAACGAGCTTGGCGACCAATGCGGCTTGGGACATTCGCACTGTCGCCAAGACCGGCCTGGCTCTGGACGCCGGGTCCGTTACGGACGTGTTCACCGTGGCAAACGGGCCGGTTCAACTTTTGGCCCTCGTGACCCACATCACCACGGCGGTGTCCGCCAACGCCTGCAACATGCGGTGGGATTCCGACCCGACCATCGGCGCGAGCAACACGCCGCTTTGCGCGGACCTGAACATCATCAGCGCGGCAATCGGCGACGCCCTCTACATCACGGGCGCTTCCGGCGCGGCTCTGATAAATGCCCCGAACAGCACGGTGGCCCCTCTCTCTTGTGCGACGGCCCCCATTGTGGTTCCTGGTGGCATCGACCTCATCCTCCAGAACGCCGACCCGACGGCGGGTATCGGCACGGTCTACCTCACCTATCGGCCCCTGAGCGCCACGGCTGTCGTGACGGCGGCGTAACCTAATAGAGTCCCCGGGGGGCTTCGGTCCCCCGGGGAGTAGTACCGAAAGGACAAGCAATGCCTGCCAACAACGACAGTTCCTTGGTTCAGGAATGGCACGAGCAGGGTACGACCCGCAAGGCCGTCCTGACTGTAACGTTCGACAGCGGCGACGGGTCTTTCGCCGCTACGGCCCTGACTAAGGGCCACATGGACGGCCACATCCTGCGGGTCCAGACGAACCCCGGCACCGTAGCCCCAACGGACCAGTACGATATCACGTTGGTCGATGATGGAGCCGTAGACGTTCTGCAAGGGCTCTGCGCCAACCGGCACACGACTAACACAGAGACGGTAAACATCGTCTACGCCGGGACCGCCCTGCGCCCCCAGGTGACGCCCTCGGACACGTTGACCCTTACCATCATCAACAACAGTGTCAATAGCGCCACGACGGTCATCACAATCTATTACTCGCCCACGAGTTGAGGTTATAGCGCACCCCGCCGCAGCTGGGCGGACGGATTGGAGATAGAACGTGAAGAAAAGTGTGCGTCTGACTCATTCGCAGGCCGCAAGTCTGACCAATCTTCTCGTCGTCCGTGTGGCCCTCGCTGGCGCAATACAGGGGTTGCAGGCGCAGTTGCAGGCAACGGAGGCGCAACTCGCCGTGGCCTGTCACTTTGCGGCCTTGCCCTTTGATAGGCCCGTCGCTTGTCAACTTGAAAAGTACGACGGCGAAGATGGCGTGACCGTGGAGTGGGAAGCGCCGGACCTGCCCCCTGAGCCCCCGAAGGAATAGCAATGGCCCCCCAAATAACATGGCCGGGCGTAAAGGTAAAAGGCGACTTGGTGTGGGCGCCCATCGCCAAGGGCGTGACGAACGGCGACACCCACGATCACGTCGGCGGGGACGGTGCACAGATCGCCTACTCGGGGCTGAGCGGGCTGCCGAACCTGGCGCTGTACGCCCAACTCGCCGGGGCCACGTTCACGGGGCAGGTGATCGTCAACCAGGCGGGGCTTGCGATCCCGTTCACGACCGGCCTTGGGTGCGTGGCGCAGTACGCGCTCGGGGCATCGCTTGACCAGTCGGATGTGATCTTCAAGCGCGACGTTGACGGTGGCGGGACGTGGGCCGAAGCGGGCGCGAACCTGACGCTGAAGCGGGATATCACCAACGTCACCGCTGAGAATGGGGTTTTCTTGAGATGTACCAACGCGGCGGATGCTGTGCTGGCGAGTATCGGGAAGACGGGCGGGGCTTACTTTGCGGAACAGGTTGGCATTGGTGGAAGCCCGAGTTACGCACTACACGTACAAAACGCATCGGGTGCGGTCTATGGGACTATTCAGGCCGCTGTAAATAACCTTGCCGGGCTGTACCTGCTCGAAACTTCTGCCCAAGGAGCATTGGTTGGCTTTGATGGCAATAGTAACAACTTTTTCATTGCTACAAATTCATCCCCTATTGCGTCATACAGTACCGCACGACTAACGATTGGCCTTTCAGGAACGATTAGAACATTGACCCCACTCATACTGGTGGCTGGCACCGCCACCGCAGGCACCGCCCCGCTGAAGTTCACGGCTGGTGTGGTGAATACGACACCCGAAGCTGGCGCGGTGGAATGGGACGGAACAAATCTTTGGATCACGCAAACCGGCGGCACGCGGAAACAGATCGCCTACGTCTAGGAGGCAAACATGGCTCTCACTGCAACCAAAATAGACGCCTACAGCATCGAAGTGACGGACATACCCGTGGCCGCGCCAGTGAAGACGAAGTATGAGTATGACTTCCTAGTCAAGCAACGCGCCGCGATCACGAAACAGCGTGACGAGATGATCGTAGCCAAGACGGCTGAGCTTGCCAAGGTGGACGCCTTGCTCGCCGAGTGCGCCAAGCTCGGCGTCGTGGCAAAACCCGTCGAAGAACCTGCGAAGGTGCTGTGATGGCAAATGAACTCTGGCGACCCGAAGGCGGCGAGGGGACAACGTACTGCGTCCTGAAAAAGGCCGGACAGTGCGTCAAGATCGCGGATGGCTCGCTCGAAACCGAGAATGACGCTAACCGCGCCCTCTACGCGATCCCCGTCGCCGTGGGCACAGGTGCAAAATCCGACCGCCGAGGGAGCGTTCCCGCAGGGACGCCAGAAGGCATTTACGCAGTTCTGCACTACGTTCAGGCGGGAGTGGGTCCGGTTGCGGCAGCCGACGGCTACCCGGACGTGATTGACGTGCTCGACTGGACGGGGACGGCGGTGCGGGTGTCTGCCGTTCAGACCGGCGACAGCTTCGCCCGCATCGGCGCGACGGGCTCTGGCCTGACCAGCCTGGCTCAGGCGGCGTCCTACACGTCTACCCGCGCAGGCTATCTGGACAACCTGAGCGCCGGGGCCGCAGCGACCGCCGCGAACCAGACGACGATCCTGGCCCGCCTGGGCGCATGGACGGGTACTGGCGTGAACACCGTCCTCGGTGCCTTTAAGGCACTCCTGAGCAAGACGGCGACGCTTCCAACGGACATCGGGGGCACGTTCACGCCGACTACCGACTCAACCGAAGCCCTTGCGGAAGGCTTGGCGAACGTCCAGACTGAGGGCGTCGGGGCCAATGCCTGCACGCTGACGTGCAATGACACCACTGGCGCTCCGGTCGCTGACGCCGACGTGTGGGTAACGAGCAGCGTTGGCGGGACCGTCGTGGCTGGCACGAAACAGACAAACTCCAGCGGACAGGTGACGTTCTACCTAGACGCGGGTAGCACCTACTACAGGTACGCGCAGAAGGACAACGTGAATTTCACGAACCCGACAGCCTTTGTGGCGAGCGCCGACTGATGGGAAACACGTTCAATGACGCAACCACGGCTACAGGCGCAACCGCGCTGATGACCATTGCCGAGTTGAAACGGTACATGCGCATCACCGTCTCGACTTACGACACGCTTTTAACAGAACTGCGGGACGGGACCACGAACGTCATCGAGGACTACTGCGGGCGGCACTTCGTCGCAGGCTCCTATGCCAAGTGGTTCAACGGGACCGGCGAGAACATCCTGTATCTGGACGAGGTGCCCGTGACCGCCGTAGCCCAACTGAGCATTGACACCCTGAATGCCCTGAGTGTGACCTGCGGGGCCTCGGATGCAACCCATGCGAGCGTGACCGTGACCGCGACAGGCGTGGTCCTCCTGGTGAGCGACGGGGCCTCGGCAGGCACGACGACGCGCCTATTCAGCGGGTACGCGACCTTGGCCCTCATGGCCGCTGCAATCAACTCGGCTACTGGCTCCTGGACGGCCACGGTGCAGGGCAACCTGGACTCCTACCGCTCTTCTCAACTTCAACTCATGCCCGCCCAGTTCTGCGCCAGTGACACAGCGGCGTATCTTCTCATTCCGGACGATCCCGAAGAAGCGTTCAGGTACGACGCGGACAACGGCGCGCTGATGCTCGAATGGGGGGTGTTTCCCGAAGGCCAACGCAACGTCTACGTCGCGTGGACCGCCGGGTACTCGACGATCCCCAACGCAGTTCTGAGCGTGTGCCGCGAACTGGTGGCGCAGATGTACAACGCGGGCGCGCGTAACCCCACCTTGCAGAGCGAACGCCGGGCCGAGTACGCCTGGACCGCCGCAAGCGGTGAATCCGTTTCAGGTTATCTGACCAGTCAGCAACGTGCCCGGCTTGCCCCCTACAAGGACCACCTGCCGTGAGTACCCTGAACGACATGCACGCCGAGCTTACCGAAGTCCTTGAGACGGCTGGCTACAGCGTCCACCGGGAAGGGTATCCGTTTGACGTGCCTGCCACCACGCCGTACATCGTCCTGACGCCACGGGGCGGTGGCATCCGGCGGTACTTCGTGACTGCTGGCGGCGCGATGGTGGTTGTTGAAAAACACCGTGTCGAGGTAACGATCTGGACGGAAGGATCGGACGCGACGGCGGCCTACGAATTGTACGACGAGATCGCCGACCTGATCGAGTACACGACGCTGGCCGTGACCGGGTTCATTTCAATCCGGCGCGAGGACTTGCCGCAAGAGGTCAACAGCAAGCCGTTCGTGCGCGTGACCGGGACGTACATGCTTGAGTTTCAGAGAACGATGGCCGTGGGAGTGGTGACGCCATGACGATCTGGGACGTTCCAGGCGAACGCAAGCCGATGGTGCTGCCGCCCACGGGCGGAGGCGTCTCGGGCGTGAACGACGTCGAGGTCCACGTTCAGGTTGCTGTTCGGCTCCTGAAAACCGTTCAGGTCATGGCCGGGAAGGCAAAGGAGTTATGCCCCGTGGACACAGGAAGACTCCAAGGCGATATTGGAGTTCTCGGCGCTGCCCCAACCGTGGCTTGGTATGGAACCAACGTCGAGTACGCCCGCCACGTCGAGTTTGGCGCGTGGAACGTCTGGGCGGGAAGACAATTGCCTGCGCAACCGTACTTGCGCGGGTCCGTATGGAGCGCCCGGGATACCGGGCTTGTGAAGGACATTTGGAGGTAGGAACCGATGGCAGTCGCAGTTTCCGTATCCGGTCTCCTGGGAAGTGTGGCGCTTGTCGGCGGCTACACGACCCAAGTGACCAAGTGGCACATGGACTTCGCCCCGGCCATGCAGCGATTGACGGCCCTTGCTCCCACGGCGAACCATGAGGTCTTGGCGACTACGAACCTTCTCAACGGCGCGACGGGTTGGTATGAGGCCGAATTCCAAGTCGTCCCCACGACGACCGTGACCGGCCCGACGTACATTTCGTACCCCGAGTATTGGCGGTATCGCCAGATGTGCGCCGCATTGGAGACCACGGCGTTAACCGCGACGTGGCGCACCTACATCGGCGGATTGGTCACGACCGAAGGCGAGATCGGCGTCTATTTGAACGACACGACGCCCCTTCCGCTGGTCGAGACGGGTACGGCGGTGTTCATCCTGGCTACGGGCCAGCAGGTGTCCTTGCCGTACATCTCGGACGGCATCGGCGTGGGCGTCTCCATTGACGATGACGAACGCCGTATCGTGCTTCGCGTCAAGGGTTCTGCCGCGCCGACGATCACCGGGGCCCCGCCCCTGGCCGCGACCGCTGGTGTCGTAACGGCTGGCGCGGTGACTCTCACGGCGACGACGAGTCGGACGTACACCGGAAACGTTCAGGTGACTTCCGTTGACGTGAGCGCCAACAACCGCACATCCGAAGGCCGCATCCGTGTCGAGTTCGTGTCCAACGGCGCTATCGTAGGCGCGTGAGTTTCTTCTTTGAGGAGGGCGGAACATGGAAATGCTGAACTTCACCCACAACGGCAAGGAACGCAACTGCCGGCGGATCAACATCGGAGACCATGCAGCCGCACGGGCCAAGCTCCGTCGGGAACGCATCGACGCCCTGTCCGGCCCGGGGGGCGGGAGTCCGATGGCGATTGGCGCGGCGGTTGCGGTCCCCGTGTCGCCGGAAGAAGAGATCGACTTCTTCTACCGGAGCGTGACCGGGCTGGCCTTTGTGCTGTACCGTTGCGTCCATGACATTGACCAGACGTTCCCCGAAGAGGAAGCCGGGCAGATGGTTCTGGAGAACGATCCCTTCCTGGACCGACTGTATTCGGAATCGCGGTCGGCGAGCCCTTTGAAGTCCGGCGGCTAGAGATGCACCTGTTGGCCTTGGGCATCCCGCCGCAAAGCATCTGGCAGATGGACGTGGACACGGCTCAGAACCTGGCGCAGTTTCTTGTGAACCACCTGAACGAAGCCCGAAGGAGACGGTGAGTGGCGATAGAGGAATCAGGCGCACCTATCGCAGTCGCCTACGTCGAAGTCCGGGCGGACATGACGAAGTACGATGCGGCGGTGAAGTCTGCCGCTGGCCGCACCGTGCCCGTCTATGACACTCGCCCGGCGGACAGGACACGTCGTTCTCGCTTCTGGCCGAGGGAACGCCGGATCGACAAGATCGCGGACCAGTACGAGACGGCCCTTGGCGACCACATGCGCGAGATGAACCGGGCCATGAAGTTGGCCCGGACGAGGGTAATGACAAGCGCAGAACGGCTTGTCAACGGGATGCAGGCTTCGATCCCGCCGCCGTCTGTGATTCGCGCATGGCAACGGGCCGCGCCGTGGGTCAGGCCTCAAGTGCTTCTCGGGACCGGGACACGAGTTCCCATTTCCCGTGGACTACCCGCCGTCGGATATTCAACATGGTCGGCGGAAGACCTTGCCGATGATCGAGCCGCCAATGCAAGGCGGATGGCGCAACGGGCGCGGAGTCGATATGCACGATCTGACGCACTTAATGCTGCGGCTGCTGAGGCTCAAATCAGAAGTGTAGGTACGGCTGCGGGGCAACGACTTCAAGGCATGGGATTGACGGGTGGAGTATTGATCCGCCCGGGGGAAGCCCCACAGTACCTTGGGGCGACGGCGGCTGGTCAGGCACGTATCGCTCGGCTTTCCGCTGGCGGCGCTCGCCAAGCGGTTGCCACGGGGATGACGGGTGGCGTATGGCAACGCACGGGCGGAGCGATGATGCTAGGCCCTACGGCGGCAGGTACACAGTATATGGCCCCAGCAGTAGCGGCGGGCCAAGTAGCGCAGGGAGCAAGCAAAGCCGGGATGATCGCATCGGCGTGGGCCGGTGTCCGTGGCGTAACGATGGGAGCGGTTACAAAAGGCGTTGGGGCGTTAACGGCATTAGGTCAACTTGGAAAGGGGTGGGACGCCACCGCATGGCGACACCTTCTGGCCTTGGTCTCCCGAACCGCTCGCGTAACGTCAGTCTCTCGCGTTTTGGAACTCACCGGCGGGGTTGGCCGGTTTTTAGGAACCCCCGGCGTGGCGTTGGCTGCGGGAATCTTGGCGGCTGTCCATGCGGCAAGCGAGTACACAAAGACAATGACTCGCGCAAACGAAATGGCCCGCCAACTCGCGGGTAAGCGAACGATACTCGATCTTCTTGAGGAAGAGACTCAACGACGACGTAAAGCTCAGAGTTACGTTATCGCGGGTCCGGGCACCGTATTTTGGTCCGAACGGAAAAAGATGCTGGCCAGCCCCTCCCCGTCTTGGTATAGTGAGTCGGCCAAACAGGCGGCACGCAGAAATATGCTTTATGCCGAGGAAGGGTGGGCGTTACTTGGAGAATATGCTGTAAAGTTTGGGCGCGAGGTCAAGGCTTTCTTTGGATGGCTGGCTGGTGTTGGCGTCTATTTTGCCGCATTTGCGGATGCCGCAGCCGAAGCGGACAAAAGACTCGCCAAGATCGACAGACTTGCAAAAGCCCAAGAAGAAAAAGAGAAACGCATTGCGTTCAGTATGAGCGCCAGCGCATTTGGGTGGATGGATGCGGCAGCAAAGGCGCAGGAAATCGCACAGATAGCATCACCTGCGATTTCTCCTGCCAAGCCAATTCATTACTGGCGTGATCCCAAAACAGGACTGTGGGGGCCTATTCAGATCGCTACGCCCCACGGGGGAGAGGTAACTATGTCGGAAGCCGCAGGCCGATATAAGGCAACACGAGCGGAACGCTACCGCGGGTTGGCTGGAATCGGCCTATCCGCTTTGGTGCAAAGCAACCTGGTAAAACAATCAACCGCAGATTTGGCCCAGGGGGGGTATGATGTTTTGGCGGCACAAACTCTTGGGGCAAAACGTGGATGGAGGGAACTGCTGATGACTCCGGGCCTATCAGAAAACAATGACCGCCAGATCATTGAACATCTAAACCAACTTCATACTGAAATTGCAGACACAAAACAGGCGGTTTTCAGCCTTGACGTTCTGAATTAGGAGCCACGCCATGAGGCGATCAGCCTTGTGCGCTGTTTTCATGGTATGTCTGTTTGTGGGATGCACAACGTCCCCGAACGGACCGGAATCGAGGAATCCAATGGCGGGTACATGGACTGACGCGCATGAAGATTACGCCATCTCGTTTGACCAGAACACGGGAGAATACACCGTCACGGAGGGCCACCATGTCGCGGGCGCAGCCAGTCTGGAAGCCGAAATCGGTCTAGACGCCTTGCCGCACTACGGGGACATTGTTCACGTCGGGTACGATATTGATGGGACGATGCGCACCCAAACCGTTCGATGCTGGTTGGGGACGAAGGCGCTTCACGCAGTTGGGGTCGGCGATACCAGCTTGGAGGGAACGGCGACGTACCACGGAAGGCTTAAGGGCATCCTGACGATCACGCCCCAGATTCAGATAATAAGCGAGGCGCTTCTGTTTGACCTCAGCCCGACCGCGACGAACAAGAAGGGCATTGGGATGAGTCTTGAAGGCGCGCCCCGAGAACTTCCCGTGCTCATGCAGGAAGTTGAGGAATGTATATCACTCGAAGCCATTGATACGCGCCGATCAAAGTCTGCGCTTGTTGCCGGTACCGTCAATGAATCTTCCTGGGTGGCCCCGTGGACTGTTCCAGGTAGGGAACAAGATTCACCAATACTTAAGGGAAGCTACCTATATTTAGGCATTACAAGAACGATTACAGATCGCCGTAGTCATTCGGCGATACTAACCCATTCGTTTGTGCAACGCCTTGACTGGGCCGATCAAAGCATCTACGTCTGGATTCAGGGGGAACGGAAGCAGAATACCGTGACGAAGCACTGGGAGGTTCTTGGAGCCACACCCGTTTCGTCAAAGATTTATTACGTAGCGGGCGCGTCCGGCGCGCCGGACAACGGGGATGGGGTGGTAGGCAACCAGGGCTTTAAGTCGATCTTTACGGGTTTCGGGTGTGATCTAACGGTTGCACCGGCAACAATTAGGCCGATCTTCTAATGGAAACGATGAAAGGGCGAAGGCTGTCCGCTGCTGACGTGGACCGGATGATCCAGGGGATCAAGACCGGGCACCGCCTTCATGCCAGTGGGGCGTTCAGCAATAGCGGCCTCCTTGGGCAAAGCATCATTGCCCATATGCCACCGTCTGTTGATCCGGGGATCATTTATTGCACACTCTCTGGCACGGTGTCTTTTCTGAA
>Ga0180732_1001210_pt1 | contig 16814 bp, 13 predicted proteins | sample KR11_01MetaG_FD_148674 | JGI IMG/M metagenome (GOLD analysis project Ga0180732, IMG submission 148674) | Groundwater microbial communities from the Olkiluoto Island deep subsurface site, Finland - KR11_0.1 MetaG | ecosystem: Environmental > Aquatic > Deep subsurface > Groundwater | place...
TTGCTAAAACGCCATTAAAAGGATTTAATCAGTTTCTTTTTTCGTTTACTTATCGCAAGTGCAAGGGGTAGATTCAACCTCTGCCTGAAGGCCAGAGGTATACTCTACCCCTTGACCCCAGCGCAATTAATTCCGTTTCGTTGCTTGATTCTATGAATGAAGGGTTTGTATTCTGTCATTGTAGTGTATATACACTACAAAATATATGACTTTTATTTTTGATTTTTAGGAAATTTTAAGGATTGGGCGAAACTTATTAAATAAATCGATAAGTTATATATTTAAAAAGTCACAAGACTAACTTGACGCTATGGAATAATATGGAGTGTTTCAGCGACTATTATATTACGGATTACAGTTATTCATCCTGATGCTGAAATCCTAGACGAATCGAAAAAAAGATGGGGGACTATATCAGGGATTTTTAGCGGATTTTCAATAACTGTAGGTATCATGCTACTTGGTAGTGGTTTCGATCTTTCAATTTCTAGGATCCCATTGTTAGCAGTCATAACTTTATCATTCATTAGCTTTCTTATTTCCAGCCCTTTGATCGTGAGAGCAGATAAAAAAGCTAAAAACTATCTTGAATATCTCCAAACAGTTCCTGGCCTTTTCGATATTTCTAAATCCCTTTCAATCCAAGCAAACAATCTATTCCATCAGAAAAAATATCCTGAAGCCCTGCAAACATATGAAAAAGCCATGAACCATTTCACCAGCGCCGACGAAGGCGCGAAAGCCCTCAACGATATCGAGCTGACAAATACAATTTCAAATAACATCTCTGTGCTACAGAAAAATATCATTTCCTGTAAAAACACGATTGGCACAGAATTAGCGGTAAAAGCCAGAACAAAATTTGAAAAAATGGATTATATTGGTGCTATTGAGATTTACAATGAATCGCTCAAATACTTCCAAGATCAAGAACTCATCTCAAAAACAAAATCTAATATCGAAAGCTGCTACGTTGAAATTGATGCTAATAAGGTGGAAGAGCTTTCTAATCAGACAGCATCGTTGTTGAATGAAACAACCACAATTAATGAACCTTTTAAGGCAAGAGATATTCTAAAACAAGCAGATATATTAATTGAGGAGGCTGTTACCCTTGCCAAGAAACGGAATTTCACAGATGCACTTCAGCAATTGAATACGATTTCAAAAAATATCCTTATCCATCGAAGCGTTATTAATGAACAAATCACATGTGGAATTGATGTTGTTGCTTCGGAAATGTATGGGGTAGAAACTGTAGAGTCAGGAGCTGGTCCAAAAATTACCACTGGATCAGTGACATCAAAAGATTTTGGTTTCAGCAAGCAGATAATAATTCTACGAGGGTATGAAGTATTACCTAATAACGACATGCGTTTCGGAATCCGTGTAGAAAATAATTCCAGATTTTCTGTAATGGATGTACAAATTATTCTTGATTACCCCGAAACACTCTTTTCAATGCATGATAATGAGGTTCAGAGCATTGGCAACATCACTCCAAATGGCAAAAGAACCGCCACCTACCCCCTCAAACCCCTTGGCTGCATCCACAACGAGCAGATAAACGCCCTCATCACCTACAAAGACCACACAGGCAAAAAGCAAACTCTCCACATGCGCTCCAAGGAAGTGCACTGCGTCTGCCCCTTCCTTAAAGAAAAGCCCATGAGTGAGGATGAGTACAGCCGCCTTGCCGCGAACAGCGAATTTGTGCAGGAGGGTATATCATTCAAAGGCATCAGCATTGAAGATTTGGCGAAATTCATAGGTGAAACATGCAGACATGTATTATACAAAGTCAAGGAATACGATCTCGATGATAAGAAAGTCATATATCTATCAGGCGAGGCGCTTGGTGAGAAAGCATATTATCTACTGACCGCCGTTATTCAGGATTATAAAGGCTTAACGCAGGTCCTCCTTCGCGCCCACTCAGACAAGAAGTATGGATTGAACGGATTCATGAACGAGATGGCCGGAAGCATACGGCATCTGGTAGGATCGGTGCAGAACGCAAAAGAGATAGGTATCATCGAAAATACACAGGTGATCAACATAATTAATTCTGTGGTGCAGAGGACGAGTTTTGATATGGGTAAAGGTGGCAATGCAAAGGTAAATATCAGGGACAGCGTTGTGCAGCGTTCAGATTTAGGAGAAAATAAATATGAACGCCAGAAATAATAAAGGGGTCGCATTTCAGGAAATCGATATAAAAAGGGTCTACGGCGACACCATTTTTTATCGTGGCAAGGATTATCTCGATGATGATAGAGTAACATCAGTCATAAAATTCAAAAATATACTGGCAGGAGTAGTGGAAGGGTCTACTACATATAAAACAGATGTTGACCTGAACAATCTGGGAAGTGAGTGTTCATGCCCTTACGGCATCAACTGCAAGCATGGTGTCGCTGTGCTGCTTCAATATATGGGGGGAGATTTCAGCGACGGGGATGAGGTCACAAAGAAGCTGGACAGGATGAGCCGCGAGGAATTGAGGGGCGTCATAGATGCATTGATAAGGGCAAATCCTTCAAATCTTATGTATATGGGAATTCAGGTTGAAGGGGGAGAAATGCGCGGCGCGAATTCCATGGAAGCCCTGGATGATCAGATCGAATCCAGGCTGCGCCGAATAGTCAATTCACAGGGCGATGAGGCAATTGCAGATGAACTTGCTATGTTCATCAGAGGTAATGAGAAGGCGCTTTCCAAAGAGCAGATCTTTCACATACTTGAATTTCTTGTGGACAATAGCGAGGAATACGGATGTTTCTATAATGACTATTCGGACAGCAGTTATGTTAGGAGATATTTGAGAACCTATGTGATGCATTCGTGAAAAAACAACTTGAAGAAGGGGATTTTGCGCGATTGAAGGAAATAAACGAAAGCGATAATTATGATATGCTCGGATCATTCATACACAGGTTGTCAGAAATTGAAAATTCGGAAAATCTGAGAGGTCTTGAGCATTTTATGCGAGATCTGCTTGATGAAAGATCCTATCTAGAGTTTCTCATCAATTGCGGGCTGATAGAAAAAGCCGGAAAAACTGCTGCGCGCTCTTTTCGAAAAATGTTTTTCATTCAATTATTTCGGATTATGCACGAATACAGGTTTGATGCTTGGTGATAAGGAACTTCTGCTCAGGCTCATAGATAAGGAATCCGGCTACTACTTCAATGTGGATGAAAAGATCAAGGTGCTTGAGTTTTTGCAGGAGGATTACGGGAATGAGGTATTAAGAGAATTCAAAAAACTGGCGAGTTTACTTATTAATAAGATGGGGGATCGTGAGTATAAAATGGCAGCAGAATGTGTTTTATCGCTCAGGGATCGTATGGGTGAAGATGCCTGGAAGGAATATGTCAAGGGACTTTATAAAGGGCATCTGTCAAAGAGAAACCTCTGGAAAGAATTCAGGGACAGGGGGATATATTTGAAGATGAAAAAAGGAGAAGTTACTCTGGATGAGAAGTGAAATTACATCAAAAATTCTGAGTCAAGTATACTATTGATCATGCAGCCAACAACACGCCTGCGCATTGCGCCAGTGTTCATCAAAGTCGAAACTTCTGCCTGATGAGATATTTCAGTTCATCCTCATTTATCCTGTAAGTGGATATTATCCTGATATATCTATTGCGACTCATTATGATAATGCTAATTAGTATAATTATTTAATTATTATAAAGAAAGTTTTAAATACTGGTGAGTTCACAAATGAAATTTGTTTAGAGTGGTTTGTCTAATTGGCGGATGAGACAAACCATTTATTTGTGGAAAGGTGGTAAGAATGATATTGGATAATTTCACTGAAAAATTTCCCAATGTTATCGCGATTGGGATAATTGCCTTCATTTTGATATCCCCGGTTACAGGGCAGACATATAATAATACACTGCCGGACAGCAAGAATCCAAAGCTTGAGTCCATATTATCGCAATTGATAGTCTCTGATGATATGCCTGATTTTGCTTTTGCACACAACCTGGATATGCAGGATGGTAAGGTAAGAGTGGTTATAGAAATGATAAATGAAACGGCTCTACTTCCTGATTATGTGATCGAAGAGACGCGTTATAAGAACAAAGTTCAGGCGCTTGTCCCGATGGAAAAAGTAGAAGAATTATCTGGTGAGACCAATGTGACTTTTATACGGGCTCCTTTGAAACCATATGCTGACATAGCGACCCCGGCTGCGACAACACCCCTAAAATCAGGGTTCAACCTGGTTATTCCGTTCATTCTTTCTATGTTATTGATATTCTTGTTCATGAAAATAAGGAAGTGGTGAAATTGTTAAAAAGTAGTATGTATTTGAGGTTAGTGCTGCTTGTAGTTGGGATTCTTATTGTTTCGACCTCTGCAGCAGTTGAGCGTGCAGACCAGGATTTTCAGATAGATGCAGCATATGCAAAAAACAAAATCCATCCAAAGATAGAATCGAATCTCTTGAAGGAAAAATCAGGCGCTTTCGCAGCGCAAATCCAGAGTGAAAGTACGATACAGGTGGTTTTTGAACTGAAAGACAGCGATAAATCCTACATCAGGTCCCTTGAGGACAATGGCGCAGTCGTTGAAGCCGTGCATAAGAACCTTGTCCAGGCATCTGTTCCAGCCTCGAAGCTTAAGGTGATGTCTGAGATGCCTTTTGTTGACTACGTCCGTAGTCCTATGAGGCCTTACAAAGACGGCGTTGTCAGCGAAGGCGTCGGGGTCATTAATGCGAGCAAATTACACAGCCTTGGTTTTGATGGAAGCGGTGTGAAAATTGCAGTGCTCGACCTTGGTTTTGCAAATTATTCTTCGAAACTTGGAATTGAGCTTCCAGATATTGTGACAGTAAGATCGTTCAGTAGAAATGGTATTGAAGCCGATGGAGAAATTCATGGCACTGCGGTTGCAGAAATAGTATATGACATCGCACCAAATGCTTCAATGTACTTTATAAACTTTGATACTGATATTAATTTTTCAGCCGCAGTAGATTATGCTATTAGCCAGGATGTGGATATTATTTCGATGTCTGTAGGCTGGCTGCCTGGACCTTATGACGGCACAGGATTCATTGATGATATTGTGAATAATGCCACCACAAAGGGGATCGTATGGGTGAACAGTGCAGGGAATTATGCACAGAAACACTGGGAGGGGAGATATAAAGAGATAACTATTACGGTTGGCACTGAAACTTGGCCAGTTCATGATTTTGGAGGTGGAGATAAAACTAATTCATTTTATGCTCTAGAAGGGGATACAATTGAGGCCATCTTGAGCTGGAACAATTGGCCTCGTTCAAATCAGGATTATGACCTCCTTTTAGTAAATGATACAGATATTGTCTGGGGATCGGGAAACACTCAAAATGGAACGCAAGAACCATACGAAGCATTCTCATATAAAGTCCCAAAATCTGAGCAATATGGGATTATTATCCTAAAATATAGTGCTACTCAGCCAGTGGATTTCGATCTATATCTTATGAGCGATCATTCTCTTGAGTATAAGGTGGCTGAAAGCAGCCTCAGCTTACCAGCCGATTCGAGGGATGTCATAGCTGTTGGTGCAACCTACTGGTCAAATGATACTTTAGAATCTTTTAGTTCGCAGGGTCCAACGAACGACGGTAGAATAAAGCCAGATGTAGTGGCGCCTGATGGAGTGTTAACTTCCACTTCCAACCCATACAGGTTTTTTGGCACCTCAGCTTCAGCACCTCATGTAACAGGCGCGGCGGGGCTTCTGCTGCAATTAAACCAATCCCTTAGTGCAAACCAGTTGAAACAAGCTATGGAAAATGGAGCCAAGGACTTAGGCACGGCAGGTAAGGACAATAAATACGGTGCTGGAAGGATAGATGTTTATGGAGCTTATTTGCAGATCGTACCCCCTGTAATAACTTTTTCCTCATTGACACCTGAGAATAATAACGTCACTTCTCTGAATTGGGTATATGTAAATATATCTTCGGATGAGCTTTTGAACACTGCGTTGTTAGAATGGAATGGATTAAACGAAAGCATGCTGGGTAGCGGTTCCAATTGGTATAAGAATAAGACCTCTTTGAGTGATGGAGTTTATTATTTTAGAGTATGGGGCAGAAATTATGGTGGCAAATGGAATGTGAGCGAGAAAAGGAATGTTACTTTAGATCTTACTCCGCCGATTGTGATCATTACTTCACCCACAAACAACTCTTTTGTGAATCATCCGAATGTAACCATTAGAGGAAACGCAACGGATAACTTTAGAATAACAACAGGATGTATTGAGCATATATCCGTGGGAGGTGGTAGCAGTGGCTGCGGAGGGCCGATAAATAATAAGTCCATAAATTTTAGTCATAATATTACATTGCAGGAAGGAAAGAACTTTATTAAAGTCACATATATAGATGGCGCAAACAATTCTGGCAGTGCATCAGTAAATGTTACTCTTGACACAATTCCTCCTGTATTTAACTCCGTGTTCCTGAATGATAGTATGATGAAGATGGGCGATAGTTTCTACTTAGAGGTAAATGCAACCGATGATCTAAGTGAATCTCTCAATATTACAATGCATGTAATAAATGAATCCGGTGTTGAGGTCCATAATAAAACATTGGGAAAATTCGCGTCTGGACTTTATAGATTGAATGGAACTGTCGATATGAAATTACCAGAAGGGAATCTGACGTTAAATATCTCTGCTACGGATAAGGCAGGGAATACAGCATACAACGACTCCCGAGAAATAACCATTGACAAGACGAAACCTGCCGTGACCAATCTCTCTCTGTCAGTTTTGACACCTGGAATTAATTATCCGGTCAATATTACCCTGGATGTGAAAGATATTCATCTCAATATTTCGAGCATATTCGTTGAAGTGAAACATCCAGATAGCTATTTGAACAGGTCATCAATGGAGGGGAACGGACCCTATTACTGCAATTACACCAATACCTCGAAATTCGGCAGATACAATGTGACAATAAATGCATCTGACCGTGCAGGCAACATTAACAGTACCGAGAAGACATGGTTCGTCACAAAGATTATAACAAACAAATCGTATAGTTCAAATATCACTATTCGCGCCAATGATCGGGGAGAGATCGCAACCGGTACAAAAATATGGGATAAAACAAACTTCCTCGGGCTTGTGATCAATGAAACGCTTAGCGTGCAGAATGTTTCAGGGAGAATAATACCTAAGGGTGAACTATTATACAACACATCTATGCAGTCAGTGAAGTACAAAGTTAATGAATTCAATTCAAGCATGAATGTGGACTTCGGTCTGGATGGAGGGTGCTGCTATGCAAAGATGGGCTGGCAGGGCATAACATATGTTGCTATCAATGGAAAGGTAGATAAAATCACAAGTTTTCTTTTTGAACAATCCGCTATCGAATCAAAAACACTGACACTTTCAGGAACAGGGTCAATAGTAAACGATCTTACATGGTCATTAAAGGAAGGTTATAACCTTTCTATCGAAGAGATTAACGTGTCTAGCTCTCCAAAATGGGTCAAAATCAATTTAACTAACGCAAGTGGTGAAGTTAACACGAGCATTATATCCATGAATGACACATATTCTTATTACAATTCAAGTAATAAGCTGGTTCTCAACGCAACTGTCGATTACATTTACAATGGAACATCATGGAAATTAGTAATATTGAATCATATATATCAGATATCTGAGATAAATGGCACCGTTTTATTAAATGATGAAAAACGAATGTTCAAATCTGGAATATTTAATTTGAGCAAATGGTCTCTTCCTGAGAATTACTATCTGACCTTGCTAGATATTGATTGGAGAGCATATCCAAGGCAGGCATGGTTTGAATTCGGAAAAGGTAATATGAAACTTGACGATAAAGTAATACAGGCAGAAGGCGGACATTATCCCTGTCCTATTTGTGGCGTTTATACTCAGACAGCAGATGATCTAGCTGGTGAAAATAATGTACCCATTTTCGTAACTTATGCGGAAAACATTTCTGCAACCTCAGTTCGATTAAAATACACATGGTTGATTTCAGACAATGTTACTGTAATCAGGAGTGGAGAAACATATGGTTTATTTAAAGATGCTGCAGTGACGCCCGGAATGTTATCTCTCAGGAACTCAGACACCTCAATAAACCTGTCCCATGATGCCATAATAAATCTGATGGATGACCTGTACTTCCGTGTGACCAATAACGCTTCCCTGGAATACTACCCATTCTTTTCATCCATTGCACCTACCAGGGTGAACGCAACCGAAACAATGGACATGGATATTGAGATATTTACAAACCGCAGCATGACCGATAACATCAGAATATCCAGGATGGCTGACATCCCTCCTGGAATGAACCGGTCCTTCACCCTTACTCCCTTTGGAAAATATATAGAAATTGCCAGTGAAAACTTAAAGAACAACCTCTCGTGGATTAAGCTCAGGTTCTATTACACGAAAGCTGAACTTGACGCATCGGGCCTTGATGAGAACTCACTTAAGGTGTCCTGGTACAACGACTCCGGCGATCGTTGGCAGATACTCAATGCAGGCAGCCCTGATTGGGTTTACGGTACCGGTGTGGACACCGCGGATACAGGAGGCTATGCAGGCAGCGTCTGGGTAAACCTCTCGCATCTGAGCACTTTTGGATTGGTGGGCAGCTATCCTACCACAGGAGGCGGAGGTAATCCTCCATCGAGTAGCAGCGGCGGTGGCGGTGGCGGCGGTGGCGGCGCCTCTGGTGAGAACTACTCCAATATCATATTGAAAGAGAAATACGACGAGGCTATCTATAAAGACAAACCCACTTCCTACAAGTTCAAGAATGCCAGCAATCCTGTGATGTTCATCAACATTACAGGCAATTTTAATTCAGGACTGATAAATACTGCAGTAGAGGTGCTGAAAGGCACATCAACTCTTGTGAAGGAAGATGCACCCGGTATTGTTAACAGGAATTTCAACATCTGGGTCGGTACATCTGGATTTTCGACATCAAAGAACATAAAAGAGGCAACAGTAATGTTCAGGGTCGAAAACTCCTGGATCGAAGGCAATGCCCTTGCACGCAGTGAGATCAAACTGGTAAAGTGGGATAACGGGACATGGAAAATACTTGAGACATCAGAAAAGAATAGAGACGGGACGTACACCTACTTTGAGGGAAAGACCACAAGCTTCTCACCGTTTGCAGTAACGGGTATCAAGGAAGCGGCACCAACTGCAGCGCTGTCAGGCTTGACAGCTTCACCAACAGCTACCACAACAGCCGTTCCTTCAGAGGTAGCGCAGCCAGGTAATCTGGCTATTATATTAGTTGTGATAGTGTTGATTGCTGTGATTGGTATGAGCGTGGCGGTTTATATGAAAAGAAAATAAGAATGGAGGTGGGCTGGAAACCCACTTCTATTTTTAATACCCTGTTGTCACCCATCTGCGTTGTATGTGAGACCGCATTCATTACAGGAATAAGTGATTATATCCAGTCCTTTTTCACTTTTTCTCACGTCTGATCGCATCCAGCTTCCGCATGTAGGGCATTTGTGGTCAATGATAGAAAGGTTTCGCATAGCTTTTTTCATATTATTCTGAACCACTCCTCTCGTTCAAAGGCGAGCCGCATCTCCCGCAGTACTTGCTGGATGTCGGGTTTTCATATCCGCATTTTTGTGCAGTACTTCCCAAAGAAAATATAACGGCGCCATGAGCAGAAGGAAAAAAACGATATGGTACATCCCATAAGGTAAGAATTCAGAGTAAAGTCGAAATGTAGCGTACAACGTTATTATCACGAACACAAGAATAAGCCCGGTCACTATGGACCGTGAGTCTTCATTTGTTATTACCCGGTTGAATTCAACCCTGAACTTCAACAGTATTATTATCACGGCAATAGATAACGCAATATCCACGAAATGATAAAATTCTAAACTCTTAAGCGTAAGCACAGCCGCGAACTTTATCAGGATGACAAGAATAAAAGCAGTCATCGCCCTTGCTATTGGCCTATATAGTTCCCTTTTCATGTTCAATACTTAACAAATACCTTCATATATCTTTTGATGTATAACAACAATCATGGACATACCTGGGCTTCACAAAGAAAACATGCAGGGAACCTATAAATATGCAATACTTACGGTCAGCACATCAAGATACGGGAAATACGGGTCTGTAGACCGACCTGAGCGTGCAGAGGACGCATCTGGAAAGCTCATCTGGGGAATGATACAGGTGCAGGGGAGTGAAGTAGTGCATTACGAGCTTATCCCTGATGATATGGAGATAATAAGGGTCGCTCTAAAGAAATGCATGTATTCTGATGCTGACGTGATCATATTCACAGGGGGAACTGGTCTGTCTCCTGCGGATGTAACTATTGAATCAGTGACGCCATACATTGAAAAGGAGATACCGGGTTTTGGCGAGTTGTTCAGGCAAAAAAGTACGGAACAGATAGGGAATGCGGTAATGCTGACAAGGGCTATCGCCGGAGTTGCACGTCAAAAGGCGATATTCTGCCTGCCCGGATCGCCAAACGCTGTCAAACTCGGTCTTGAACTCGTGTTGCCTGAGATGGGACACATAATAAAACACATTAAGGGACAATAGGTTCTATCTCAACAAGTTCAATTAATACGAACGGGTCATTATTTGAAGGACACTACAAAATTTGCAGGACACTTACAAAAAAAAGACGAGTACGTGCATCCACACGCACTCGATATATTCTCTATTCAGGGTTTAAGAAGATAGTATTTCAGTATTAACCCTGCGAACAGTATCGCTACAATGTTCATTACTTTTATCAGCGGATTGATAGCAGGTCCTGCCGTATCCTTTGTCGGGTCGCCAACAGTATCGCCAACCACTGCTGCCGCATGTGTCGGGTTCTTGCTTCCGTCTGGCAGTTTCTTCCCGCCAAGGTTCCCTAACTCGATATATTTTTTGGCATTATCCCATGCTGCACCGCCAGTTGTCATCATAAGCGCAAGCAAGAGCCCTGAAATAATTACGCCGATGAGCAGACCCCCCAGCGCAACCGGGCCGAAGATCAAACCAACAACAAGAGGGGATAACACAGCAAGAAGCCCGGGGATTATCATTTCTTTCTGTGCCGCTATTGTTACGATATCCACACAGCGCCCGTAATCCGGCTTTCCAGTTCCTTCCATGATCCCTTTTATCTCCCTGAACTGCCGCCTGATCTCTGTTACTATAGTGGTCGCAGCACGCCCCACAGCTCCCATCAGGAAGCTTGTGAAAAGGAATGGTATCATTCCACCAATGAGTAAACCCACAAGAACCATCGGGTCTGAAAGGTTAAGCATCAGTTCTGGTTTACCTCCAACCATAACAACAGGTAAATTGCCTATCAGTTCAGGAGATTTTTCAAGCAGTTTGTTAACCTCACTGCTGTATGCTGCATAAAGTGCAAGTGCGCCAAGCGCAGCAGAACCTATGGCATATCCTTTTGTTACCGCCTTTGTGGTATTTCCCACTGCATCAAGAGGATCTGTTATATCCCTGACTTCCTTTGGCAGGTCTGCCATTTCAGCGATACCGCCGGCGTTATCTGTTATTGGTCCATAAGCGTCGATCGCGATGATAATTCCCGTGACAGAGAGCATGGCAGCTGCTGCTATTGCAATACCATATAATCCAAGTGCGGGGTTGGAAGCACCGCCCATTATTAAATATGAGGACAGGATGCCTGCACATATTACGATCACAGGCAGCGCCGTACTCTGCAGACCAACTGCAAGACCGGTAATTACATTTGTTCCCGGACCTGTCACCGAGGCATTGGCTATATCTTTCACAGGTTGATGGGTCGTTGCCGTGTAATATTCTGTGATAAGTATCATTGCTGCAGTAACGCCAAGACCAATAAGTGCGCTGAAAAAGAGGCGGATATCGTTCATCATCACATCCGTGATCACATAGAACAATATCAGCGATATTAATCCTGCAACGATCGCTCCATTATACATCGCTCCCATAATATTGCCCGACTTACCAAGCTTTACAAAGAATATCCCGATGATGGATGCAATGATGGCTGCCGCGCCAAGTGTCAGGGGATATATGACAGCATTTGGAAATTCATTCATTACAGTCACACCGATGAGCATCGCGCCAAGCGCCGTGACGGCATAGGTCTCAAAGAGGTCAGCAGCCATACCTGCACAGTCGCCCACGTTATCTCCCACGTTGTCAGCTATTACACCGGGATTTCGCGGGTCGTCTTCAGGAATTCCTGCTTCCACTTTTCCCACAAGGTCAGTACCCACATCTGCTGCTTTTGTAAATATGCCGCCGCCGATCCTTGCGAAAAGACTGATAAGTGAAGCGCCAAATCCGAACCCAACCACTTTATCGACATCCTGGACATCCCCGCCAAACGCGATAAATAATCCGCTTACACCAAGCAGAGCCAGACTTGCAACTGATATCCCCGTGACAGCGCCTCCCTTGAACGCCACATCAAGCGCTTTCGCCATGCCTTCTTTGGCTGCATTGGCACAGCGCACGTTGCTTTTCACCGAGATGTTCATGCCCAGATACCCGGCTGCGGCTGACATTACAGCGCCGAGGACGAATCCAGCGGCTGTTTCCCATCCGATAGCCAGCCAGATCAATATAGCAAGTATGGCCGCGATCACCGCTACGGTCTTATACTGCCGGTTAAGGTAAGCCATTGCGCCTTCCTGTATGGCAGAGGCGATGGCTTTCATCTTCTCTGTACCTGCATCAAGTTTCAATATATACGAAACAAGATACAATGCGAAAACAAGTCCGATAATGCCCGCAAGCGGGGCTGAGTACAATAACTGTTCCATAATTTCCTCCATGTGATTTTTTGGCTACTTGGTGGTATATATATATATTGTTTACCTATGTTTGAGGGGCAGGATATGGAGTTCTGAAAAATACATATTTTATCCACAATTCCTATATATACCATAAAATATCAGTAGAATAATGATAAAACATGGAAACCCGTAAAGTTTACGTAAGCGGCGGCTCGACCTATGTGATCTCCCTGCCAAAGAAATGGGTAAAAAAGACCGACCTGAAAGCAGGCGACTCACTTGTAGTAACAGAACAGGGGGGCTCGCTGCTTGTTGGGGCAAGCATCAGCGAGAAAAAGCCTACGACAAAAGAGGTCAGGATATCACAGATGATTTCAGGCGATGCGCTTGAACGCATAATAATCGCATTGTATCTTGTTGGTTATGATACTATCAGGATAAAGCTTGACAGGAAAGACCATCTTCCATACAGGAAGAGCATACGCAAGATGCTGGACTACCTGATAGGCATCGAGATACTTGAAGATACGAATGACTCCATGACGCTTGAGATAATGGTGGATTACAGGCGCATGACCACAATGCAGATACTTCAGAGGATGTACTCCATAAACAGGTCGATGCTCCTTGACCTTGGTAAATCTCTCAAAACAGGCGATATTGGGCTTGCAAAAGACGTGATGGTTAGGGAGCGGGAGATAGACCGGCTGTATTTCCTTGTAGTGAGGCAGCTTAAGAGCGCTGTGGAATATCCACAGGTTGCAGAGAAACTTGGGATCGAGCGCCAGAGGGACTGTCTTGGTTACAGGATAGCGGTCAAGGTGCTTGAGAGGATAGCAGACCACATAGAGAACATATCTAAAAGCTATATCCAGCTTCTTGAAGTCCAGAAAAGCATAGTTATGGCTGATTTTGTCAGGCTTAATAACAGCCTGGTAACGATATTTGAAAAATCAATGAACGCGCTGTTCACAAGAGACATCGAAAAGGCTGAGAAGATATTCATGGAACTCAAGGATATCAAGAAAGCCCATACTGATCTGTCAGGAGAACTGTTGCTCCCGGGGAATGTCAAGTCAGCCATATTGCAAAAGACAATGCTTGACAGCTTCGGGAGAGTAGCAAGTTACATCGGGGATATTGCTGAGATCGCAATAAATATGTCAGTAGATACGCTTGGAGAGGAATGATCTTCTGATTTATTTATTCAGGATAAATAACTCGAGGTAAGGATAATAAAATCCGAATAATAATATTAATAACTCTCAAAAATAATGTACGCGGAGTATTTCTCCGCTGCGATCATAATTTCAATTTTTCGCTTGTCTTGATATCATCCAACACCTGTCCAATCAGGTTTTTGGCGTTTTCCAGATGCTTTGTACCGCTGCCTGCAAGCTGGTTGAAGTTGTCTTGAATAAGGAGTTCGTTCTCCTGCATCATATAAATGTAATACACAAGGATACTCCAGTATATAGACAATCCTAAAAAACCTGCTATACCTATAACTACAAGCTGGTCATGTACCTTAGAAACGGTCAGACCCAATGGGAGTAGATTATCTATAGAAACGAAATAGTTGTATAGTATGATCAACCCAAAGATAATTGGCACGACACCAATCAGAAAAATGTTTGTTTTGCTGAGCCTCATTCGAACACCTATATATAATATGTAAATTCTCTATATAAATCTGTCCCTCTCAGATTCTTTTCTCTGAGGACTATACCCTCTCAGGATTCTTTTTTCCTTTTGCGCCATTCAACTGGAATAGTTCTGCCACAGTATCCAGGAATCTTTCATCGTCATGCTCCGCAGCGCAGCGGAGTATCTTGGTAGGTTCTGCCAGGATCTGGTTGGCAAATGAATGTGTCATGTCATCAAGCACCATGCGCTCACTATCCCCGATTGTATGCCTTGACATGAGTTTATTTATTGCTTCCTCGCATTCTTTTCTCCTTATTTGTTCGATACTTGAATAAAGCGCTGAAATTATCCAGTCAGCCTGCTGGCGCTTGTACTGTTTATTAAGCAATTCCAGTTCTTCCTCGATAAGCGCCTCTGCTTTCCTGGCTTCCTCTTTCCTCTTTGAAAGGTTCGTATCGCTGATGCTTTTCAGGTTATCGATGTTAAAGAGCCTGACATCAGGTATTTCCCCCACGCTGCTCTCGATATTCCTGGGATTGCCGATATCTATAAGCATGATCTCATTTTTACGTTCTTCCATAACGCGGGAAATCAATTCACGTGTCAGGACAAAATGCGGCGCAGAAGTAGCGCTTATTATAACATCTGACTTTGGGATGAAATTTTCGATAGCTTCGTATTTCACGGCCCTTCCGTTCAACTCACACGCCAGAGCTTCAGCGCGCTCAAAAGTCCTGTTCGAAACATAAATTACTTTGATGTTCTTATTGGAAAGCGCTTTGGCAACAAGCGTTCCCATCTCACCTGCTCCAATGACCATTACCGTTTTTCCACTCAACCCTCCAAGGGTATTTTCTGCAAGTTCCACGGCTGCAGAACCAATAGAGACCGAACCTTTATTAATACCGGTCTCATTCCTTATGCGCTTCCCCACCTGGATGGCTTTGCCAAAGGCTGTATCGAGTGTCTTGCCTGTGGATTCAGCTTTCTTCGCAAGCGCGTATAATTCTTTTACCTGACCGAGTATCTGGTCTTCCCCTACTATCATGGATTCAAGACCGCAGGTCAGCCGTAAAAGGTGCCTCAACGACTCTTCATGGTCAAGAAAATCAACTATCCTCGATGAAACTTTCATGTGTTTTGCGAACTCAAAAAGCACCTTGCTTCCTTTGGGCGAAACGACATACACTTCGACGCGGTTGCAGGTTTTTAGAACTGCGCACTCCTCAACGAGTTCGTGCATTTTAAGACGCATTAATAGATGCTCGACCCCTCCGTGCCACGCGCCTTCCATCTCTTCTATGCTCGCCTTTGTATGCGTGATAAGCATGCTGGATATTTCAGTCATAACGTTTTCCTATCCTGTACTATATGTTTTAAAGCTAGCTTATATGCTTTTTCATAAGATTCGTTAAATGCTTCCCATACATCATTATCATTAATGATGTTCCACAGTATCTCGCTGCGTTCTTTCTGGTCTTTGACCTGCGTCTTCAGCATTTCCCGGAATTCATTCTGGAGCCTGGCCATCTGCGCGAATTGGGGTGTAATAACATCTTCGAGCCTCTGCCTTATGAATTTGGAAAGCGCAGGGCTGTGGCCTAGAGTTGATATCCCGATCACGATATCCCCCTGCCTGATGACAGATGGGACGATGACATCCCCCATGTCATCAACCCTGTTGACAAGCTTTCCGTTCTTTTCTGCAATGGAAGCGATGTTATCATTCAAAATTGCATCGCTGGTTGCCGGTATAACAATAAAAGCGTTTTTCATGTACCTGAGACTTTCATTATCATTGAGGTCTTTAACCTTTATAAGCTTTATTTTTCCGTCCTTATAATGCCCCTCAAGAGATGAGGTGAAATCCCTGCTGATAACAGTAACTTCTGCCGCCCCTGAAAAGAACAGGGCTTTCCGTTCCCCTACCTTTCCTCCTCCAAATATGACCACTTCCTTTCCTGCCAGATCAAGTATCAGGGGGAGGAACTGTTTCATAACCTTACACCGGTCTTTTTAAACTCTTTTTCGCTGAAAAGAATGCTGTAATCCCTTATTCCTGTCGCAAGGGATATTTCCTTTGCCACTTTTTCGCATTCTTGGCGCGAATAGGAATGTATCATAGTAAAAAGGTTATATTTCCAGCCCGGATAACGCGGGCGTTCGTAACAGTGCGTGACCTCTGCAAAACCCGCCATGATCGCGCCCACTTCTTCAACCTTATCATCAGGCACGTCCCATGTGCACATAGCGTTTGCAGTTATTCCGATCGCCCGATGCCCGATAGATGCCCCAAAACGCCGTATAGTGCCATCTTTTATCATTCCGGCCATCCTG
>Ga0180732_1001211_pt1 | contig 16808 bp, 14 predicted proteins | sample KR11_01MetaG_FD_148674 | JGI IMG/M metagenome (GOLD analysis project Ga0180732, IMG submission 148674) | Groundwater microbial communities from the Olkiluoto Island deep subsurface site, Finland - KR11_0.1 MetaG | ecosystem: Environmental > Aquatic > Deep subsurface > Groundwater | place...
TTTAATAATTTTGTGAAACACCCAAACCGTCATGCCGGACTTGATCCGGTATCCAGAACCCAATGGAATTACTGGTTTCCGGCCTTCGCCGGAATGACAAAAGTGGAGTTTTCCAGCTTTTTACATGACCATGAAATCTAAATGCGGTTACCCTGAGCAACAAATAGAATTATCTTGACACATAAGAGTTGCAAACTTATAATCTATTAAAAATTATTAAGATATTTTGATGATATGCTATAATTTTATAATTAACACATTATAGTGTTTTTAAGATAGGTAAGTGATGTGACCATAAAATCTTACAAATTTCCAGTTATTTTCCTTGCCACCATAAGTTTTTTCTTATGCACTAATAATTATTTCACGCTTCAATACAAAAATCGTTTCTCTCAGAATGAGCAAGATGCCATATTAAAGTTTATGGCGACAGCAAAGGCCAATTATTCTGTTATAGCCACGCCCAAAAAAGGTAAGCAGCTTATCCACATGGCAGTGCTCAGACAGCAGCCGGCACCAACTTCTTTCCTTGCCTTGGGCCCGACCTTCAACGGAATAGATCAATTCCAAATCATACAATATGTCCATCCTTTTTCAGCCAGGGCTCCGCCAACTCAATCCTAACAAATATTGAAAATTTGCCTCATCAAACATGCTTTCCCAAAAGGAACAGCATGAGGTGTTGTATTTCCACTTGTTGCTCTTGAAATATTAGGGAAAAACAACAAGCGGGAAGCAGGTGTTAATCTAATACTTTTGGGATTTTTCACAGCCGCCATTTAATATTTAAACGGTAAAAAGATCTCAAGCCTATCACAATAAAACTGGAGGAAGAGCAATGAGCTGGTTTTCTAAGAAGGAAAAAACAGTTGAAGAAATTCTTAAGAATTTCAAATTAGAAAATTATTTGACCGTATCAATCATCGCTACGAATATATTAACAAAAAAAGGTATTTATAAAAATAATTTAGATAACAAAGCCTTGGAACAAATGACAAAAGAGATGACTGAAAAGGTAGATGACTTATTGCGTCGTAAGATTTACGATGCAGTAAAAGAAACGAGAAGCATTAGAAAAGTTGATATGACAAAAATAAGAGAAGAGACAGAGGAAGAGCTGTTAAAAACGCCTTTCTCTCTATCAGCAGCAGCTTGAAAATGTCATAAAAACTCCGGATAAAAACGTTTGCCGGTAAAAGGCCAGCCGGGTATGGTTTATAACCGGTTGGCCTGACTCACGGATTTCAACAGTTAAGGGTTAAGCAAGGAATAGGTTCATAGACCTGTCAAATAATCAAAATCAATCAGTGTTTAATATGTTCATATGAGGTTCGACCAATCGGAAAAGGAATTCTATCGAAAATGCGGATTTTATATTTTTAGAGTTGGAATAATCACTGAAGCTTTAGCGCTATCCTCGAAATACTCCATGGATTCCTGCGGTTAAAATTTTCACCCGCCTTGACCTTGACCAAACTGAAACGTTTTGAAAGTGGCTCAATATTATATATTTTTGGGCCTGATAAAATGAAGATTGCCTTCCAGCAAGCAAATCTAATATAAAGAGCCAGTTTCAAAACTTTTTGTATTTTTATCAAACAACTTTTAAAAGGACATATATGAAATCAAAATTTATACTTTTTTCTGTTTTTCTGTCTTTAGTGTTTTCGGTTTTTCTTACAGCCTGTGCCACAACTAAAACAAAGGAACCTGAAAAACCCCAATGTGAATATAAGGAAGTTTGTCCCAAGGTTGGGATTGCTCTGGGTGGCGGGGGCGCACGTGGTTTTGCCGAAATAGGAGTATTAAGAGTGCTTGAGCAGGAAAAGATACCAGTTGATATTGTTGTTGGTACTTCTGTGGGCAGCCTGATCGGAGCAATTTATGCGGATTCAGGCAGGGTTCTTGATGCTGAATTTATTTCAATTACGCTAAAAAACGAAGATATCTTTGACTATAAAGCATTCTCATTCTTTTCGGGTGGGTTTGTTACGGGCGAAAAACTCCGCTCATTTTTAAACACTCATCTTCGCAACAAAAATATTGAAAACATGAAAGTTCCTTACGGTGCAGTAGCTGTTGACCTGAGAACAGGAAAGGCGGTACTTTTTGATCGCGGCCCTATTGCTCGCGCAGTTAACGCCTCCTGTGCTATCCCTGGAGTATTTGTTCCTGTTGAAATAGGAGGAAAGGTTTTTGTGGATGGGGGAGTAACAGATCCTGTACCTGTGGATTTTGCCATAAAAAAGGGAGCTGATGTTGTGATAGCTGTTACCATTTCTCCTGCTTTGCCGGCGATTACTCCAAAAAATCCTTTAGAAGTAGCATTTCATGCAATTACAATAATGTCTTCCCATATTGCGGTAATAGGGGTTAAAAACGCCGATGTAGTAATTCAGCCTGATGTAGGAAATGTTGCATACGATGACTTCAGCCAGAAAAAAAGGCTCATAGAAGCGGGAGAGAAAGCAGCGCGTGCCGCTCTGCCGGCAATTCGTGCTGCAATAAAGGCAAAAACGAAAAGGGTACCGGTATCATAATGAAACTTATGCATAATAAATATCTATATTGATAAAAACACTTATTGACATTGGAAATTTAATCTTGATAGAAAGAAAAACACTTTTACTAAAATAAAACAAACAGCCAACCAAAATAACGCTTTTAAGGGAAGGATTCATCCTGTGAGATATTTTCACAAAACAGAATTACTGCCCCTTTTCCAAACCGTTGAATATCTTGTTGGAGTAGTATTGTAGTTGGTTTTTAATTAATTTGAGCCTGTAATTTATTTCAAACAGGAAGATGTATCTTAATCAATTCCATAGCAAATCTGGATAGAGGGAGGTAATATGAAAAAGTATGCTGTTTTATTATTTGTTGCTTTATTGTTTGCAAGTGGTTGCGCAACTCAAAAATCATGGGTATATTCCCCGAACAGTTATAGTGATATATCAACTACTATAACCAAGTCCGTCGTTGTGCTTCCTTTTCAAGATACTAGACCAAATACTAATAGTAACTATGTAGCACTGTATATGATCCCTGTAATGCCATTTGGTTGGCAAACATTAAATGTTCCGGAAGGTCAGGCGATGCATATCTATTCGGGGATGTGGGTAAACTATAAACCCACAGAAGATTATCCTAAAGCCCTGGCAGAGGAGCTTAACGGTTCAAAATTATTTGAGGAAGCATATTTTGATTTTAAAAAAGGGAACAGTGATTTAGCAGTGAAAGGAAAAATTTTAACGACAAAATACAGCGGCACGATAATAAGCTATGGTTTAAGTGTTTATGGCCCGATGCTTTGGTTTGTAGGTTTTCCCTCAGGGACAGTGTCAAATGAATTATCAATCGAGTTAAGTCTTGTAGATAGTCAATCTGATAAAGTTATATTATCAAATAACTACACTGCTCCTGAATATAGCAGAGTCGGGTGGCTTTATGTTATGCCCAATGATTTCAATTATCCGGCTATGCTAAAGGATATATACAAAAATTTTATTGAGGATGTAAGAACCAGAATCCCTGAGATTTCTGCAAAATTAGCTGATGCCGGTAAGTAGTTCTCGATAGAGCCAGTTTCAAAAGCTCCATTTTGGCCGATCTCTGTGTTGGGCGATAATTTAATGATTTCTTTTTAAAGGCGAAGTCAAGGCTTCGCCTTTTTTTAATAGGGCTTTGCGTCAATTCTATTTAACCTTATTTTGCAAAATCATATTTATTGCTTGTTCCAATGCTTTATTGAATTTTTCCGGACAATCTATCATTAAGAAATGGTCCGCCTCCTTTAGAACAATAGCATCGAATGAAAGCATATGCCTCCGGTTTGCTTCATAGTTGATAGGCCACAGATCTCCGTTTACTGCAATGACAGGGATACGTACTTCATCAAATATTTTAGCCGATTCCCCTGTAATATATTGTGACATCATTTCATTCATAGCACTTAAGGCAACAGCAGGCGGGGCAGCTGATATATCCGAAAGAATCCAATCGCGTATCATTGGATCTGTGCGGGATGAAATCATCTTATCGGCGAATTGCCGGCTTCCGGTTCGAAAATCTTTTTCCAAAGGCGCTATCATCTGATCAAGCTCTTTTCGGGTCATCGGATATTCTATGTTTTCAAGTGTATCTATGCCAATCAGTCCTATAACACGATTTGGCATGAGTCTGGCGGCGTCAGCAATGACTGATCCACCCATGGAATGCCCTATATGATTTTACTACTGCCGGTTGCTTCAGCCACAGCCTGAACATCCTCTCCGAAAGCCTTCATGCTATACTGCGAACGTGTCGAACCTGAGTGGCCATGGCCGGCAAGAGCAAGGATGACGAGGCGATGATTTTTAGAGAAATGCTGCAACTGTTCTCGCCAGTAGCGGGCATCGCAGCTCCAACCATGCACGAACACAAGAGACGGTTCGCCAGCGCCATATATTTCATAAGAAATAAGGGTTCCATCTTTGGAAGGAACAACATGAGGACATTGTGCTTGTGCCCGTATTGCTCCAAAAGCCAAAAGCATAAACACCAAACAGCTGAGCAATCTTATTGAATATATTACAACCGGTTTGTAAAAGCTTTTTCTCACTAAGCCAACCCTCTTTGTTGCAGCTTTCATAATTTGTTTTCCTTTTCTCCTAGTAGAAAGATTAACAGCGTAGCGGAGTTTGGTGAGGCCGAATTAAGCGGGCGCTCGACGAAATTCCCGCAAGAAGGATCATAAAGATAAATGCCGTAAGACTATAAACTTTGACCTCGGCAGATGCGTAAGCGTGAACTGCGAATAGACAAACGACCATTAATGGGGCTATAAGAATAATGAGCAGTTCCATAATTGTGAAGAACGGATCACCGATTGGGTTCTGAGGTGACTTAAGAAAGAGTAATCCGAGAACTGTACTAACCGCGTACACCACCAAAAGGAAGAATAGGGACCAACAAGCTGCCGCTCTACAGATTGCACGATGCTGTGAGGTAAATCCCTCGTGGGACATTTTGCTAATCCTTTCAGCCTTGTAATACTTGCTCAGAGGGCCCAATGAATTAATCAGCGGCCCGGCCCTTTGGGTCCGCTGAATTTACAGATTCGGTGGCACACTTTTCTATAATAGATTCGTCTTCTGGTTTTTCCATATTTGTGAGGTGCTCTCGACATTTTTTTACAATTTCTTGGAGTTGTTGTTTATCTGTTCCTGATGCCTCCACAAGTTGACTCTGGCACTCTTGGATTTTATCAAGCAGCAGCTGTTTCTCTTTTTCAACCTGTTCAGCCCTTTCAGCCTTGTCAAATACAACTTCTTCGGCCACGGAGACAATCTCCGTGGGTTTTGCTTCAGTCATAACAGGAATAACCTTTAAATCATCCGGCAAGCGACGCTGATTCATAAAAGCTGGTGACATGATTTCGATCCTGTCTTTATGCAATACGTCTAAAACGCAACGGGAAAGATTGGATCGAGAAGTCAGAAGACTTTTGCTATCTGTTAATAAACCGCTAATTTTGTATGTGATTGAATAATTTCCAAGTTCAAGAATATGGGCAAACGGCTCTTCAAGACCACATTCTTTAGCGGCTTCCAGCAACAAGGACTCGACCTTTGAATGATGAATATCATAGCCTAAGGATAACGTAGTTGAGACGATAGCGCCTGAGCTGCGCACAACAGATATAGGATTAGTAACCATGTATGTATTTGGGAGAGCAATCAATTCTCGATTTTCTGTTTGGATCTCAGTATCCAACAATCCGCGTTCTACAACGCGTCCAGAATATTCATTTTTTATATTTATGAAGTCCCCTGTTCTAAACGGCTTAGTTACACGTAGCATAATTCCAGCCATTAGATTGGAAAAGATTGTGCTGGATGAAAAGGCGAAAACACCCGAAGTTATTAAACCAATAAGAGCGATAATCTGATTACGACTGCTCTCACTTACAGGAAGTGCAAGTGCAATAGCGATCACAGACGCAAAAGTTAGTCCCAGCAGAACAAGCTGCCTCGGGAATAGTCGCTCGCTGCCAAGTTCAGGGTGCCGCCCGATTAGAATCCGATGTGCCCCCCAAAGCAATAACCCAAAGAAAATGAATGTGATAACGATTGGAAGAAAAGGGATTATGGATGCTATAATTGTATTCAGAAAAGACATATATTATCCTTTGCTTACATCACCGAACAAGTAATTATACATATCTGGATACCCACGCATTTGTAATGATATCCGGAAAGATTAAAAGCATTAGTGTTCAAATGTTTCAGTTTAGTTGCGTGAAGCTTATGATTCCTTTATCAAATTAATTTAAGAGTATATAATTAATTGACAGAATATTTGCAATAATAATTATTACGGGTAAACTCCCGGCTCTGCCAGGAGACTCCCAGAGTTTGACAATTCCGGGAGTATGAATTTGGCAGGTGTTCATCATACAAGATTCTTTTGTCATACCCGGATGCTTTTATTGGGAACCCAGCTTTCAAAGTGACAAATTTGCTGTAGTTTTTCCATATTCTAAAATTGGGATTTTCCCTCCATGTATGTCAAAGTTCTGACGTCATGCGCTTCTTTCTGATCAATGATTTGTGTTTACCAAAAACATGAATTTGGATCATATGTAAAACCAATTCTATCTTTCTGAAATATTTATTATTTTTTATGTCTTTAATTTGCCAATGTTATTAAAACAAACTGGCACACAGATTGCTTGACTGATACTGCACAGCTGCATAAAAGAGAGCCAGTTTCAAAACGTCCCATTTTGGCCGATCTTTGCGTTGGGCGAAAATTTTAATCCTCGAAATACCCCGTGTATTCCTGCGGTTAAAATTTTCACCCACCTTGACCTTGACCAAACTGAAACGTTTTGAAAGTGGCTCAAGAGCTTTATCTTTCAGGAACTGAAATATGCCAAAACACGCTTGGAGAAAAATGAGAACGAAATTGACTGTAACGGTTTGTTACTTTTTACTATTTTTAGGAATTTTATTACCTGTTTCGGTAGGTTCAACCGATGAAATTTCAGCAAAAAAAGTTCTTGTCGTACACAGTTATCATCCGCAATATGAATGGGTTTCCACGATCTCAAGAGGAATCAAAAGAGTTTTTGAACAGGCTAAAAACGTTCAGGTCGAGACTTTCTATATGGACACAAAAATTAAAACCTCAGAGGAATGGAAAATAGAATCAGGAAGACAGGCCAGGAAAATAATTTCGGACTGGAACCCCGACGTGGTTATTACTGTTGACGATAACGCCCAGGAATATGTTGGAAAATATTATGCGGGCAAAGAGCGCCCGAAAATTGTCTTTTGCGGCGTAAACAACAAGCCTGAAAAATACGGTTATCCATCATCAAATATTACAGGTATTTTAGAGCATCCTCATATTAAAGAAACGTTAGCTTTATTGACCAGGGTTATACCTGCTGTAAAGAAAATAGCCGTCATAAGCGATAATTCCTCGACTTCTGTGGGTGCTGTTGAATATATAAAAGACCAGCATCAAATACTTGACAAAAAAACAGTTACCTATGACATGCCAGCTACATTTTCTCAGTGGAAATCCTGTATCACCTCTTATCAGAAAAAAGCCGATGTCGTTCTTGTTTATATGTACCATACGATTAAGCAAAAAAGTAAGCAAGAAAGTATGCCTCCCAGGCAAGTCATGGAATGGACAGTTGCAAACTGCTCAATTCCGATAGCCGGTTTTTTTAATTTCACAATTGATGATGGTGCGCTTTTAGGGGTTGTGGAATCCGGAATTGAACAAGGACGTGAAGCCGCTATAGTTGCCATGGGCCTTCTTGAAGGTAAAGATATTAAACAGTTTCCCATAAAGACAGCAAAAAAAGGAATTGTGATGTTTAACAAACAGACAGCCGACAGACTCAACATTCATGTAAGTGATGAATTGAAAAAGCAAATTGATATTATGGCAGGAGAGTAATGAATGCAGGATGATAAATTCAGTATATCAAGGTTAACCTGGCTTCCAATTACCGTATGTATTGTCAGCGTTGCACTTGCCTGGTTTTCTTATAATTTTGTAAGGGGGCAGGAACTTTCCCGTTTTAATGATAAATTCAGTAGTGCGGCTGGAAACGGGTTTGAGCATGTGGAGCTGGTTGGTTTAAGATCACTGTATATTATTGAATCGCTTAAGAGCTTCTATGATGCGTCTGATTTTGTCTCCCGCGATGAATTCGGAATCATTGCCCGGGAGTTTCTAAAGAGATATGAGTTTATCCAGGCTCTGGAGTGGGCGCCCTGTGTAAAACATGCCGAGAGGCAAACTTTTGAGCTTAATGCACGCAGAGACGGCATGGAAGATTTTCAGTTTTCAATCCTCGGAAAGCAGAAAACAATGCAAAGAGCACCGGATAAACAAGAATATTTTCCGGTCTATTATGTTGAACCATATTCAGGTAATGAACTTGAGGTCGGCTTTGATTTGGCATCAAACCCAAAACGTCTGGAGGCAATACGTGTTTCCCGGAAATCCGGTCGCAGTATTGCCACTTCGCTGATAACTCTTGTTCAGGATGATACGACCCAAAAAGCGTTTCTTATATTTACCCCTGTTTACAGAAAAGCCGCTGTTACCTTTACCGACGAGGGACGAGAAGAAGGGCTTTTGGGATTTGTAACCGGTGTCATTAAAATCGGGCCTCTTGTCGCAGCGGCATTTAAAGACACGCAAGAGCGAAGAATATCCTTTTATTTATTCGACAGTACGAATGGTTCAAATTCGGCTACGTTTTTTCACTCCTTTACCTCCACCGGTAATTCAGTTTTTTCAGACATAAAGGAAGGATCGGTTGTTGATATTAAAAAGATACTGCTTAAACTTGGCGCCAATACGCATTACCGGATCTCCGATTTTGTTTTCGGAGACAGGGAGTGTTCGATGGTGGCAATCGCCCAAAACGATTTTATCGCTGACTATCTCACCTTAAAACCGTTATTTATAGCAATAAGTATCCTGTTTATCGGAGGCTTGATTGCTTTTCTGTTTTGGGATCAGGTGAGAAGAAGATCTGTTATTGAAGAGGAAGTTAAAGCCAGAACAAAGGATTTGCGAAATTCTGAAGCAAAACTGCTGGAAACCAACAGTCAGCTTGAGGAAGCTGTAACCCAGGCCAATGATATGGCTATTAAAGCCGAGATTGCCAGTGTGGCAAAAAGTGAATTTCTTGCCAACATGAGCCACGAAATCCGCACTCCAATGAACGGTGTGATAGGTATGACAGGACTTCTTCTTGATACGGATCTCACCAGTGAACAAAATAAATATGCCGAAGTTATCCGGACAAGCGGTGAATCACTCTTGTCAATTATTAATGATATCCTGGATTTTTCCAAGATTGAGGCCGGAAAACTGGAATTGGAAACCCTGGATTTTGATTTACGCATTACCCTGGAAGATACGGTCGAAGTGCTGGCGGTGAAGGCCCATGAAAAAGGACTGGAATTAACAGCTTTTGTTTCGCCGGCAGTACCGTCGTTTCTGCGGGGTGATCCCGGACGTCTTCGTCAAATACTTGTTAACCTGATTGGCAATGCGATAAAATTCACCCATAATGGTGAAGTAACCATCCTGGCTGAGTTGGAGGAAGACACCGTAAACGAAGCAAAGGTTCGTTTTACTGTTTCAGACACAGGTATCGGCATACCGGAAAACCGGATTAACTCACTGTTTTCCGCTTTCACCCAGGTAGACAGTTCAACCACAAGAAGATATGGTGGTACAGGCCTCGGGCTTGCCATCTCAAAACAGCTTGCTGAACTGATGGATGGTGATATCGGAATAAAGAGTACGGAAGGACAAGGAACTGAGTTCTGGTTCACCGCCAGGTTCGCAAAGCAGCCCGAAAACGAAAGAGTTTTTATGGATTATACAGCAGATATTCGTGATGTGCGTGTGCTGATAATAGATGATCACGAAACTAATCGCCTTCTTGTGCGTACGCTGCTGCACTCATGGGAATGTCGTTGCGAGGAAGCCGCAGATGCAATGGTGGCTCTGGATTTACTGCGTGCCGGAATAAGAGAAGATGATCCCTTCAGCATAGCCCTGCTCGACATGCAAATGCCGAATATGGACGGGGAAGAGCTGGGACGTCTTATAAAGGCAGAATCAAAAATCTGTGAAACGGTTTTGATTATGATGACTTCTCTGGGTCAACGGGGTGATGTAAAACGACTGGAAGAAACAGGATTTGCCGCTTATCTTTCCAAACCCATACGGCAGACCCATCTTCATGACTGCCTGGAGTTGGCCTTAGGAATAAAGCAAAAAAGCGAAGGCAAATCTTCTGTGCCGGCAATCATTACACGCCATTCCCTTTCCGCATCAAAGAAGAATTGGGCTCGAATTCTATTGGCAGAGGATACACCAACCAATCAGGATGTGGCTCTTGCCATTCTCAAAAAATTGGGGTATCGGGCAGATGCAGTGGCTAACGGCGAAGAAGCCATAGAGGCTCTTAGGGCTCTTCCATACGACCTGGTGCTGATGGATTGCCAGATGCCGGAGATGGACGGATACGAAGCAACGCGAAAAATCCGGCAGGGTGATGCCGGAATTCAAAACCTGAAAATACCGATTGTTGCCATGACCGCCAATGCAATGAAGGGTGACCGGGAAAAGTGCCTGGAAGCAGGCATGGACGATTACATCACCAAACCTGTTGATCCGTTGGTAATCGCCAAAAAGTTAGAGCAATGGCTTGTGGCTCCGAACGAAAAGAAAAATTTAAAAGACAAAATATTCGCAAAATCCGAAACTGAAGATAAAATTCAGGAGGTTTTCGATCAAGAAATATTAATCAATCGACTGATGGGCGATGAGGATTTAGCCAGGACGATCATTAACGGATTTCTGGATGATATGCCCATGCAAATAATGGCAGTAAAAGAATCCGTGGAGTTGAGCCAGGCAGACCGCGTCGGTACACTGGCCCACAAAATCAAGGGTGCTGCCGGTAACATCGGTAGCCCGGCGCTTCAAGCTGTGGCCCATGCCATGGAAAAAGCGGGAGAAGCCGGAGAAATGCACAAACTCTACAGCTTGATGCCTCAACTCGAACAAAGTTTTACACAACTGAAACAAGCGATGGAAGCGGACAACATATGAAAGTTTTGATAGCAGAGGATGACCTTACATCCAGAACAATCCTTGCAGCAATTCTGGGGAAATGGGGATACGAAGTCATTGCCGTGAGCGACGGTCAAAACGCGTGGGAGATATTGCAAAAAGCTGATGCACCAAAACTGGCTCTTCTTGATTGGAAGATGCCCGGAATGGATGGGCTGGAAGTGTGCCGTAGAATAAGGCAGGACTCCTGCAACGACTCGTTCTATATCGTTATTTTAACTTCAAAAAGCGAAAAGAAGAATATTGTAGCGGGTCTGGATGCAGGCGCGAATGATTATATTATCAAACCCTATGATAGTGAGGAATTACGTGCTCGGGTCAATGTGGGCCGACGTATGATTGAGATGCAGATGGAATTGGAGGAAGCCAAAAACACTCTTGCACATGAAGCCATGCATGATCATCTGACAGGCATTTTCAACCGGAGGGCCATTCTTGATATGTTGAGAAGAGAGCTATCCCGTGCCAGACGCAATGGTGAAACCGTAAGCATCGGCATGTGCGATCTGGACCACTTCAAACAGATCAATGACAGTTATGGACACCAGGCTGGAGACGATGTTCTCTGCGGATTTGCACGCACCGTCCAAAGTAATTTGCGGGATTATGATATGTTTGGCAGGTATGGAGGTGAAGAGTTTCTGGTGATTGCCACTGGTTCCGCCGGATGGTCCCAGGAAGTGCTTTACGAGCGTTTGAGGGCCAAAATCGACGGGCACCGGATGGACACAAGATCGGGCGAAATCTGCATTACAATGAGTGTTGGTGTTGCTGTTTCGGGAGATGTGGAAACTGTGGATGATTTGCTTGGATCTGCGGATGCCGCGCTTTACAGAGCAAAGGAAGAAGGACGCAACCGGGTTGTTTATGCGTAAAAATGTTATAGGTACCAGGGAACGTTGATCATGAAAATTTTAGTTGCAGAGGATGATATCACATCACGGGCCATTCTGCAGGCCATTTTGCAAAAATGGGGTTATGAGGTGATAATCACATGTGATGGCAATGAGGCGTGGAAAGCTTTGCAGGAAAATGATGCCCCGCAGATAGCGCTGATTGACTGGGAGATGCCGGAAATAGATGGTACTGCATTGTGCCGAAAACTTCGTGTGCAGGAAAGAAAATATCCTTTGTATCTTATTCTTCTCACATCCAAAGATGAACGTGAGGATATTGTACAGGGGCTTGAAGCAGGGGCGGACGATTACATCACCAAGCCCTATGACAATCAGGAATTGCGTGCCAGGGTGAATGTGGGACAGCGTATGATTAAACTCAGAAACGAGTTGCGGGAAAGGGATGTGCTTAAAGGGGTTCTGGAAATGGCAGGCGCTGTTTGCCATGAGCTGAATCAACCATTGCAAAGCGTTTCCGGTTTTTCAGAGCTGCTTTTGCTGGATATGGACAACGGTGATCCGAATTACGAAACGCTTAAAAAGATCAAGGCCGGCGTAGAACGCATTGGCAAACTCACGCACAAGATCATGGGAATCTCGAAATACAGGGCCAAAGAATATATGAACGGCAAGCGCACGATAGTCGATATTGATAAATCTGCAGAATCTGATCAATGATTACGATCAGCAAAATATAAGGTATACGGTGTGGAAGAAAAAAATATATTAATAGTGGATGATGAGCAGTTTATCAGGGATTTGTATTCACAAGCCTTTTCCAGGGCCGGTTACAAAGTGAAAACAGCGGGGAGCGCCGAAGAAGCACTCGATATCCTGCGGAAAGATAAGTATTTGGTAATGTTTCTGGACTTGAATCTGCCGGGGATGAATGGGATCGATCTTTGCCGGCAGATCCGCAAAAATTATCCGATGGCAATTACTTATGCAGTAACCGGAAACGCCTCACTTTTTGAACTGAGTGACTGCAGGGATGCCGGCTTTGAGGATTATTTCATTAAACCTGTAAAGCTGTCCGTTCTGTTCGAGGCCGCTGATAGTGCTTTTAAAAAACTTGAACGATGGAAAAATAATAATAGTAGTAGTAAGTTGCATTCAAAATGATAGCAGGGCGGCAAGGAGGTTTTTCCGAAGTCGTATATCTTATGCGCCGAGCACAGAACCGGCAAAGCCAAAGCGGCCAGGATTTGAATGCGACCTGGTATCCTTCAATATGTTCCGGATACCGGCTTTTGCCGGTATAACGATTTATGAGTTTTTTACGAAACCGCCTTATTTTGACATCAGCAAGAAGTTATTCACAGAGAAATAGCCGGGGTTAAGTTTTGGATATGGCACATATATGAATGTATCCGGGTGAGCCGATCTGTTTACAGATGTCGCATGTCTAATTCTTTCATCTATAAAGATTTTAGCATCATAATCCCCCGTATTGTTTTTTCCGCTGGGCGATTCGGCATAATGCCCTGTAAAAATGCACCAAAAACGGAACTGACCGGATTTGTCATATATCTCCTTGTACCATATTGTATAAGTTTCCTGGTCAACATAATTTATGTGCAATCCCCAGTTATAATTAGGATCTTTGGGGATTTGCTCTACAATCCATACTTTTCTTGGAACATATGTAATATTAAGAGGGGTCCATGGTGCACCTTTCCAGTTTGGATCCTGATAGCCATATTTGATGTGCGAGTCGGTATAGGGAAATACCCTGCGAACCCTGCCATCCGGTAATTCCTCTGCCTGCAACAGATCCGGACTGGTAAATGAAGCAAGGACAGTCTTTTCACCCACAAGTTTCCATTTCATGGAACTATCTTTACCAGCCCACATATAGTGCAGATCCAACCATGAATCGGAACCCATGTAAGAATCAGATCTCGATGTTGAAGTTGTTTGACGAATTCTCCGAATAGCAGGGATGTAGGCAAAGTCACTATTTTCCCTGTCATCAATATAAATATAGGACATAGTATTAGTTCCTCTTGAACTCATCGGCTCCAAAATCCTTTGAAATTCATAGGTAAGAACTTTATCAGGATTTTTTATTGTTTGATCGGGTGGGCGGCCATTCATATAAAGGCGATGATCAAAACCTGCAATAAAGCGTTCCTCTCCTTTATTATCTATCCACATTAAACGATCATTATCTATCGAGGCCATAAAACGATATCTCTGAAAATTGAAGTTGCATATCATATTAGCCCCGGCCTTTGGGTCTTTGAGATCTATATTCGGGAAAGGATAACCATAAATATTTTCCGGATATTTACCTGTTTTTTTATCGATCAAATCGCCATGAGAATTTATATCAAACTTTCCGGCATTCTTTGCACTTGCTTCAAGAAAGCTCTTTTCGTGTTTGTATTTGAAGTTTAATGTTCCGGGCGCAATAACATAGTCACCTCTTTTTACAGCACGATACATGGCAGGTATGAGCAGATCTTCGTACTTGCCGCAGTTTGTTCTGTCGATTACTTTGGGTAAATCAATAGCCCAAACAATGCCGCCGGACAAAAGCAGAGCAAGCAACGAAAACAGCAACAACCTCAAACACCTTAAAATTCCAATCCGCATCATTTTATCATTAAACTCTTGAGCCAGTTTCAAAACGTCCCATTTTGGCCGATCTCTGCGTTGGGTGAAAATTTTAATCCTCGAAATACCCCATGTATTCCTGCGGTTAAAATTTTCACCCGCCTTGACCTTGACCAAACTGAAACGTTTTGAAAGTGGCTCTCTTATCATAATAATATCTATTTTCTTTTCTAAAACCAAAAAGTGCCGCAGCTTGGAGTTTTTATGCCTCGCCAAACTGCAGCAGAAAAAGGTATATGGGAGAGGCCTAGTTTTTACCTATGGTAAGAGTAATATGCGTTTTGCCATCCGTTGAGGCAATTGCTATATTTGCGATACGGCTTTCTTTTTCATATACGAAAACTGATTGTTCTCCAAAATTCATAGTTGCTTTTTCAGACCAGCCTTCGGACTTCATCTCTTTTTGATAGGCCTCTGCAACCTTGGCAACTTCATTTTCAGTTGTCAGGGAAAGAGAATAACCTTCAGGCATTTTCATGGCTGCGGACGTCTCTGAAGGCTTGTAGATAAAGATATCTGAGGGAAAATCTTTCGGGATTTCTGCTGACTTGCCCACAGACATAGTGAACGCGCCTTCTTCCGTATTTCCCGCAATATGGATTTTATTATCTGAAATGTCGACTTTTGCATCTGATCCGGTTGCTTTCTTGATTTGATGTTCAATTGCCTTTTCCTCAGCTTTTTCTCCACATCCGATAACAAAAAAAATCGATAAAAACAGAGCAATAATTATCTTTGGCATTTAATTTCCTCCTTAACAGGGTTGTTGTTTGTAATAATTAAATATGGGTTATTATTAATAACAGATTGAATCTGAATATTAAAGAGGTTTTTAAATCTGAAAATATATTGGATATGATGAAAGTGGCTCACTATTATATCAATGCAAAGAAGGCCTCTTTAATATTTTTCTTGACCAGGCATTTGTCTTTATTTTATATAGTAAATATTTAAAATATATAAAATATTCCATCTGCTATTATAAATTTCCGGTTAAAAGATAGAGCCAGTTTCAAAACGTCCCATTTTGGCCGATCTCTGCGTTGGGCGAAAATTTTAATCCTCGGAATACTCCATGTATTCCTGCGGTTGAAATTTTTACCCGCCTTGACCTTGACCAAACTGAAACGTTTTGAAAGTGGCTCGATATTGTGCCCTGCAAAGTTCGCTTATGGTAATCTCAAAAAGGAAGTTCAGCCATGGAAAAAAATGAAGAGTATTTTATAAAAATAATACAAAGCATCGATCAAGGAGCCTGTCTTCTTAAAAACCGGTCGATTATTTACAAGAATCCCCTGTTTGATCAATCAATTATTGATCAAGAGGTTTCATCTCTTCTTAAAAAAGATGGTTCTTTGGAGCAACATTCAGAATGCCAATCTGAAAACAAAATACGTTACGCAAAAAAAATTCTTCTTGGTCAGACGTATTCCATTATTTTATTGTCTTCAAAAAAAGATTTTGAATTTAAAATCGATCCATTGACAGGATTGTTAAGCAGGGAATGTATAGACAAGATAAGCCTGCAATTAGTCGATGATGCAATTAATTTTAATAAGATACTGTCGTTCCTTTTTATTAGCATTGACGGAATAAAAGCAGTAACTGATAAGCTGGGGCAGGAAAATGCTAATATAGTTTTAAAAAAATGTGCTGCAAAAATGAATTATGCCACCAGAGCTAATGATTTCTGCTTTCGTTTCGGTGAAAATGAATTTGTTATAATTTTAACTGATATAAAAGATAAAATGGATTCCTGCATTGTTGCAAGTCGCTTGGTTTCGTCCATTTCTGAACCAATATCTCTTGAAACAGGGGATGCGGTTAGTATAAGTGCCAATATAGGAATTTCCTGCTATCCAGTTGATGATTCAGATATTAACAAAGTTATTGATAAAGCAGAAAAAACCATGCATCTGTCTATAAAGTCGGGAATAAATAACTATCAAATCCATGATTGATGAACTCGTCAATAGTCGGAAAATAGGCTGTTGACGGGTAGGGTAACCGCATTTGGAAGTAATATGCCATTTAATAATTTTGTGAAACACCCAAACCGTCATGCCGGACTTGATCCGGTATCCAGAACCCAATGGAATTACTGGTTTCCGGCCTTCGCCGGAATGA
>Ga0180732_1001212_pt1 | contig 16801 bp, 17 predicted proteins | sample KR11_01MetaG_FD_148674 | JGI IMG/M metagenome (GOLD analysis project Ga0180732, IMG submission 148674) | Groundwater microbial communities from the Olkiluoto Island deep subsurface site, Finland - KR11_0.1 MetaG | ecosystem: Environmental > Aquatic > Deep subsurface > Groundwater | place...
CTATTTTCTGCCGCATCACTACACGGCAAATGCGGTCGCATATACCGGCACGCACGACAACGATACCAGCATAGGCTGGTGGCATGCGGCATCTGAGCACGAGCGGAGCTTCGCGCAAAGCTATCTGCGCACGGATGGCCAGGAGATCAACTGGGTGATGATGGGGGCGCTTTCCGCATCGGTGGCCAATGCCGTGATCTTCCCGCTACAGGATGTGCTGGGGCTGGACAGTGCGCATCGCATGAACATGCCGGGAACCGGAAGCGGGAATTGGGAGTGGCGCGTCACGCCTGAACTTGTTGCATCATGCGATAGCGCCAGACTGGCGATGCTTGCGTACAGGGACAAGCGGGATCCGCGACGGCTCTGAGTCAAGCAAGTAGAAATAAAAAAGGTTGAATCGTGAGATTCAACCTTTTTTAATTCCTGCAAGTACGGTCCTGATGGATACATCAGGACCGCATTGTCTTTTGGAGAGATTACTTCTTGGTGCCGTTCACAGCTGCCTTCAGCGTAGCGCCTGCCTTGAATGCAGGAGCCTTGGAGGCCTTGATCTTCAGCTCTGCGCCGGTGGCTGGATTGCGGCCGGTACGTGCTGCGCGCTTGCGAACTTCGAACGTGCCGAAGCCAACCAATGCAACGTTATCGCCCTTCTTCAGGGTGCTGGTGATGATTTCGATCAGTGCTGCGATGTTGCGATCTGCGTCAGCCTTGCTGCTACCTGTCTTTGCGGAAAGTGCATCAATCAGTTCTTTACGGTTCATACGTTTCTCCTTTAGTTATCGGGTGGAATCAACTCCGAGGCGGATTGTTCTAGATATTGTGAGCTTTTGCAACAGGAAAAAATATATATGCCTGAAAATTGTCCGATTGCTGATAATCCCCGCCACGCTTGGGCAAAATGGGGTATGCAAGGAAAAATATTCAAGTATCGGATTCTGAAACTACTTTTTATTTGGTGCCCGGAGCCGGAATCGAACCGGCACAGGAGTTTCCTCCCGACGGATTTTAAGTCCGTTGTGTCTACCAGTTTCACCATCCGGGCTGGCGACTCGATAAATCAACGGGGATCTATGCGATGCGATGGGGCGCGCATTATACATACGCGAAAATTAATGCGTGAAAGTGTGAATTTTTTTCGTATCTGTGTTGACACAAAAATCTTTCTCCATATAATGCGCACCTTCTCTTCTGCGGGAATAGCTCAGTTGGTAGAGCGATACCTTGCCAAGGTATAGGTCGCGAGTTCGAGTCTCGTTTCCCGCTCCAAATTTCCGGGAAAGCAATGAAATGCTTTCCCGTGTTTTTAAGTAGTGCTTCTGGCCACACGGCGCGATAGCAAAGCGGTTATGCACCGGATTGCAAATCCGTAGAGCCCAGTTCGACTCTGGGTCGCGCCTCCACTCCCCTCCTGCTTGAATCAGCTTGCCACTTGGTCGTCGGACCCGGTAGCCATCAGATTCATGAGCATGGCAGCGGTCTGTTCGAGCAAGGCTACATCTAGAACGCCGATATATTCCTCGGCGACCTCGATACCCGCCACCACACTCGGGCGCTCGTCTTCTTTGATCTCCCATACATCTGTGCTGTCGCCGCGTGCACGCACGATGGACAGGGTTTCGACTGCCTTATCCAGGATATCGATGGCATCCGGGATCTGGGTGTTCTTTTGCACCAATGCAGCACGCACGACCGAGATCGCGGCAGCCAACCGGCCGAATGCGGTAACGCTGAAGCGGCCTTCGCATGCCGCCTGATAAGGCAGGTGCATATCCATCGCGTACAAATCTTTTAATCCCTGGGTGACCGGTACGCGCAGGGGTGTTTGTTTCTTGCTCATCGTTGTGTGACCTTTCTGATCTTCAAAATTCTCTCCTCTTGCCGTGCCTTTACCAGCACTTGGTCTGCGCTTCGAATCTGGCCCAGTTCTTGTTGAACAGGGTGATGTGTTCGGCATAGTCGTGTTCCATCCAGCCTCGCACCAGCGCGAGTGTATCGTGCCGTGCGGCATTGTCCAATTCATCGAGCAGACGATGAGCGACAGCGATGTCATTCATGGTGCCCAGAATGTCTTGCAGGACTGCCAATCTTTCCTGATAGGCCTTGTATCTGTTCTGCGGCAGCAGACTGCCGAACATCTCCAGGCTGTAGCGCAGTTTCTTGCAGGCGATACGCAAGGCATGGAACTGCGCCGGTTCCTTGATGGATACCGCCCTTCCCGTCGCCAGAACTTGCTTGCTGCGCTTATCGAGTATCTTGCGGACGAATCTCTCAAGGGGCGGTTGTGGATCGTCGGACCTCTCTGCATGCATCCACGCTCCGAAACGCAATAGCAGGCGCTGGAAATCCTGTGAGGCAAGACTGCTTTCCATACCCGCATGCTGTTTGTTGCGCATCCGCTCACAGGTGCCCAGCAAAGCGCGCAGACCTTCATGCTCGGGCAAACGGGCACAGATGGGTGCCAGGGTCTGTGAGAGGAACACATCCCAGTCGCGGGCGCGGCCAAGTTCGATGCATAGCCCGGATACCTGGCTATATAAGACTTCCAGTTCGGGGTCTGGATGGAAGCGCCTGGTCACGGATAGCACCACGCGCAATCGGCGCAGGCCGACGCGTACTTGATGCAGATACTCCTCGTCCAGCTTCAACAATGCGCCCGCCACGTTAGCCTGTATATGCGACAGACAGGAGGCGACCAGGGTTTGCAGTGCGCTGCCAACATCCTGGGACGGCTTCAATACGGCGAACCTACCTTTGCTCACCTCGGGCCTGGATGCGGAGAACAAACGGTAACCATATTCGGCCTTGCTGGTGTGCTCGACTTCCAGCGGCACGATCTCGAGCAGCTTGAGCGCCAGCCCGAACAGTTGTTGTGGCGAGCCGGATATGAGTTCCAGCTCCAGCTCAGAGATGGGGCACATGCTCTGCCCGGCACGTATCTCGCCGCTGTCCATGCACAGTTCAATCTGCGCACCTTCAAAATCGAGCAGACGAACATTGCGCGTGAAATCGGTGACGAAGACGGGCTGCAGATGGTTGCGCACGCCGTGCGGCAGTTTGCCGCCGACGAGTTTGAACGCATCCAGATCGAGCTGCTCGGCGGGCACCGGCATCTCCCATTCGTTGCGCTGGTGCAATCCGGCACTCGAACGCCCTCCGCCTTTCAGGGTCTGTAGCCATTGTTTGCCGACACGGCGCAGGCGCAAGGCCATGGCATTGCGTTGCAAAGCCAGATCTGCGGTGTCGTAATAGATGCTGTACAGCTTGAGTGTGCGAGCTCGCTCGATAGCCAAGCTGCGCAGCAGAGGATGGCGCTTCAGGCGTTGCAGCTTGTCGGGAGAGATATGCAGCTTGAGTTCGGTTTCTACTGCCATATCCCCTCCTCCCTACGCGGCGAGTCCCGCAGCATGGCCGGAGGCCCAAGCCCACTGGAAGTTGTAGCCGCCGAGCTGGCCGGTGACGTCCACCACTTCGCCGATGAAAAATAGCCCTGCCACGTCGTTGCATTCCATGTTCTTGGAGGATAAGGCGCGGGTATCCACACCGCCACAGGTCACCTCGGCTTTGCCGTAGCCCAGGGTGCCGGTCGGCGTGATCTGCCAACCCTTGATCTTGTCCGCCAGGGCAGCGAGTTGTTTGGGGGAATGCTGATTGACCGGATCGTTATCGCTCCAATTCGTGGCGATGATCTCTGCCAGACGTTTGGGCAGATATTGCGTGAGGAAGTTGGCCAGCAGCATCTTGCTGGCGCGTTGTTCTATAAATATTGCGTGCAGATCGAGATCGGGCAGCAGATCTATGCAGAGCGGCTGCCCGGGTTCCCAGTAGGAAGATATCTGCAAGATGGACGGACCGCTCAGGCCGCGATGGGTAAACAACAGATTCTCACGGAAGCTCTGTTTCCCGAAACTGACGACCGCCTCCAGCGATACCCCCGACAGGTCCGCATAAGCGCTCCACTCTTCGGGATGGAAGTTGAGCGGCACCAGTCCCGGCTTGAGTTTGGTAATGGAGATGTTGAATTGCTCGGCCACTTTGTATCCGAAGGGTGTCGCGCCAATCTTGGGGATGGAAAGTCCGCCGGTGGCGACGACCAACGATTTGGCCCGATAGACGCCGCGCGAGGTCCGCACGCTGAATCCTTCCCCATGTGTGATCTGCTCGACCGCGCACGGCATGACTCTGCGCACCCCGGCCGCATCGCATTCGGATATGAGCATGGCGATGATGGCTTCCGAGCCGTCATCGCAAAACAACTGCCCCAGCGTTTTCTCGTGGAAAGCGATGCCGTGCTTCTCCAGCAGAGCGATGAAATGCTGCGGTGTATAGCGCGCCAGCGCGGAACGGCAGAAGTGCGGGTTGTTTGAAAGATAGTTGTCCGGCTTGACGTTCAGATTGGTGAAGTTGCAACGACCGCCGCCCGAGATGCGGATCTTCTCGGCCAGCTTGTTCCAGTGATCGATCAATACGACATTGCGACCGCGCTGTGCGGCGGTCAGCGCGCACATCAACCCTGCCGCGCCGGCACCGATGATGAGGACATCTGTTTCGACAGGAGGCTTGGCGCTCATCCCTGCATTTCCGGTCGGCGCCAGATACAAGCGCCCTTGCTGGCCTTGTCGATATCGCCCAACTGCGCCTCATGCTGCGCCAGTTCTCCTTCACTGGCGATCAACACGCGCACCGAGGCTGAGATACGTTCGGCTTGCTGGTTGCCATGGGAGGTCTCGCTATTTTCAGCATCTTCTCCCAACAGACTTTCCTGCCCGCGCGTCATGCCCAGATAGACTTCGGCCAACAGTTCGGTATCCAGCAAAGCGCCGTGCAGGGTGCGATGCGAATTGTCGATCTGATAGCGATCGCACAGCGCATTCAGATTGTTCTTCTTGCCCGGATGCAACTCCTTGGCCACTTTCAGAGTGTCGAGCACCTGATTGTCCAGTTTCGGCAGACCGGCCAGTGCCAGCTCGGCATTAAGGAAGCCCATATCGAACGGCGCGTTGTGGATGATCAGCTCTGCCCCGGCGATGAATTCCAGCAAGGCAGGCGCAATCTCGATGAACTTGGGCTCGTCCTGCAAACGATCCAGTGTCAGGCCGTGCACGGCGGCTGCACCTTCGTCGATCTCGCGTTCCGGATTGATGTAGCGATGGAAGGTGCGACCCGATACCTTGCGCCCATCCAGCTCGATGGCGGCGACTTCGATGATGCGGTGGCCCTGCTTCGGGTCCAGTCCGGTCGTTTCCGTGTCCAGTACAACTTGTCTCATGCCTGCCCCCTTAATGTTTCGATGCCACGGTTGGCCAACGCGTCGGCGCGCTCGTTGCCTTCGTGGCCCGCATGGCCTTTGACCCATACCCACTCGATGTGGTGGCGGGTCACCGCATCATCCAAGCGACGCCACAAGTCGTCGTTCTTTACCGGCTGTTTGCTGGCGGTCTTCCAGCCGCGCTGCTTCCAGCCCGGCAGCCATTCGGTGATGCCTTGCAGCACGTATTTCGAATCGGTATGCAGACGTACTTTGCAGGGGCGCGTCAAAGTCTCCAAAGCCGCGATGGCTGCCATCAGTTCCATGCGGTTATTGGTGGTGTGCGCTTCTCCGCCGCACAGCTCGCGCTCCTTGCCCTTGGCGCGCAACAACGCGCCCCATCCGCCGATGCCGGGATTGCCCTTGCAGGCCCCATCGCTGAAGACATCTACCACATCACTCATCTGTTCCACTCTTTTGTATACCTTTGTTCAGTTTGGGGGATGCGGGCATCAGTTTGCGCACCAAGCCCTCGTTCCATTTGGGTTTGATCAGGCGCATGCCCGGCACACGCTTGATCGCATGCAGAAAATAGATGCCGCCGCTCACCGCCCACCATCTGTCGCCCGCCTTTTCCATGAATGCGGAACGCTGCAGCCATTTCTGCTGGCGGAACGGGGGCGCATAGGCGCCGAAACGCCCGCCGACCACTTCGAATCCCAGCAGTGCAAGCCAGTCTTTCAGGCGCGTCAAACCGATGAATCGTGCATCCCAAGGGTAGCCTTGCTTGCGTCCCAGTGCCCGATGCAGTCCCCATAGACTATAGGGATTGAATCCGCTGATGATGAGATTGCCTTCCGGCATCAGCACGCGTTCCACTTCGCGGATGATCTGGTGAGGATTGTCCGAAAATTCCAGCACATGGGGCATCAGCACCAGATCAAGGCTGGCACTGTCGAAAGGCAATTCGGTGCAGATCAGGCGCACATCGTTGCCGGGGTGATTGCCGGCGGTGAAACGCAGAGGCATGCGGCTGTTGCGCAGGAAGTCCTGGCCGGGCACGCCGATCTGCAGCGCATTGAAGCCGAAGATGTCACTCACTGTGCGGTCGAAATAGGCTTGCTCGCGTGTCAACACATAGCCGCCCTGCTCCGTGGCGAACCATTCACTCAGACTCTTCGCGATTACTTTAGAATTCGGCATCGAAGCTGCAGACCCATTATGTTGAAAATCTCGCCTATCCCCGCCCTGGAAGACAACTATATCTGGGCCATCCACGGCCAGTCGGACACGGTTGTCATCGTCGATCCCGGCGAGGCGGAGCCCGTCTTCGAGTTCCTGCGGACTGGCGGTTTGCGATTGAGCGCCATCCTCTGTACCCATCGTCACCGTGACCACACAGGCGGCATTGCGGAACTGCGCGGAGTATATAACGTGCCGGTGTACGGACGAAGCCATCCGAACAATCCGCACATCACGCATGCCCTGCAGGAAGGGGACCGACTGCAGCTGCAGGACATCCCGGTCGAATTCGAGATATGGGAGTTGCCGGGACACCTGGTCGATCACATCGCCTTTGTCACCCCAAGTGCGGTGTTCAGCGGCGACATCCTGTTCGGTGCCGGTTGCGGCAAGAACTTCGAGGGCAGCCCGGAGCAGTTGTATCAGTCACTGCAGAGACTGGCGGGATTGCCGGACGAGACGTTGGTCTACTGTGCGCACGAATACACCGAGTACACGCTGGCCTTCGCCGTGCATAGCGAACCCGACAATACCGCTATCCGGCAACGCATGGCAGAGACACGGGCATTACGCGTCGCAGGTCGTCCGACCGTGCCTTTCACCATCGCTTTGGAGAAGGCGACCAATCCCTTCTTGCGCGTCGACCGGCCGGAGCTGATAGCGAAGCTGGAAGCACACGGACTGGTCGACGACAGTCCGGCCGGCGTATTCGCGGCTTTACTGCGCTGGCACGATCAATTCCGTTTGCCTCGCAAGCCGTTCTAGTTTATTCTGCGCGCCCTTCCGGAGAGGTGGATGAGCGGTTTAAGTCGCACGCCTGGAAAGCGTGTGTGGGATAACATCCCACCGAGGGTTCGAATCCCTCCCTCTCCGCCATATCAAAGACTTAGGGTTACTTAACCCTACTTCTTCATACCTGAATCTACTGAAAATGTAGGTTTGCGCTGTGCCAAATTTGTGCCAACTGTGCCAGATTTGAGCGGCTGCTCAAAGTGATTTTGAGTAACTACTCAAATTATCCAGGATTATTTATCAAGGCCACAGCCAGAAATATCTACCATTGGCACTGAGTTTCCACGTCTACCCATCCAAGTAACAATTTGGCTGCTATTCAACAGGAATGAGCTCAGTACAGTAGCCGGTATTTGGGGACAACCCAACGTACAACGACTTTCGTCCGACGATGATTGCAAGTAATGGTCGCTTGTCCCGACGCCCCGCCGATAAACGCTGCCATTCCGTTCTATCGAGATTCGAAGGATGAGGATGATCTTCTGGATGGGTATGCCATTCGCCCAGATAGCGGACTGTTCCCTGACTCGCCGCCCATCGAGAGAAGGCAATGGCCTCATGGCCAAACGGGACCCGCTCGAACAAATAGCGGAACCGTTTGTCCCATGCCGTCGGAACGGTCGCTTGCTCAATGAGCATATGAGCTCCATGAACTGAGCCGAGCAACAGTCCACCTGCTTCACAAGCATCATCACTGTTCTGGCTATACTGACAGAACGTTTCCAGTGTGGCCGTCGAAAGATACAGTAGTGTTCTCCTGTCGCTGGTCGCCCAGGAATTCAGGAATTGCATATAGGGCACTCCTGGTCTCGTTGCGGATCGCAATCAGGTGTCGAAAGCTGTTGCGTCCGGTCGATCAGTCTGGTTCGTAACGCAGGGGAATAAATCCCGTTAGCCCAATCAAGTGCCATTTCAGCCCCCAAGCTGGCAGCATGCACCGACACTGATGCGGGGAATGGCACATATAGTCCCTCGCATCCATGGCCTGCCAGAATCTCAGGAAGGGGGGCAAGAGTGGAGCGAAGCTCTCCTCTTCTGTTGCTATGCCAAAGACATCGGTAGCACGCTCCAGATGCATTGGTTCTCATGAGCGTGCGAACTGCCGTTCCTGGCCCCTCGATCCAGACCGAAAGCATGGGAATGGGATGGGGATAGTGCTCGCACAGCCAATGCCCGAGGGACTCTTCCCCAGTGGCATCAATAATGAGATCCAGTTCCCCCAACTGGGCCTTCCTGACATCCACAGGGAGTGCACGAATCTCGGCTCCTGGCGCTTGGCGCTTGAGCTCCTTAGCCATAGCCACGGCTTTGTTTAACAGCAAGTCCGGAAATCCCAAGCGATGACGCCCGATGTTTTGCGGGAGAAGACGGTCGAAATCCACCAACGTAAGTTTTCCGCCACATGTCCCTGCCCCAGCCTTGACCAGCATATCTGACAGATATCCGCCGATTGTTCCGCATCCAACAACGGCCAAATTCTTGCCGGCAAGCGTCTTCAACTTAGGTATGTTCCGCTGGGAAAGGTACCGATCGTCAATTTTGACTACCGAGATGGGAAGCACCTTTAATCCATAACTTGAATCCCTGCGGTCTGCGAACTTGCTCATTTTGGCAGGAATTTGGCGATCATAGAGAGCCGCAAAGCCATAGGTCATCAGAGGAGACTCGATGACAATCAGAACACCGTTGACCTTCTTTCTCTCCCCCTCCTTGATACGATCATGAATCTTGCGCCGACACCGGGGGTCAAGGGTACTTTGCCACAACAATATATCCCCAACTGTTTCAGGCGGCCAATGACTGGCTAATGGGCGAGGTTGAGCGCTGGTCTTGATCCGGTAAGTCAGCACCGTTTTATCGGTGACATGGAAGCCGAGAGACTTCAGCTTTTTCATTGTTCGATCTTCGTTGTCGGTGACGAACCACAAAGAATCACCTTCGGCCTGCGCAACTATGCAGTTTTGTCGACCCAAGCCTTGCCCCTGTATGTCCACGAAGCAAAGCAAACCATCCCAATAGGCGAAGAATTCCTCAGCAAGATCTTCAATCATCTCCCCACTCATAATCTGCCCGAGCACGTAGGCTGCGCGTTGCAGGCATGCAAGCGACTGTCCGACAGGATCGTAGATATCCAGAACGATCGTACCCTTGGCGAGATAGCAAAGTTCCCCTCCCGCACCAAGATGCGGAACCGTAGCGAGTAGCTCAGGAGGAATCTCAAGCAGCCGAATGCGAGGCAAATCGAAGAATGTAGAGTCGATCTGAACTTCGCATAGATAACCACTGTCCGCTTGGGGTGGCCTCAACTGGCCGTGCAGTCTGAACCAGCCATCATCCGTCTTATCAACAAACGCGAAGCCTTTCTGCTTAAAGGCCTCAATCACGTCTGCTGCCTTTGCGGTGCTGCTCATCCAGCCTTCGTTCGTCCAACAAGTTCGCTCGGGCCAGCTGCTGCAGGGGCCGCAGCAATGGTGGCGGCAACGGATACCTCCTTGACCCGATCTGGCTCGTTTGGAAAGCGCGGGCCGAACTCGCCTTGCATCCAGATACAGGCTTGTGAAGCGCTACCGGCACTGGATGCTCCACGAAGTACTTTCTCAAATTCTTCGAAGGCCTTCGCTGCCTCTTCGACTCCCGCTTGGCCCAGTCGCTCCGTGAGCGATTCGGACTCATCCACGGGGTTGTTCACCCCTCCACGCAATCTGGCTGGCAGTGCCGCGACGACATCCAGCAGGGCGAGATCATCACGCCTATCACGTTTCTCAAAAAGCGGGGCAGCGGCAGCCATCAACAGGATCGAGGCGGGGCCACCACTGGACCACCTCCAATCGCGGAACGCCTTCAAGTAACGAACTACGCGGCGGAGCTGCTCTCCCTTGGCCTCCACTTCGCCCAGAAACCACTCTTTAACGGGCCTAGGGTCCGATGGCATCCAGTTGCACTCACGATGAGCAAGCAGCACCTTGTCGCGAGGCAATGCTGTCCAGGCATCCCTCTCCGATTTAATCACCGCGTCCATCACCGATTCAAAGCCATATCGCTTCATTGATGCCTCTGCCAGACTCACGAATTCTTGGTCTGGAATCGCGTACAGAGGGATGTCAATATGGGCATACGCTGAAATGACGATGCGGATGCAAGTCGGCTTATCAGTGACAATCTTCCACTGTCTTTCCTCGACCAGCGGCTTCAAGGCTTCTTCAGCAGCGGCAAAGAACACCGTCGTTGCGGTGCTTGGGCGCTTCGTCTGCGCCACAAAACTCATTGGCAGATAACAACCGTCATCCACGTCTGCCTGCTGCGGATGTTGAGCTGGCGAGTTCAGCGTCTTGTATGCCCACGAACCTTGAGTGAAGAAACGCGGCTGTGGCACAACTTCGGTGAAGCCGTTCGCTTTCAGCACGCGGGGGATTCCTGTGCGGAGGCAATTCCTGACATCAGTGCGCGCACTGGCGATCCAATCGCGTTGCTCTGGCTTCAGATTCAACTTGTCGTGCATGCACGATTCGCCATCAGCAGTGGTAAAGAAAAGCGAGCTCAGGTTCAGCATGCAGCCTCCGGAACATTCTTGTTGGGGCCGTGATAGAAGATGGGGGCGTCGGCCTGGTACGCTCGAAACGGTTGGAAAAGAGGATTGCCGAGCGCTCGCTGTGCAGCGTGATTACCGCGATCCTTGAGCGTATTCGTGGCTCCAATAGAAACCCGGTCCAGTTCCTTTACGTCCTTGCTCTGATCGGGCGTCGCTTGGTCATCTATCTGGAAATAGTTGTCACCTAGCGATTGCCGCAGCATGTAGTCTACGGACGACTCCTGGGCGGAAATCACCAGGTCGAAAAGCCCCCCACGCCATTTGCCGAACCCACGATCAAGGCTGGCACCACCACGGACGGTTGCACCAATTGTCATCGTACCGATTGCGAGAACCCGAATCAGAGCATTCTGATCCGGTGCTAGGAACGTCTTGACTTCGTGCAACCCGAACAGGCCTGGGGCATTACCCACGAGTCCCCCATCTGCGAAGACTCCGCGATCATTGCGCGCCAAAGGAAAGTAGACGGGCGCGGCTGCGGTCGCCAGCGCCACATCAACGGCCTTCATGCGGTGATCCAACTCAAAAGAAGGATGGTGAGGCGTTTTGAAGAACTGCCCGCGCCCCGTCGAGTAGTTGACTGCCGGAACAAGAACACGATGCTTCAGGTCGCCGATTGTGGTTCCTTGAAAACGCTCGGTCAGTACTTCTCGCAGCCCTGTTGAGTCATGCTTTGCAGTCAGCCAGAACCCCAGAAGCCGCCGCGGCAGACTGCGGCAGCCAAAGATGCGGCTACCATGATCTTCAAACAGGGCCTTGAGTTCGATGGCCGGAATTTCCGCAGCCAGACCCAAAGCCAGCATCCCTCCAGCCGATGTGCCGCAAATCAGATCAAAGTGCGAAGCAATAGGTCCGCCCAGCACGGTTTCGAGTTCGGCGAGAACCGTGGCAGTGTACAGGCTGCGGTAACCGCCTCCCGACAGGGCGAGCACATGGTAGGTAGAGATGCCCGACATGGCCTTCAGCCCTTCGGCGGGAAGGGATCGATGCCGTGACTATCTTTGTCGCGGATACGACCATCGGGGCGATGGATGACGAGTTCGGACTGCTGATTACGCGCGATTTCTCTCGCCGTATCAATGGCCTGTTTCTGCGTGTCATGTACGGAAGTAGCCCGCTGATTGCCTGCCCCCTTAACAGCCCATCCGTCTTGGTGGGGTACAACATGTTGATTTTTACCGGCCATGGTTAATCTCCCGAAGTTGAATCCCTGAAAGTCATCCGCGCTGCTGGATGTTAAATAGCGCTCCTCTGATTATTTCGATGTTGGCTACTGGCGTTAGCACTCTGGCGCAGAGAGTGCCAGACCACTATATGTAGGATGATATGCGGCTGTCAACTACTATATGTAGTATGGTCTTCAAGAAAGGGGCTAAACCGTACTCTTCAAATACATCGCGATTTTCGTATGATGCGATGCGCTTATTCAAGCGACAGTAAGTTGCGATGCGACAAGAATTATTATGTTGCTTCTGGTGGTTCTGCGTCCGATCCCTTCACTTGAAATACCACATCGCCCAGCATGCGTGACGTATTGATTCCACAGTAAATCAACAGATACACCGAGACGAGGCCAACTGATGCAAGATCAAGGCTTCCAAAATTGCTAAATGACGAAACACCATAGAAGTACTGAAGAAACACCCCCTGCAATAGCGTTAATGATGTGGTTCCAGCAAGACCGTAAGTGCCAATTGAGAATACTGTTTCAGTGATTTTTTCGAACTGAGAGGACGCTACTCCGGCAATAAAATAGCTATGCGAAAGTACAGAAACTGTTACATATATCCAGATTGCATAAGGCAAACTTCCGCCCTCAAAGATACCCCTGACAACATCCTTTGCCTCTTGGCGATATACAACTAGAACGGCAGCTAGAACGAATAGAAATGCGACAACCAAGGTGCGAGAACGATGAAGGTTGTAGGGGAGATTCATGCGCGACTCCCATTGAAAGAAGATGCCTCACGCTGCTCTTTTTCGGTCTGCCCCTGTCCAATTAACGCTCCCAGTATTCCGCCGATTACAACCCCTGGGGCACCACCCGCAGCACCGATTACACCGCCAAGCAACCCACCTACAGCCGTGCTATCAGTACTTGGTTCTGCCTGAACATCCGAAACTGAATATTGATTCCCATTAATTACAAAGTATTGATTTCCGAGCACACCTCGCAGTGTGGCACGGTCCGCTGCCGATACACGCAAGTAGGTTTTTGTATTCGTGTGTTTATCTATTACATAGAGCTTCATCCTGCAACCTCTCTACGAAAAACTTCCAACACCACTGGCCTTGAACGGCAAATCACGGAAGTTTTGGTTAATTGCAACTATTTAAATTCCAAGACAACTTGTACCCCGCCTAGACCCTTTAGTTCCAGCTTTTCTCCGAGTTCAAGCACCCGATCGAAGCGACGGTCATCCTTTAGTTCAGCAATTACCTCCAACTCTGGAGGAATGCTCATTGATTGCGTTTGAGAGTAGGTAGATGACAGTCCGCTTTTCACCGAGAAAGAACGTCCAATTTCCGAGTGAAGTACTCCGGAAACGCTAACAGCGCTCTCGGAAGTAACGCGGGTGATGTATTTCAACTCGGTCTTTACAACCGCATGTTTGCAACTTGTTCTAGCTGTGTTGCATTGAACAGCATATGTGAGCGGGAACGCTGTCGTGTGCACACCCCCATTGACGAGCGCCACTGCGAAAGCGATTTTGGGATGATTCTGGAGGTGTTCAGGAAAAAGATCGTTTCGTGCTCCTGAAAATTGCATAATATTTCGGGTGGTTGGCCCCTCCTTTATTGGAGAATGCGAAGTACACGATGCCAGCAACAATGCAATTAGAACAAAATAATATTTTTTCATAATTTCAGTATTGGTTATCCTAAACTGCCCTGAAGTTATTGTAGAGCCATATGGATTAGGAAATTGTTCAGAATATGAATAATCATATTTTTCAATATGCAGCTATCCTAAGCTTTCCTGCTCAACCGTAAACCCCGCCTTCTCAATTTCCATCGAGACTTCATCCCAGCCAGCTTGTCTGGCAAAGTACGCCATACGCTCAATCGTTTTCGGGCTCGCAGATCGGCGATGTTCCGTCGGAACATCTTGAGGGTGCATCTTCATTGGGAGAATGCTGTGCCCTGCCCTGACGGCTTCTTTGGCTAGCACGGAGGCAATCCTGAAACCTCCCTCGTCTATATCCCCCCAGTGGAAAACGGGAACCTCTCTTGGCAACCCCTGCAATATGCGGACGTACATATCGCGCCATGGCGAATTGGGCATGCCGGCTGTGTAAATCAGCAAGACGTTTTCCTCATGTCGAGCCCTAGCCTCTTCATGAAAGGTCGTTTGATTCTCAATGGAGATGACAGCAGACGGCACGCTCGCGAGCCGTTTCACGGAGTCTGCTGGTAGCCCTGAGTATGGAATGTCAAGCTTAGCCGTAACGCCTTCACGCTCGACGACTACATTCCCGGCCATCCTCACCGGATGCTCTTCCCTGAAAAGGCCGATATCGTTCCAGATCTCATACCCCTCCCTGCCACTGACCTCAATACTGCCAGTCAACAGAACATCGAGCGGGACTTCAAGACGCCGAATCCGCTTCGTGTCCTTGAAGAGTTTTCCGCTTGCCACGTTGAGCGGCATTGAGATGATTCCCTTCCTGAGGTTCTCTTCAGAGAAATCGATCACTTGGATGGCATCGAGCCAGTCCTGAACGGAGGTGGCATCATGGTTGCGCACTTTGCGCAACTCCTTCCACTGCTCAAGAACATCTGCCAAGACGGGGAATCTGCCAACAAAAGGAGCAAGGGTCTTACCGGCCCGCTCCAGTGTTTTATTCAACGGTTCTCGACCAAGGAAATTGGCGAGTATGACGGGGTCACGAACCACCACGCGCACGATAAACCCTTCCTGAGCCCCCCGATCTGCCTTTTCTAGGTCAACTGCTCTCGCCATTCTTGCTGATTCGAAGACGGCGTCAAAAGCTTCTTTTCTCTGCAAGGAGTTGCAATGATGGTAAGCCGATAGGTTCGATGCAGTCAGCGCGGCCACACGAGAACGTCTACCCGCCTCCTCCTTATAGGCATCATCGAGAAGTTTTCCGAGCAATGTACGGGCTAGTGCTTCCATGATCAGGCTGCCGCAACCGTCGTGCCTAACTTGGCCGCTCTCATGGTGGCGAGCTCCTCAGGCAGAAGCGTGTCATTGAATTCGGGGAAATCTCCCCGGAACATCTCGCGCGTCTCCTCAGATACATCGTGACCGGTAATCAATGCAGTGCTGGTTTCCGCATCCCTGACGATGTCGTAGTAGCGATGCAGGAAGGCCGTCAGCGTTCCTTGGTTCTCTCCCGGGCTAGCCAAGAACACCTGTAAACCGATCGCCTCCATGTAGCGCATCGTAGCCAGGATGTTGCCAGCGTCCATCTTGTTGAATGCCTCGTCCAACAGGATGAGTCGGATTCCGTCGGTGTTGCCCGCATCCAACTTATACGCCGAGGCCAAAGCTGCGCCGGCAATCACATAAAGGGGGGCCCGGTGCTCACCACCGGAACCACTCTTGGCACGTCTGCTCAACATGCCTACGCTCACGAGCTTCTTCTCGCTCGGGTCGTCACGCAGGATTTCGATGTCGAAATCGAAGAATTCCCGGTAGTCATCAAGAGGATTCGGTGCACCGGCCCCGCCCGGCGTAACCTTCTCCCCCAGCAATTTCTCGAACTCTTCAGGCATTTCCCCCGCACTGCCAAACAAGTCGCCTCCCGGCCCATGAGCAGCAATATCTTTCACGAACCTGAGCAGGTCGCTTAGGTGGGGTTTAACAGTTCGGCGGAACTGATATCTTTCTCCATTGGTGAAGGCCGGACAAGTGCGCAAAACCTGATTCAGCCTGTCCATTGACAGGCTCATCTGATCGAGGTTGGAACTCAGGGCGACGGCGACATCGGTACGGAATGTCTCCTTGGATGCATCATAGGCATCCGCCACCTGCTGTTCGTAATTGACCAGATCAGTCTCGCGTAAGCGGCCAAGCAGCATTGCCATCCATTCTCGTACGCTACGCCAGTCGCTACTGTCACAGGCAGGACCGGCGTCACCGCTGTATTTCTGCCTGAAGATGGCAGACTCCTGAAGCCCTCTATTGATGGAATTTTGCATTGCTTTTGCAGCTGCCGCCTGCTGAGTGCCGCAATGTTCTGCCATCTCGTTATAGCTAACATCGAATTTCTCAAGCAGCGCGTCCCACTGCCTTGAAGCGTAATTACGGTCGTATTCGGCATCTGACGTAGCTTGTTCTGAAACTTGAGTGGCTCGCTCAAGCGCACTTTTTGTGGATGTTTCCGTTTCTATACAATTCGCGAGCTTTATTTCTGCCGCGACAATTTTTCCGGCGATGGAATTGAACTGTTGTTGCAGCTGCTTTACCAGTGAATTGGCTAGCTTCTCAGCTTCGACCAAAGCGGCATATTCTTGGTCTGCCGGGCTCTCGGCCTGTGCTTGCAGATTGGCAAGCTCCAGCCCCGAACGGATCAGAACTTCGTGCACTTCAATCGCCCTGGATGCCAAGCTTGACTCTCCAAGAAGCCATAAAGCTTTTGTGAGTTTCTCAATCTCGGCTACTTCAGATTCCAACTGTTGAATACGAGATTTTCCATCCCGGATCTCACGCTTGACCGCATCCAGCTGTCCAGGTTCGCCCGCTCCGATCTTGAGTTCAGACACCGATACCAGCTTGATACGTTCATACTCGCCAGACTGAACGATCATTCCATCCTGCGTCAAAGTCCTTTTTCCAGAGATTGCATCCTTGTCGCTCACTGCTCGCATCATGTCCCCAAAGCGTCGGCGCAAATAGGAGACGGCGGCAGGATGGTCGCCCTCTATTAGTTCTGCAACGGATCCCGGTAGAGGTTGAACATCAT
>Ga0180732_1001213_pt1 | contig 16793 bp, 17 predicted proteins | sample KR11_01MetaG_FD_148674 | JGI IMG/M metagenome (GOLD analysis project Ga0180732, IMG submission 148674) | Groundwater microbial communities from the Olkiluoto Island deep subsurface site, Finland - KR11_0.1 MetaG | ecosystem: Environmental > Aquatic > Deep subsurface > Groundwater | place...
CCGCTACGGATGGGCAATAACCCGGAGATAGCCCTTAAAAGAGTGCTTTTTCCTGCTCCATTTGCCCCCAATACGGTAACTATTTCACCTTCGTCAACTGTAAGTGAAATTCCTTTAAGAGCTTCGATAGAACCATAAAATATTTTTAAATCTTCTACTTTCAACAATGTAGTCATATTACTATTCCTCCTCCTCTTCGTCTTTGCCTAAGTAAGCTTCAATTACTTGAGGATTACTATATACATCTTCGGGCAAACCTTCAGCAATTTTTTTACCTTCGTCCATTACTGTAACCCAATGAGAAATTCCCATTACTACATTCATATCGTGTTCGATAAGTAAAATAGTTAAATCTTCCTTTAATAAGAATTTTAAAAATATTATCAGGTCTTCAGATTCTTTATCATTTAGGCCGCTGCTTGGTTCGTCTAAAATTAATAAATCAGGATTAGAGGCTAAAGCTCGGCCTATTTCTAACATTCTCTGATTACCATAGGCAATGTTTTTTGCTAATTCATCTCGATATTTCCATAATCCGACCTGTTTAAGGCGGTCTTCAGCATTTTTCTTAATTTCCAATTCTTCTTTTTTTTGTCCGGGAGTTTGTAAAATAGAAGTCCAGGTTCCCTCATTACTACGGCAGTGCTGCCCTGCCATAACATTCTCCAGACAGGTCATATTGGAAAAAAGTCGAATATTTTGAAAAGTCCGCGCAATTCCCTTTTTTATAATCTGATGAGGTTTTTTACCGACAAGGTCTTCTCCCTTAAAGACAACTTTTCCACCATCAGCTTTATATATGCCGGTAACTACATTAAAAACAGTAGTTTTTCCTGCTCCGTTAGGGCCTATCAGGCTGCTTATTTGCCCTTGACTCACTTTAAGGTCAAAATTGTTTACTGCAGTTAAACCGCCGAATTTTTTAGTAAGTTTATCGGTTTGCAAAACAACTTTATTAATTTTATTTATTTCTTCATTTGCTTGTTTGGTTCTTATCATTGTTTCCATACTATTATTGTCTTTAGCCATTTTCATCTCCTGCTTTCATTAAAAGTGATTTGAATTTAAAGGCTCCTCTTTTCCTGGGCCAAATACCACCGGGTTTAAAGACCATCATAGCCACCATGGCTGCTCCAAAAATTAGCATTCGGTATTGGGCGAAAGTTCGGAAAAATTCCGGGAAAAGGCTGATGGCAGCAGCCCCGATTAACACTCCGGGTATAGAACCCATTCCTCCGATTAATACAATACAGAAGAGCATGCAGGATTCCATAAAGTTAAAACTCTCCGGAGAAACCATCATTAATTTAGTAGCGTAAACATTACCGGCAACCCCGGCTAAACCTGCTCCTAAAACAAAAGCCAATAACTTATAATACCTAACATCAATCCCGGTAGCTTCTGCAGCAATTTCATCTTCTCGGATGCAGTTCCAGGCTCTTCCTATTCGCGAACGCTGCAAATTAACCAAACCGATGATGGTTAGGCCGACTATTAACCATATGAAATAATAAAATTTAGTAGAATTATCGACTACAAAGATACTCCCCAATGAAGGAAAATCAATTCCGAAAACCCCATTTGGACCACCGGTAATTCCAAATGGATTATTGTTTAAAGTAAGCCGGACAATTTCACCCATCCCGATAGTTACGATACACAGGTAATCTCCTCTTAAATGGATGATTGGAGAACAGACTAACCAGGCAAAAGCACCTGCTGCAATTGCACTTACTGGCAGTAAAATAATTATAGGAATTCCAAAGGTGGCATTAAGTATTGCGGTAGTGTAAGCACCGATAGCCATAAATCCAATATGTCCTAAATCAAAAAGCCCCACTTCTCCTAAAACAATATTTAAACTAAGTCCCAAAAGAGCATAGATGCCGAAGAAAAATAAAACATCTACCCAATAAGCATTTATTATAAAAGGTAATATTATAAATAAAATCGCTGCTAAGATAACCATCCAATTTTTAAATATACTATTTTTTTCTGTTATATTTTTGTTTAATTTCATATTTTCGCCCCTTTACACTTTTTCTGCAACTTTTTCACCCAAAAGACCTCTGGGGCGAAAAATTAATACTAATATTAAAACTAAAAATACAAACACATCCTTATAAGCGGTAGAAATGTAGGCAGATCCTAACATTTCCAATACTCCCAGGAGAAGTCCTCCCAGCATTGCACCCGGGATATTACCGATACCTCCCAGGATAGTAGCAGTAAAGGCTTTTAATCCATAATTCCATCCCATTATAAAACTAATCTTCCTATAGTACATACCTACCATTACTCCTGACATTCCGCCTAAAGCCGGGCCTAAAGCAAAAATAAAAAATATAATTGTTTCAATGTTTATCCCCATTAAGGCGGCAGTATCTCTATCCAAAGCACAAGCACGGATAGCTGCGCCAAAGGTAGTTTTTTGAACAATATAATATAAAAGTCCCATAAGCATAAAAGAAATCAATAAAATTATAACTTGTAATAAAGTAATTTTAAACTCTCCAATATTTAACATAATCGAAGGAACAACCTGTGAGGGATAAGCTTGCGGGCGCGGGCCCCAAGCAACCATTATCCCATTTTGTATAACAATTGAAGCACCTAATGCAGACACTACTGCGGGAAGCCGGCCTACTGAATATATTGGACGATAGGCAATTCGCTCTATTAAAGTACCGGCAATTCCTATGCCGATTGCGGCTATTAACATAGCCGCAATCATACCGCCCCATATACCAAAGGTGACGGTAACATAGGTAGAGCCAAATACGAGAAGGGTATATCCAAGATAAGAACCCAGGGCAAATAAGTCTCCGTGCGCAAAATTAATCAGCTTCATTACCCCGTATACCATGGAATACCCGAGAGCAATAAGAGCATAAAATGAACCTATGGTCAATCCGTTAAGTAACTGCTCTAATATGATTTTCATCTTCGTATCTTACCTCATTTTTATTTTATTTTCCGTAAATTCCGAAACTTCCATCTGCGTTTACTACATAAAGATTAATTCCGGTTCCTACACGGTCACCAATTTCATCAAAACTTATTGGACCGGTAATACTGGGGAATTTATCCATCTTATTTCTCAGATAATCAGCGATGACATCTGAATCGGTGGAACCAGATTTGTCAATAGCTTCTGCAAGTACGCAGAGAGCATCGGCAGCATAAACTGACCAGGGGCTGGATGGAAGAGTATTATATTTCGCCTTATAGGCTTCTTTAAATTCCATTGCTTCAGGGTTGGTAAAATATTCGATTAAGGCTTCCTGGGTTTGATAACAACCTGCAGCATACTCTAAACCGGCAATATTAATGAAATCTTCATTAATGGCTGCATCTCCGCCTACAAATACTGCCGTAATTCCGATATCGCGGGCTTGTCTGATTATTAATCCTGCTTCCGGGAAATAACCGGTGAAATAGAATATATCCGGATTAGTTTCTCTTAATTTAGTCAGAGGAACAGTATAATCAGATTCTCCGGGTGTAATTGCATCAAAGTAGACTAATTCTACCTCTCCAGCATCTATCTTAGGTTGTAAGGATTTTTTGGTATCTTCAGCAAGCCCCAAAGAGAAGGTTAGGTTATCATGCATAATGGCTATTTTTTTAGCATTAAAGAGGGGAACGACTTCATCTGCAAAAAATGCACCTTGAGTATCGGTTCTTCCACAAGTACGGAAGAAATACTTTAACCCTCTTTCGGTAAGACCGGTAACAGTTGCACCATAAGCAATATTTACTTTTTTATATTTTTCATATATATCAGAAGCAGGCTGGGTAATAGAAGAGCCGTAGGTTTGAATAGCAGCAACTACATCTTTCTGAGATGTTAACTTCGTTGCTGCTAAAGCACTTTGTTTGGGTTCACAAGCATCATCAACTACTCTAATTTCAATCATTCTGCCACCCAAAATTCCACCCTTTTCATTGATCATTTGAGCTGCAATTTCTACAGACTGTTTAGCCATTTCACCTTCAATTGCGGCTGCACCAGTAATTGGAGCTTGAAGACCGATTACTACCGGTGGTTTATCAGCAGCCATCACTCCCAAAGAAGCTACGCCAAGAGCCAATACTAACATACTAATAACTAACAAAAATTTTATTCTTTTCATTTTTAATTCTCCTTTAATTATTTTAAAATACATAAAAAAACAGATCATTTTAGCAAATTAATTAGCCATAACATTAGAGGTAACTTCTATTATATAGTTATTTAAGAAATCCTTTCACCTCCTTTTTTTTCTGTAAGAATAGTCACTCACAAAATTACAGTTACTAGGTACCTTTTTTAAATTTTGAGAAAAACCATCTGTAGATTATTTTTTGCCTAACCTATTTATCATATATATATTCTACAAAAAATTAAAAAAACCTTCTTTTATTGAATGAAATAAGTTTTATTATTTTATTTCTTATACTACTGAGGGTTCGATAATCAGTTCACCCCGTTCGAATCTTCCTATATCTAATTTATCTATAGGAAGAGAAGTCTTTCCTTCTAATATCAACTCCGCAATAAGTTTACTGGTTACAGGAGCTAACATAAATCCGTGTCCGCTAAATCCTATCGCCATGTAAAAACCTTCAACTTGAGGGTGTTCACCCAAGATTGGTTGAGCATCTGGGCTCATATTATACAATCCTGCCCATTGTCTAATCATACTTACCTCTTTTAATAGAGGCACAATAGTAGTCATTTTTTGAGCAATTTCTCGAGCAAATTGCCAACTTGTGCCAATATCGTAACCTTTCGGCTCATTGGGATCTCCACAGCCCATTAATATACTACCGTGGGGAGTCTGTTGACAATAGAAATTTCTGGAAAAAGACATCAACATCGGTCTGAATAAAGGGTCCAAAGGCTCAGTAACTAATATCTGGTGTCTTTGAGAATATACTGGCAAATCTACTCCAGCCATCTTTCCAATTGTTCCTGAGTATCCTCCGGCAGCATTTACTACAATAGGAGTTAATATCTTTTCTTTATCTGTTTTAACTGCCACTATCTTATTGTTTTCTGTTTCAATCTCTTTTACTTCAGTAAAGGTGTATATCTTTACCCCTAATCTTTGGGCAGCTTCCGCATAAGCAAAATTGGTTTTAAAGGGATTGGCATGTCCATCGGTGGGACAAAAAGTGGCAGCTAATATTCCTTCGGTATTTAGAGTAGGGACAATTTCTTTTGCTTCATCAACTGAGATAAATCGGGCATCAATATTCAAAGATCGCTCTAAGGCAACATTCTTTTTAAACTGATTTACTTCTTTTTCGGTGTAAGCCAGTATAAGATAACCACCTTGGTTGAGCTCAATATCATAGTCCAGCTCCCGACTTAGATTTTCAAATATTTTAATACTTTCTCGAGCAAGGATACAGTTCATCTTGGTACCAAATTGTTGTCTGATCCCTGCTCCACATCTTCCGGTAGCTCCGCTGGATAGGCTATTTTTCTCGAACAACACTACATCTTTGCATCCCAATTTAGCCAAATTATAAGCAATGCAGCAACCGATAACTCCTCCACCGATTATTACTACACTTGCTCTTTTAATCATCATCATCACCTGCCAGAGTCCCTAATTTTACCGGCTTGGTGGGAGGCCTAAAGGTTGGCATGGCTACTTCTTCAATCTTCTTATGACAAAACTTAGCGATTTCCCTTAAGATAATCCTACGGCAAGTCGTGCCCTGACATCTTCCCATTCCCGCTCGGGTAACCCTTTTAATTTCATCAAGGGTAGTATAACCTTTTTCTAAGGCCTGTCTAATTTCTCCCCAGGTTACATCTTCACACTGACAAATTATTACATTGTCATCCATTGCGTTTATCCTCCGCTCTTATACTTCTAATCTTCATGGCCATATTTTTTGGAACTGATATGGAAATTATATTGGTCTTACTTTTAATCTTTAGGACTTTTACTACTTTTGCTTTACCAACTGTTTCTCCTGCCCTATCTAAGGCATAAATCTCTTCTCCTTTCTGGGGTAGAGGTAACATTTCATGAGGTAGTTTGATTAAAGATTTTTCATCTGAATAATTCTCGTCTATTACGAATATGGCCAGACCGGGGCAGGAACTGATACAAATCCCGCATCCGGTACACTTATCAAAATCGACCTGAGGTAAATCGTTTATATCTTTAAAGGGTTTTATTGCCCCAAGTTTACAGGATATGGCACAAGGGTCACAGGGTATCTTCTGAAAGCATTCTATTATGACTACTGGTCCTTTTGCTAATCTTTCTTTATTCGGAATTACTTTTTCTAAATCATCATCGGTTGGTATGCCAGTTCTTTCTAACATGGTTAATCCTTCCCCTCCTTTATCAGGGCTTTTTCCATACCTATCTTTATCTCTTCACTTAAAGGGTTAGCTCGCAATTCTTTTAATTCTGCTTTTAACTTTCTGTCTTGCTCTTGATAATTATCACATTTGTATCCTAAGCTCACCGCAACATTTAAACCAGCAATTTGTCCTTCTAACATCGCACTACTGGCTTCTTCGATGCCGGCTACATCTCCAGCAATATAAATATTTTTTAAACTTGATTTCATATTATCATCTCTTAAAGCAACATAGCCTCCAAGTTCAGAAATATACTTCATCTGACAACCGGCCTGCCAGAGCAGATCAGAAAGTGGAGATAAGCCTATAGCTAAGCAGATAGTGTCAACTTGAAGTTCTTTTTCTGTCCCCGGAATAAATTCAAAATTTTTATTAATTTTAGAAATTACGGCTTTTTCTACACAGTCTGTACCATAAACTTCTTTAAGAGAATGAGAAGTATAGATAGGTACTCCCAAACGTCTAATCTTAGAGGCATGCACCAGATATCCGCCTATCTTGGGAAGGGCTTCCACTATTGCCTCTACCTTAATCCCGGCTTGCAGGAGCTGGTAGCTTACAATCAGACCGATATTGCCTGCCCCGACCATTAAAATATTATTACCCGGGACTACGCCGTAAAGATTCATTAAGGTCTGCACCGCCCCGGCACCATAGACTCCAGGCAAGTCGTTATTTACAAAAGGCAGCATATTCTCTGATGCACCGGTAGCTACAATAATTCTGTTGGCCTTTATTTTTTTTAATATATCACCATTAACTCCCTGGACAATGGTAATGACCTCATCTTCATAATAGCCGGTGACTGTAGCATTGGCGATTACTTCAATATTGTCATATTCCTTGATATCCTGGATCATCTTTTTGGCAATCTCTATGCCTCTGATCCCGGCAAACTGTTTTTCGGAACCAAAAAATTTATGGGTCTGTTTAATTAACTGTCCACCGAGTTCTAAACCGTCGTCAATAAGAATTACTTTTGCCCCCAGGGAAGCAGCATAAATTGCTGCCGATAATCCTGCGGGACCCCCGCCAATAACTGCTATATCAGTCATTTTCAATTGAAATCACCTTTTCCTTTTTGGGTTTCTACTTTCATCCCTTCTTCTAATTTAGTTACACAGGTTCTGATGTTGGGAATACCGTTTACTTTCATTTGACAAGCTGAACATTTTCCTATGGCACAAAAAAATCCTCTGGGGCGGTGATATTTAATGCTTCTGCTTAACACCTTTACTCCGGCAGCCACCAGGGCAGAAGCAATGGGTTCACCCTTATAGCCCTCTAATTCTTCCCCATCTAAGGTGAATTTTATCTTTTCTTTCTGATTAAATTCCAAAATGGGATGCTCTTTTATCCGCATACCTTCCTCCCTATATTTTAATATGATTACATTACTATTTTGTTTACTTTTTGGATTGCAATCATTTTATTATTACTTTAACATAAAGATAGCGGCCATACGGCCGGTATTTCCCTTATCCCTTCGGTAGGAAAAGAAAAGTTCAGGGTAATCTGCCGTACAAATCTCATTAACAAAAATATTCTTTTCCTTCACTCCTCCTTTAATTAATTGCCCATAGTTTGCTTTTCTTAAATCAAGGCTCCTCCCGCTCTTGTTTTGCAGGGAAATTGGTTCACCATTATATTTAATTTCATTTAACCAATAATCATCAATTTTATTTTCCTCTTTAATGCAATAACAGCAGGGACCAATGGAGGGAAAAATGGCAGCTAAGCAGGAGCGGGGATGGGTCTCAAAGATTTTTTTCATCTTGAACAAAGTTTTTAAGGTTAATTCCAATTCTGTTCCCTTTCTTCCACTATGAATTAGGGCAATAGCTTTTTTGACAGGGTCTAAAATAAAAATAGGTACACAATCAGCATAACACATTAGAAGCGGTATACCGGGGATATCTGTAATTAAGGCATCGGTTTGTGCGATTCCCTTAGAATATTTAAAGGCTCCCTTACCTTTATCTTCTTTTCTTACTAAGCTTATTTTATCTTTATGGACTTGCTGGGCAGTTATCGTGGTTCGATAATCAATGTTTAAAGAATCTAAAATTATTTTTCTGTTTTCTGCTACGCGGCTTTCTTCATCACCTACATTATAGGATAAATTAAGGTTATCAAAGGGGGTTCTGCTTACCCCACCTGTTCGAGTAGTAAAAGCATTTACTACTAAGTTGGTGTTGTCCAATTCTCTACAGTTGAAATATTTTATTTGTCCAAGTTCTTTTAATTCAAAATCCTGGTTCAAATTATCTCTACTTTTTGCAAATATTTTTTACTACTTATACTGTATCAAAATAAAAAAGGGTAAGATACTCCAACGGAATTTCTTACCCTGTCTTTTTACCTGAGAGATTTTTCCAGAATATTGGAAATTACCCCTTCGGTGTTTATTAAAAAACCTTCCGGAGTTCTGTCCGGCAATGGTCCTTTTGCCTGAGAGTTTAAATGTATCATACATCTTGCCCCTTCGGCTTCTTCTCCGTAACAGAAAAGACCTCTCCCATTACTTTCATCCAGAATAAAAATTTATTTAATTGTACTAATCTCGATTCAAAATAGTTTTATATAGTATAACATATTTAGGTAAAAATAAAACGCTATTCTTTTCACTAAAGACTAATTTTCATCTCCAACAACAATTGGGAACATATTTTTTGGCTTTTTCCGATAATTCCTGAATCTTTTCATCAGAATAGGGTTTTATTTTTTGAAAAGAAGGATCGAGGGTCTTCTCTAAAGGAGAGAAATTTTGTAAGACATATTTCTTTGCCCCCGCAATATACCTGGCAATTTCCATAATGGTCTCATCGGAATGCAATAAAGGCACGGCAGTAGTACGAAATTCATAATCAATTTTTGAGTTCATTATTAATTCAATACTATTTTTTACCTTCTCCATCATCATCTTATCTATAATACCCGCGGCTTTAGAATAATTACCAAAATCTAATGATGACTTAATATCCAGGGCAATATAATCCACCAAACCAAAATCTATGAGATTTTCTAATAATTTCGGATTAGTACCATTAGTATCCAGCTTTATTAAAAAACCTTTATCCTTTATTCCTTTAAAATATACAGGTAAATCGGGGTATAGGGTGGGCTCTCCTCCACTCATACATATGCCATCGATAAAATCTTTTCTCTCTAAAAGATAACTGTCTATTTCTTTTTGAGGAATATTTTTAAAATTATCCGGATGTAATATTAAATCACAATTATAGCAGAAGGGACATCTAAAATTACATAAAGGGAGATACAAAGTAGAAACAATTTTCCCCTCCCAATCAATCAGAGAGGTCTCAATCATTTGTTTTATGGTAATATTCAAATTGCTGCTTCCTCTCTAATTTCCTCCAAGCGAGGGGTCTTTCCTCTCCATATTTTGATCTCATTATCATTATTGTCTAAGACTACTATAGAAGGAGTGGATGCAATATCATAATAACTTGCTTCCGCCAGACCATCAACCGTATCTACATCAAAATATTGAACCTCCCTCTCTTTTTCCAATTGTTTTCCCAGATTTTTGGCTTCCGGACAATGAGGACAGTTTTTTTGCCAGAATATTTTTATTTTCATGGTATTTTCACTCTTTCCTAAATTTTACTTTTAACTTTATAATTTCCGGAATGTCGGTCTTTTAGTTCACCGATCTTATTTTTATTCCAGTTAGTTATTTTGCTATAATATCCCACTATCCTGGTTACTCCATATACATCTTCACTCCCACATCCATTACAATCCTCCTGTAATCCTCTGCTAACTTCACTGCAGGTATTGCATATGGTAAACTCAGGCGAAATAGTAAGTTGAGAACACTGAGTATGTTCCCAAACTTTTTTAACTAAATTATAGATACTCTCTGGTGAAGGTCGACTTTCTCCTACAAAGGCATGAATTATCGCCCCGCTCTTGATTAAAGGATGGAACTTACTCTGTTTAATAATTCGAGTGATCAAATCTACCGGCGCTGAAGCAGCAAAATGGATACTATTGGTATAATAACTTTCGTCTCCATTGGAATTTCCTTTTATAACTTTTTTACTATCTGGAAATTCCTGTAAATCGATTTTAGCTAACCTTCCCGCCGCGCTTTCAGCGGGAGATTCCTCTAAGGATAATTTTAAATTAAACTTCTCACTATACTCTCTGCATTTTAAACTCATAAAAGATACAATTTTTAACCCTAACTTAAAAACATCCTCGCTTTCATGCAGTTGTTTACCGGTAATATGCTGGACTGCTTCGTTCAATCCGATTAATCCTATTAAGTAAGTTCCTTCATCTAAATTTACGTAAGGTCTGCCATCCTGGGCTATCTTGCCTATCTGCCATAAAGGTCCGCTGGGATTTTCCATCATCATCTCTAAAAACTTTTTCTTCTGTAAATGAGCTCGAACCACCAAACATAAAGCCTGATCGGTTTTTTCGAAAAATAATTTTAAATTATCTTCATCGTTCAAATTAAGAGAAGATCCGGAAATTTTATTATTAGGAAAGGCCCTATAGGCGCATTGAGGCAGGTTGATGGTAACATTCTGTATTCCGGCAAATCTTAACTTTTCCGGATACTGTATCATTTCTTGATCGGTTATCTCTGTTTTTAATCGGCAGCAAGCGGCCAAACTTATATCTTCCCTATCAAAAATAAAATAAGGTGAACCGTTCTCAGAAGCTATTTCACAGGCATATTTTAATAATTTTTTCTGTTCTGGGTCCTCGAAAGATTTGCTATCGATGTGCAGATCCATTTTAGGAAAAGCAAAAACTTTTCCGTGGTAATCCCCTTCTCTCCAAACCTCCATCAAAGCCCTTAAAAATAGTTGGGATTCTTTCTCGTATTCTCCATAAGTTTTTCCGGTATATTTCCCTCCCGGTCCGATTGCCGGTATATTTCTAAGATAGTGGGGAATATCGAGGTGAACATTGAAATCCAGGAAAAGACTCTGCCCTCCTCTTGAAAAGGCATTTTGTGAACCGCTAAATATTAAATATTGAGCTTCTTGTTTTATTTCTTTAAAAGGCAGATTTACCAAAAAGGGGGCATACATAATATTTAAATAACCAATACCTAAAGCGCCCGCGTAATAGGCCTGCATAGAAGCCAGAAAAGTGTTTAAATGTCCGGTTAAGGTTCTGGTATGCCTGGCCGGGGCGGAAGAAGTATCTAAATTTTCTAATTCAAGACCATATTTTTTTAAAAATTCGAGAGAATGACCGGAACAATAAATTCTTGGGTAGCCCAAATCATGAATATGAATCCAGCCTTTTAAATGGGCATTAGATACTTCTTTGGAAAAAACTTCCTGTAGCATATATTGTTTGATAGTATTTTCGGCAATGGTCAAATTTATAGCTTCCGGATTATTGGTTCCAATATTACTATTTTCTTTGCTCTTGGACAAGAATAATTGTTTTAAATCAAAGGTAGGCATCCCGATGATCTTTTGCTTTCTCCACTTATGTTCATATCCTCTGTTAAACAGTTCATTGTCAACCAATTCTCTAATCAAGGAGGTGGAAATCTCGCTCAAGCATAAATCGACTATCTTTTTTTCTACTGCCTTGGCTATCTTTGTAGAAACATTTAAAGGCAGCTCCGCTTCTTTAACTAAAGCTCGAATAATTTTTTGCCTATCCCAGGGGGAAATATTCTCAGAGGTTGGAGTGGAAACCAACAGAGAAAGATCAGTTGTGCTTTCATGGTTTTCTACCTTTTTTCTAACTTTTAAGCTCTCTCTAATTCTACTCCTTTTATTCCGATATAAAATATAGGCCTTTGCAACCTTTGCCATGCCTTCTCTAATTAAGACCTCTTCTACTACATCCTGAACTTCTTCTACTTGCGGAACCTTATCCTTAAATCTTTTTTCTAATTTTATAATTACCTGATCGGTTACTTTTTCTGATATAGTTTTATTTTTTTCTCCTGCTGCTAACATAGCAGCAAAAATAGCTTCGGTTATCTTCTTTTTATCAAATTCTACTAATTGGCCTTCTCTCTTTTTGATGGTCTGTATCATTTTGAAACCTCATTATAAAATATAGTTGTTAAATTAAATTATTTTTTCTATTTGGTAATCTTCCTTATCTCTTTTACGAAGCTGCTTAGATCTTTAAACTGCCTGTATACTGAGGCAAATCTTACGTAAGCTACTTCATCTAAATCTCGTAATCTGGAGATAACCAATTCTCCAATTAGATTACTCTTAATTTCATCCACTCCTTCACTTTTTATGATCTCTTCTATGTTGTTTACTAAATTATTTATAGTCTCTATACTAATTGGTCTTTTTTCACAGGCTTTGATAATACCGTTGGTAATCTTTTCCCGAGAAAAAGGCTCCCTCCGACCATCTTTTTTTATTACCATCAGAGGAATTAAACCAATTCTTTCGTAAGTAGTGAATCTTTTATTGCATTTTTTACAAATTCTTCTTCTTCTAACTACTAATCCATTTTCTATGTGCCTGGATTCAATTACCCCGGTATCGTAATAACCACAATAAGGACATTTCATCTTGCACCCCTAAATGTAGGATTATATTTATAATAATATACTAAATATGGGGATAGTCAATAGAAAATTACTAATATTTTTAAAAAAAATAGTATTTCTTATACTTAGTTAGTTAGTTAGTTAGTTAGCGGTTAGTTGGTTAGCTAAATACAGTAATAAGTGATGAGTAATGTGTGACAAGGGGCACGATGTATCGTGCCCAAAGTAGGGGTTCGATTCATCGAACCCGTTAATCGTAGGAAAGGCGTTCCCTGTTTTCACAGAGCCTGTCCCTGTAAAAAAAGAGAACAAGCCTGCCTGTCTGTGAATTACAAAAGAAGGGCACAATTTATTGTGCCCTTACGCCTGAATCTTATTTCTTTAACGCGATACTCGATACTCAATACTAAATTACTATACGCTAAACGCTACATGCTATTTTTATTTTTTCTCCCTTAAAAAAGTAGGAATATCTAAATCATTATAACTTATCTTATCTTTATCGAAATCAATCTCCTCAAGCTTGGGTTCTTCTGTGATTTTATCTAAGGTTTCAAATCCGGTAGCTATTACCGTTACCTTCACTTCATCATTTAACCCTTTGTCAATTACCGCTCCAAAAATAATATTTGCTTCTGGATTAGCTGCCTTAGAAATTATTTCAGCAGCTCTATTAACTTCATGCAAAGTTAAACTTGAACTCCCGCTGATTTTAAACAACAACCCTTTAGCTCCATCGATTTTTGTATCTAAAATTGGACTGTTTATAGCTCTTTGGGCTGCTTCTACAGCTCGGTTTTCACCACTGGCTCTTCCTAATCCCATTATAGCTGTACCGGCATTTTTTATAATCATTTTTACATCCGCAAAATCTACATTTATTAAACCTGGCTCGACTACAATTTCGGTAATTCCCTGAATACCATGCAGCAGGACCTCATCAGCAATTTTGAAAGCATCTAATACAGAAGTATTTTCCTCAACAATCTGAAGTAATCTATCGTTGGGTATTACAATTAAAGTATCTACACATTCTTTTAATAATTTTATTCCTTCCTCAGCCTGCTCCATCCTTTTATGACCTTCAAAAGAAAAAGGCTTAGTTACTACTCCCACTGTTAAGGCACCTAAGTCTTTAGATATCCGAGCAACGATAGGGGCACCACCGGTTCCTGTTCCGCCTCCCATTCCAGCGGTGATAAATACCATATCTGCTCCTTTTAAAGCTTTTGCAATCCTGTCTTTGTCTTCTTCCGCAGCTTTACGACCAATTTCAGGATCCGATCCACTACCTAAACCCTTGGTTATTCTACTGCCGATTTGTATTTTTTGTTCTGCATTAGAAAAGGCTAACACTTGAGCATCGGTATTAGCGGAAATATAATTAACCCCTTGTAATTTCGCATCAATCATTCTATTAACAGCATTCCCACCACCGCCGCCTATACCGATTACTTTTATCTCGATAAATTCTCCTACTTTATTGTTAAGGTTAAACAATTTATAACCTCCCCGCAAATAATGGAATGTTTTGCTTATTTAAAGGCAATAAAAAAAAATTAAAAAAAATCTTTCAGCCAGCCTATGATTTTAGTAAAAATATTTTTTACTTTTGTTTTTCTTTTGGTCGATTGAAATGATCTTCCGATAGAATATTTTTCGGTAGCAAAACTTAACAATCCAATTGCTTCAGAATAGGATGGGTCGTTTATCATGTCTGCTAACTCCCCTTCGTAATGAGGTCTCCCTAATCGAGAGGGTAAATTTAAGACCTGTTCTGCAACCTCTGAGATACCGGGCAGCAAAGAACTCCTTCCGGTTATAACTATTCCTCCGGGAATCATATTGTAGAACCCAGATTTTCTTACTTCAGTTCCTATTAAACTAAATATCTCACTTACCCGGGGTTCAATTATTTCTACCAGGTACTTTTGGGATACATTATAATTATCCTTTCCGTTTATACTGGAAATCTCTACTAATTTTTCAGGAGAAACACTATTTTCAACTGCGCTTCCATAGTTAATTTTTATCTTTTCAGCTTCTTCTATAGAAGTTCTTAAACCAACGGCTAAATCATTGGTTATCTGAATACCCCCTACTGGTAGAACTGCAGAATAAGCCAGTCCACCTTCAACAAAAATTGCTATTTCAGTAGTCCCTGCACCAATATCAATTAATAAAACTCCTAAATCTTTCTCAGCATTACTTAAAACTGCATTACTGGAAGCCAAGGTCCCAAAAATTATTTCCTCAATGTCCAACCCCGCTCCTTCTACACATTTAATTAAATTTTGCACAGCGGTAATTGAGCCGGTTACAATGTGGACTTTACACTCCAATCTTGCTCCCGACATTCCCAGGGGATCCGATATTCCACTCTGGCCGTCAACTATAAATTCGCGGCTTAATGTATGAATTAATTCTTTATCAGAAGATACTATTCCCGCTTTGGCAGCTTCTATAACCTTTTCAATGTCGTTTTCTGTAATTTCTGGGGATTCTCCGGAAATAGCAATAACTCCTTTGCTATTTACAGAGGTTATATGACTTCCTGCGATAGAAACAAAAGCAGAATTAATGCGAGTTCCTGCCATACGTTCAGCGCTTTCAATAGATTCCTTTACTGATTGGATGGCTTGTTCCAAATCAATAATTATTCCTTTTCTTATTCCCAGGGAGGGGGATGTACCTATGCCAATAATTTCTATCTGGTCATCCACACCTAATTCACCTATAACTGTACATACTTTTCCGGAACCTATATCCAGACCAACTACAATTTCATCCATTCCCATATTCATAACCTCCTGCATGCTTAAAAATATCATACACTACTGAGAAATTAAAGTAAACAGACTGATGTCTTTTATTTTATAAACATCATTTTTTTAATTTTATTACTAAACTGTCTTTAAAGCGAATATCTATATATTCTACTAATAATTTCTCCCTTTCAATTTTTTCCAGGGCTTCTCTTAACAAATTTTCCTTGTTAATAATCACCTCTGGCCTATTCACTCTAACTTTTAAGGTATCATCCTTATTGCAAATCATAAAATCATCCGGAGATAATATTTCTACCCGGCAAAATCTCTTGGGCAATATCACTTCTGCTGAATTAATGCTCTCTAATGCTGTCCTAAACTCAGGTTTATCTATAATTTCTCCTATTTTTATTTCATCAACCTCTAATCCTGATAGTAGGGGCAGGGCAAATCCTTCCTCTGGTCTATCAATTTTAGATAAAACTATTCCCTCTTTAGTGGAGAAAAAATATTCTTCTCCGATATGGACAATTGCCGCCGCTTTTCTTTCTTTTAAGGAAATAATGATTTTATTGGGTATTACCCGTTTTATTTCCACCTCTTTTATCCGGGGTTCTTGTTTTAAAGAATCTATAGATTTTTTTAGATCTAACTTAAAGATATTTTTGCCTAATTGTATCCCGGACTTATAAAATATTTCATCCTCACTTAGACAATCATTCCCTTTGATAATAACCTCTTCGATGTTGCAAAAATTTGAACTAAATATAAAATTAAAAAAATTCCAACCTAAAAAACCTATAACCAAATAAAAAATTAATATCTTGGTTACTCTTGCTGATAAAGGTTGGTGCTTTTCCCCTTCTTCCTCCTCCTCTAATTCCTCCTCTTCTTCTTCCATCCATTCTTCATTCTCGTCAATTATTTTCATCTACCCGGTCTCCGTATTATGCCATATACGATATACGAATTTCTTCTGGCTTTTGGATTCATCACGGCAACGCCGTGATGCTACTATATACTAAATACCTATTAGCTCATATGCCCCCAGGTCTATGCTAATATAATAACATATAGACTAAGGAGGTAATATGACATGACAATTATTATTTGTAATAATTTAGTTAAG
>Ga0180732_1001214_pt1 | contig 16769 bp, 14 predicted proteins | sample KR11_01MetaG_FD_148674 | JGI IMG/M metagenome (GOLD analysis project Ga0180732, IMG submission 148674) | Groundwater microbial communities from the Olkiluoto Island deep subsurface site, Finland - KR11_0.1 MetaG | ecosystem: Environmental > Aquatic > Deep subsurface > Groundwater | place...
AATCGATTAAAGTTTTCATTTCAAGGTTGTCCAACCGCACCCGATTCACAAAATGTTATACTTTTTCGAAACGCCAAAGGTGTTTCAGCGTAACGGAACCATATGCGACCGGTAAATTCCCGATTACAAATTCACCGATAACATTTCTATATAAAAACTCGTTTGCATCCACCACTGCAAACACTGAAACATATCTTCCAGGGTTAAATGCCAAGTAGTCTATTTCCAGACTCCCTTGTACATACCCATCTGCACCGACACAAATTCTGATCCCGTCTACGTCTGTATTCATGGCTGATATCATGTCGCCACGGCCAAAAATTGGTACGCCGACAATCAGGTTGTCAACCGGATAAAGTACTCGAAATGAAAATTGCATTATTATTCGAGAACCATGTGGGATCGAGGAAACCGTTTTTCCAGCCCGGTCTACCCATTGATGGCTTACCTCAGCAATTTTATTACGGTTGTCAAAAAGTTCCCCATATAGAAGGCTCACAGTGGATACCCTTTTTGCATCCTTTCTGTTATTCTCCCTGTCCGCATCTTTCTTATTGGTTTGCTCAAGATAAAAATCAACAGCATCCCTTGTTCCCCCCAGGAAAGTCACTTTACCCTTATTCATCACCATGGTCTTGGAACAGAGCATCAAAATATCCCGTATATTGTGAGAAACCAGAATGATAGCCGATTTTCTGCGGATGTCATTAATTTTTTCGGAGCATTTCTGTCTAAAATTAAAATCACCTACAGCCAGCACTTCGTCAATAAGCATCAAGTCTGGGTCCATATGAACCGCCACCGCAAATCCCAGCCGGACCCTCATTCCGGATGAATATGTGGAAACCGGGGCATCTATAAACTCATCGATTTGTGCAAAATCTACTATTTCCTGGTATTTCGATTTAATTTCATCACGGGTCATGCCCATAATCGTACCATTCAAAAAAACATTTTCTCTGCCCGACATATGGGGATGGAACCCCGCTCCAACAGCAATCAGCGCCCCAACCCTCCCCCGAATAGTTATCCGGCCTTTATCCGGAGGCATAATTCCCGCAACAAGCCGCAATAAACTCGATTTCCCCGAGCCATTTTCACCAATAAGACCAAGAACCTCACCTTTTTTTAAGGTAAAGCTAACATCATCAACAGCCCAGAATTCATTTTTTCTCAAGCTGTTGGAGGTTGTTTTGACCCCCGCCAAATTTTTTGACAAATCAATTATCCCATAGGCCATGCTGCGTTTAAGATTACTACAAAATTTTTTTGATACTCTTTCGACCATAATCACAGGATCTTCGGTTTCACCAATCAGGCGCTTTGTTTTTGATGGATTTATCAATTCACTAAATCATCCTTTCAATGACACGATCTTCAGAAACATAGAACAGTCTCCATGAAATCAAGAACAAAAGAAGCGAAGCAAGGCTGCAAATCGAGTACCCCTCTAAATCATAAAGCCGGCCAAAGATGATGATATCCCTGCATGAGCAGACCAAATAGGTAAGGGGATTCCACTTTACAATCATTCTGACCAGAGGGTTGTTCACATCGGAGGAATAGATAATAGGAGTAATGTACATCATAAGGGACATGCCCATTTTGATGATCTTACCGATATCCATGGCAACGACGGATATCATCGAAGTCACCAATCCGATCGAAGCACCAAGCAGAAAAAGCGGAAACGCCACCAAGGGGAGCAAAAGGATCTTCCAAGTCGGAGTAACACCAAATATAAACAAGAAAATCAGGATCATCATCAAGCTTATTGAGAAATTTGCCAGATGCTGGGCTGTCTGTTTAAAAAGCAGTGCTTCTCTTGGATAATAGACCTGCAGGACCAGATCTTTACCCGATGAAAGCGTGGCCTCGGCAGACTCAAAAAAGCCAATAAAGAGCCCCCACATTGAAGTGCCGATTAGAACATATGCGGGATAAGGAATTCCCACATCTCCTGGATTGAGCATGCCAGTTGCATTCAAGAATACCCACGACACGATCCCCATCAAAGGTGAAATGAATATCCAAGCCATTCCAAAAAAGGATTTTTTGTAGGCCGCCAGAAAATCCCGTCTGAACAACTGCCAGATCAATTCCCGTGATTTAAAAATATTCTTAGACATGATGATCCAGGTTTTTATAAAACCCTCTTCATGCCGCTGATTTGGTTTAAAAACGATTATCGATTTATCCGACATCTATATTCAACACCCCTTTAAATAAATAAGGCCCCCAATTTCGAATCCCCATCTCCGTCACCCATCACGTCCAGCGCAACAACCAGCCTGTTATCCTTTATTTTTCCACTTCCATGCCGTTCCAATGATGGTTTCCAAATTATTGTACTTCGGCTGCCAATTCAATATTTTCAGGGCTTTTTCAGAACTTCCGATCAAAACCGCCGGGTCTCCGGGCCGTCTTTGCCATTCAATCACAGGAATTTTTTGTTGGGTGGTTTTTTCTGCGTTTTCAATAACTTCCCTGACCGAAAAGCCCGATCCATTGCCAAGATTAAAGAAATCACTTTTCCCCTCCTTGACCAGATAACCCAATGCTTTTACATGGGCATCCGCAAGATCCGTTACGTGGATATAATCCCTTATGCAGGTACCATCGGGCGTATCATAATCTGTTCCGAATATTTTTATCCCTTCTGATTTTCCCATGGCTGCATCAAGCACCAGTGGAATCAAATGAGTTTCCGGATTGTGGTCCTCCCCGATCTCAGCATCCGGGTCGGCCCCGGCCGCATTGAAGTACCGCAACCCGACAAATTTTATACCATGGGCTTCATCAAAATCCTTTAGCATTTGCTCAATCATGAATTTGCTCTTGCCATAGGGACTTATGGGGAATTGCCCATGATCTTCGGCCAAGGGTATGCATTGAGGAATACCATAAGTTGCACAAGTGCTTGAAAATATGATTTTTTGAATACTCCTATTTTGCATGGCTTCCAAAAGTGTCAAGCTTCCTGCTACATTGTTCCTGTAGTACTTACCGGGATTTTCAACCGATTCGCCCACATAGGTATAAGCCGCAAAATGCATGACAGCCTTGGGATCATATCTATCCATAACCTCAACCAGCCGGTTGTGGTCCAGGATATCTCCAATCTCCAATGGCCCCCATTGAGTAGCCCACTTGTGACCATATTCCATGTTGTCATATGCGACAGGGAGATATCCTGCTTCTGCAAGCGCCTTGCAGGCATGAGAGCCAATATACCCGGCGCCGCCTGTAACGAGTATGTTCATCATGATGGATACCTTTAGATCATTTTACCTTATTGGTATTTTTTAAAGTATTCGATGGTCTTCAGCAGTCCTTGTTCCAATTGGATTTTAGGTCTCCAATTCAATTCTTTTTCAGCCAAAGAGATGTCCGGTTTTCGCTGCATCGGGTCATCTTCCGGAAGAGTTTCGAATATGATTTTCGATTCAGAACCGGTGAGTTCAATCACCTTTTCAGCCAATTCCAATATCGTAAATTCAACAGGATTGCCGATATTAATCGGGCCTGTCACATCCGGCGGTGTATCCATTAAACGGACAAGGCCTTCAATAAGATCATCCACAAAACAAAAAGACCGGGTCTGCCCCCCGTTTCCATATACGGTAATGGGATCATTCCGTAACGCCTGGAGAATGAAATTGGACACCACTCGGCCATCATTGGGATGCATTCTGGGTCCATAGGTGTTAAAAATCCGAGCTACTTTGATTTGCAGGTTATGCTGCCTCCGGTAGTCAAAAAATAGTGTCTCCGCACACCTTTTTCCTTCATCATAACAAGAACGAGGGCCAATACAATTGACATTTCCCCGATAGCTTTCAGGCTGCGGATGAATATCCGGATCTCCATACACTTCAGATGTAGAAGCTTGAAGGATTTTTATCTTCAATCTTTTGGCCAGGCCCAGCATGTTAATAGCGCCATGAACGCTTGTTTTTGTAGTCTGTACTGGATCATTTTGGTAATGAATCGGTGAAGCCGGACAGGCCAGATTATAGATTTCGTCCACTTCAAGATACAGAGGAAATGTTACATCATGCCGGATTAATTCAAAATAGGGATTATCAAGAAGATGGGCAATGTTTTGTTTTGCTCCTGTGAAAAAATTATCCACACATAATACTTCTATTCTTTCATCCAGTAATTTTTCACAAAGATGTGAGCCTAAAAAGCCCGCTCCCCCGGTCACCAAAACTCTCTTTTTGAGATGCATGTATTTTTTCATTAAAATTGGCTTGGTTACAGATTGCTTACAAGGTTAAAATCCCAAGTATCTTTCATTTTATATTCTTGGCAAAATCTCTCGATTTACTCCGGAATCACATCGTTCATTTTTAGCAAATCCAGAACCCTTCTTGCGGAATCCATGGCCTCTTCCTGATGGGACAGGATCTCCAGATGGGGGCTCACCGGTTTCTCATAAGGAGCTGAAATACCGGTAAAATTTTTAATTTCTCCGGCCCTGGCTCTGACATAAATCCCTTTGGGATCCCGTTGTTCGCAGATCTCGATGGGACAGTTCACAAAGATTTCAAAAAAATTACCTTCACCCAGCAAACTCCTAATGCGGTCCCTGTCCTTTTGGTTGGGCGATATAAATGCCGTCAATGCTATAATCCCGGCATCCACAAACAGTTTGGACATTTCACCGATACGTCGGATATTTTCAGACCGGGCATCTTCGGAAAAGCTCAAGTCGGAACACAGGCCGTGTCTTACATTATCGCCATCAAACACATAGGTTGAGCATCCTCTTTTAAACAACATTTTCTCAAGATGATGGGCGATGGTGGATTTGCCGGATGCAGAAAGCCCGGTAAACCAGACTGCTGCTCCCCTGTGACCATGATTTTCTTCCCGATCTGTTCTTGCAACCAGCCCGTTATGCCAGGTCAGATTTCGTTCTTTTGCAATATCATTCATGCTCCGCTTCCTCCAATATCCGTATAGGTTAATATAGCTCCGCCACCTGATTTACATCTTTGAAGACGTTTTAATATTTTTCTAATAACCTTTTCAGCTTAATAAGATGGCGGCAACCCGCTTTAAGTCGCCACGATTTCTGCCTGCCAAACCAGCAAATGAGCACGCTTGTCCAATTCCGGCAGGAATTCACCGTATTCCTTATCGCTTAAAACCAGTGTCCTGATTTTTCTCTTGATATACCGTTCAGTTTTTCTGCTCAAATCACTCAGGTGATGCTGGTCGATATCCCCCACCAGCAGGAGGTCTATAATACCCGTGTCCTTGCCTTCGGCATAGTCATCGATGATGAAGGCATATTCCAACTCTCCCAGCCTGCGCACGATTCCTTCCACCACCTGGTCTATCCCCATGACCTTGTTGATCATGGATCTCAATTCCGGGTATAAAGGGTGTTCCTCATTGGCCATGTAAATAACATTGCGGCCGTTTTTTTGGGACTTCAGAAGCTTGATTCGGGTGAGTTGATTCAGCTCTTCACGAACGGAATTTGTTGATAAATTAAATTCTTTTGCGAGTTCACGAAGGTAGGACCGGGTTTCAGGATTGAAAAAAAACTTAACCAGCAATTTAATGCGGGTTTTTGATGAGATAATTCCGGCTAATAAATTCTGCAATCTATTATCCTTTTCGAGTAATTAATCTACTCATAACATATATGACATTTTAGTCAATGGCTTAATATCAAATAGAATTTGATTTTATTTCTGCAAATGGTAAGGTTAGACATATTGATCAGGGCGGGACCTATATCACGCAGCCCTTTTCGTAATCACATCTTCTAATGCAATATTATCGGCATATCCGTCATTTTCATTAGAAAGAAAGGTTTACCCGTTGCCTATAATTACACCCGACCTCCCTTTCAACAAAGTAGAACTTCTGGCGCCTGCCGGTGATTTTGAAAAACTTGAAGCAGCCCTTCATTACGGGGCAGACGCCGTATATTTGGCCGGAAAACAATTCAGCCTTCGGAATTTTTCTGATAATTTTACTTTTGATGAGTTATATCAAGCTATAGACCTTGCACATCGCCATCATGTGAAGGTGTATATCGCCTGCAATTCCTTTGTTCGAAATTCCGATGCTTTGGAATTAAAGGAATATCTACTCGCCATGGGTGAGGTAAAACCGGACGGCATTATTATCGCCGATCCCGGTGTCTTGAAACTTGCCCTTGAACATGCGAAAGATATTCCCCTGCACCTAAGTACCCAGGCGAACACCACCAATATTGAATCCGCCTTATTCTGGAAAAGCATCGGCATTAAAAGAATCAACACCGCAAGGGAATTGCCGCTATCGGATATCCGGCAGATTTCGCAGGAAAGCGAGATGGAAATTGAGGCATTTATCCATGGTGCCATGTGCATTGCCTATTCAGGACGCTGCCTGCTGAGCAATTATCTGGCCCACCGGGATGCCAACCAGGGCATGTGCGCCCATGCCTGCAGGTGGAACTATTCGGTTTTGGAAGAATCCCGTCCGGGCCTGCCCATGCCCCTCATGGAAGATGATAAAGGGTCCTATCTCTTCAGCTCAAAAGATCTCTGCATGATTGACCATGTTCCTGAAATGATTCAAGCCGGAATTGGCTCTTTAAAAATAGAAGGACGAATGAAAAGCATTCATTACCTTGCAACCGTCGTGAAAACCTACCGCGAGGCCATCGATTCCTATTATGATGACCCGGAACATTATGCTGTGAAAGAAGAATGGAGAAGGGACCTTGAACTGATCAATCACCGTGGTTATTGCACAGGATTTTATTTTGGAGACCCCCAACAGGTGATCCCCAATTATGCAAAATCCCATACATTTGAAGGCCATCTTTTTTTAGGAAAGGTCATAACCCCTGAAAAAGACGGGCTTCATTGGATTGACGTCCGAAATAAGCTGACGGTAGGCGACCCTGTAGAAATTTTACCCCAAAAAGGATCGCCCATTCAGGACAGAATTATCGAAATCACGAACCAGCAAGGAGAAGCTTTAGAAGTCGCCCACCCTGGCACCAGGACAGGCGTCAGGTTCAAAAAACAGTATGTTCCAAACGATATTATAAGGAAAACAGACCCCGGCGATTACTCAAAAACTGCATCCGCTGTTGACAATATTTCATAAGGGATTTCAACCCCCATCTTGGCCGCGGTTTTTGCATTCACCAAAAGTGCTCCCTTATTTACGGTCTCCATGGGAATTTGCTCAACCGGTGTTCCGGCAAGAATTTTAAGGGTCATTTCTGTGGCCTGAATTCCCCAATGTTTAGTGGATGTGACAACGGAGAACAAAGCACCGTTTTCCGTGTCCTCCTCATTGGAAGCAATCACCGGAACCATTGAATTGGCCACCGTCCAGATTACGACTTCGGCTCTGGAAATCTCCTTGTCTCCCTGTTTTAACCGGCTGGTATCGGCAAGATAAATCATTTCAGCCGGCCAGTTTTTCACATGGTTCTGCCATTCATCAAAAGTTTCGCATAAAAACATGTCCATATATTTGACGCCCGATAGTTTTTCTAGGCCGGCTGCCTGGGCTGAAAGCACCTGTTTGACCCCGGCCATGGAAAACCCGGCTTTACTGAGCAAAGCCACGGTCTTTGCGCCGGTAAGGTCTTTGGCCATCTTCCAGTTATCCACAGCGTAACTTCTTCTGGCCACACCGGTGATATTGGTTTTCGGTAGGCCCAGGGTTTCGGGTGCTCCGAAAACAAAAGCAAAAACAACCGGAACCTCTGTAATATTCAAACCGATGTATTTCACTGCATTGTCATTCAAAACCATGACCACCTTCGGCGCCATTTCTTTCACTTTTTGGGCCGTGGATTTGCCCAATTGCTCTCTGACCATATCATCGGGCGCATCGTCCAAATCCACATATAGGAACTCAGGAACCAAGCCTTTGGTTCCAAGGGTTTCCGTGATTCCTTTTATGCAGTCCTGATAGGTTTCCATGGACGTGGCTGTGGCTTCACTGACACCCGGAATCACCAATATTTTTTCACTGGCGTAGGCGGCTCCGGAAAACAGAATTCCCATGGCCATCATCAATATTACAGCTCCATATCTTTTCAAAATCAAACCTCCCTGTTTGTTTCCTTTAAATAGGACCCACGGCGCTATCTTCCTTCAATCAGATCCACCAGTTCTCTGATCATAGCCCCCATCTGCTGGGCCTGGGCACTCATTTCTTCTGAAACACTTGCGAATTCCTCCGAGCTTGCAGCATTCTGTTGCGTGTTCCGGTCCATTTCACTCACAGCCTCATTGATCTGGTCAATCCCCTTTGCCTGTTCATCTGAAGCTGCGGCAATTTCACTGACAAGCTCCGCCACTTTGCCGGCCCCTTCCGCAACTTTCAGGAAGGCTGTATTAGTGGATGTAACAATCCCGGTCCCTTCTTTCACCTTCCTGGAGGTTTCCTCAATGAGAACCGAAGTGTTTTTCGCAGATTCAGCAGCTCGCATGGCAAGATTGCGAACCTCATCTGCCACCACCGCAAATCCTGCTCCGGCTTCACCTGCCCTGGCGGCTTCCACGGCCGCGTTGAGGGCAAGAAGATTGGTCTGAAAAGCAATCTCATCAATGGTTTTGATGATTTTCGAGGTATCGTCACTGGCTTGCGCAATTTCAGAAATGGATTTCATCAACTTGGTCATGGAATCTTTTGCGCTTTCAACAACCGTTTTTGTTTCAATCATGAATCCATCAGCCTGTTTGGCATGGGCAGCATTTTGTTGGGTCATGGAGGACATCTCTTCCAATGAAGCAGTGGTCTCCTGAAGCGACGCCGCCTGTTCGGAGGAGGCCTCACCCAGGGATTGACTTGAAGACGCCACCTGTTCAGAGGAAGCACCCACCTGTTCAGCCCCGCTGGTGAGCGAATTCACGATACGGTTAATGGGGGTCACGGTGGATCGGACGACAAGCAGGATGACAATAGCTGCAAGAGCCACGATGGTAATGCAAACGATCGCGTTGACCATGCCCAGACTCTTCACGGGGGCCATGATTTCATTGTTTAAGGCGCCCGCAGCCACGGTCCAGCCGTTTTCCTTTGATTTCATGAAGGCAACTGTTTTCTCAACCCCCTCAAAACTGTAAGTCATAATCCCAGTGCCCATTTCCATCATTGTCTTTCCGTAGTCAAATTTTTTCATATCAAGCTTCATGACCTGTTGCTTATCGGGATGTGCGATAACAAGACCGTTTCTATCAAAAATATAGACATAGCCGGAATCACCGATTTTCACATTTTTAATAAAACGATCGCTGTATACCTCTATATTCACCAATCCGGCAATCACCCCGACAATTTGTTCATTCTCAAATACAGGGGAAGACACGGCGAAAATGGGGGCTCCTGATTTTTTGCTCTCCATGACTTCAGAGACAAAGGCATTTCCCTTCAGGGCTTCCACATGGTACGGACTGTCCGCAAGCAGAATATTGCCCACAATGGATTCATCGGAAGCGGAAAGAATGTTGCCTTGCGTGTCGGCCAGGAAGATGTCTTCATAGTAGCCGAAATCCGTCTTGAGCTCCATGAAAAGCTTGTTGGTTGATTTTCTCGCCGCCTTGCCCACAAAAGAATCCTTTGCGGCCGTCAGCAGCAACTGCTGTTTGCTCCAGCTGGAGACATCCAGTTTGCGATCCCTGACCCACGAAATTAACATATCCGCATTGGTTCGGGATGTCTGTTCTATCTGCTTGGTAATGGCTGATTGCAAGGCACCAGACGCCTTGTAATATGAAATCACCCCGGACAGACCCATGCCTACAACAATCAGCAACAGGGTGGGAATCATGAATCGATTGCGCAAACTTAATTTCATTGTGGTGTCTCCTTTCTAATACTCCGTATTCTACTTCGCTCAAAATGAAAAATACTACTCATATATATGATCCGCCGAGTTGAGGATTTCATAAGGAATTTCAATTTTCTTATCAATGGCCGTTTTGGCGTTGATCAAGAGCTTTCCCTTCATCACTGTTTCCATGGGGATATCTTTAACCGGAGTTCCGCTTAAGGTCTTCAAAACCATAGTTCCGACCTGTTCCCCCCATTTTTCTTCCGATGTAACAATAACAAACAGAGCGCCATCTTTTGCAGCTTCTTCATTGGCGCCAACAACGGGAACTTTTGCATTTGCAACGGTCCATTGAACCAGTTCAGAGGCAGGCACTTCCTTATCTGCATTTTTTATGCGGCTGACGTCTGCCAGGTAGATAAGGTCCTCGGTCCAGTTTTCCACATGCTTTTTCCATTCATCAAAAGTATCGCATAAATACATCTCCTTCAGCCTGACACCGGACATTTTCTCCAAAACATCCACTTTCGCAAAAAGCCCTGTTTTTATCTGGGCCATTGAAAAACTGTTTTTACTGAGCATAGAGACGGTATTAGCACCGGATATCTGTTTGGCCATGGCCCAAATATCCACTGCAAAACTGCGCCGGGCAACCCCGGTAATGTTGGCCGTGGGCAATCCCAGAGCCTCGGGCGCCCCAAAAAAAAATCCCGCAACCACAGGAATATTCTCAACCTGCATGGCAACATATTTAACAACATTGTCATTGACGGCAATCACGACATCCGGATTTATCGCTTTGATTTTTAAAACGGCCTCCTTGCCTAAAGTGTCCCGTGCGGCGTCATCAGACGATTCGTCTAAGCCCACATAAAGGTATTCCGGAACAATTTTTTCCCGGGACAGGACGGCCTCGATACCTTTAAAAAAAGGCTCATAGGTTGTCACACTCTTTATCTCTTCTTCACTAAGGCCAGGTACAATCAAGACCTTCTTTGCCGCCATTACGTTTCCTGAAAACAGGATCATGGCCCATATGCCAATCAATATAATCTTTATGTATCTTCGCATTATATTCTCTCCTTTTATAATACTATTTCATAGCTTATTCATAAATATGGTCTGCTGTTTCAAGAATCTCATAGGGAATATCAATTTTGAATTTCTCAGCAGTCTTGGCATTAATGAACAAGCTTCCTTTGGTCACCGTTTCCATGGGGATATCGGATACCGGTGTACCGGCAAGGATTTTTTTCACCATTTCCACAGCCTGTCGGCCCCAGGCGACATCAGACGTAACAATTGAGAACAAGGCTCCGTATCGGACATCATATTCATTGGATGAAAAGAAAGGTGCTTTGGCGTTTTCAAGGGTCCATTTTGTCGATTCTTCAGGCATCAACTCCCTATCCCCTTCTGTCAAACGGCTGGTGTCAATGATATACATTAAATCTTCAGACCAGTTTTTCACATGATTTTGCCATTCCGCAAATGTCTCGCATAAATACATGTCCGTGAATTTGACTCCGGTGGCCTGCTCCAACGCTGGGGCACGGGCAAACATTATTTTCCGGATCCCATCCATGGCAAAGCTTTTTTTGCTGAGCATGCCCACGGTCTTTCCTCCCGTGAGCTGATGGGCCATTTTCCACATGTCCGCAGCATAACTTCCCCGGGCGATTCCTGTAATATTGGGTTTGGGTAACCCAATGGACTGGGGTGAATTAAAAAAATAGGCCGCAACAATGGGAATATCCGTTATTTGAGTGGCCACATACTTAATCCTGTAATCATTCAGGACAATCAGCGCTCTCGGTTTCATGCTCTCGATTTTCTCAACTGTTTTTTTGGCTTCTTCTGCGATAACGGCCTCGCCTGCCGTCTCATTCAGGTTGGAATAAAGGAATTCAGCAGGTATATTGTCTTTTTTCAGGGCCTCTTTAATGGCCCCGATGCAGTTCGTCAATCCGCTTCCGGCAACCGACGCCTGTTCTTCCAGAACACCGGTGAGAACAACCACCCTGTTTTCAGCCATCAGGGTGGGTGGAAGAAACACAACATTCAACAAAAGAAAAATAAGAAACCCGAGGTGTTTTTTATTCATGGAGGTTCTCCTTATATTATATTATCGGCTCAACCATATTATCGACGTTATACGATGAAACTTTAGCTCCCATTGTTTTATTTTCAGGGATATGTTTAAATCATTCCAGAAAACAGGGAACCCGAGAGGGCACAACAACAATGCCTTATTATATAAACATGTTATATTCATGAACGAACAAAAAACCATTCTCGTTACGGGAGCCACGGGCTATGTGGGCGGCCGACTGATTCCAAGGCTCGTGGAGCTGGATTATTCGGTTCGTGCCATTGGCCGCTCCACTGCCAAACTCAAATCCAGGCCATGGAGCCGAAATGACCATGTGGAAATTCTGCAAGGCGATATGCTGGACCTTGATTTTTTGAAACAGGCAGCCATGGGGTGCAGAGCTGCCTATTACCTGGTTCATTCCATGGGGGCTAAAAACAAAAATTTTGAAGTCTTGGACAGGCAGGCGGCAAACAACATGGCCCGGGCGGCTTCCGAAGCCGGGCTTGAAAAAATCATCTATCTCGGCGGACTTGGGGATGACAGGCTGGGTCCTTTAAGCAGGCATTTAAAATCCCGCCTTGAAACGGCAAAGATCCTGCAATCCGGAAAAACACCAGTAACCGTTCTCCGGGCTGCCCAGATCGTTGGCTCGGGAAGCGCGTCCTTTGAGATTTTAAGATATATCATGGACCGGCTTCCCGTCCTTTTTACTCCAAAATGGGTGGAAACCCCATGCCAGCCCATTGCCATTCGCAATGTACTGCATTATCTCATCGGGTGTCTGGAAAGTGACAAGGCCACGGGACAAACCTTTGATATCGGTGGCCCTGATATTCTCAGTTACAGAGAACTGATGAATATTTATGCTGAAGAAGCAGGGCTTCGCAAAAGACTCATTATCCCAATCCCCTTCATGGCCCCGGTGATCAGCGCATACTGGATACACATTATCAGCCCGCTTCCCTCGGCCATCGCCATGCCATTGATTGAAGGCCTGAAAAATCCCGTTGTCTGCAAAGATACGCGAATAAGGGAGATCATTCCCCAGCGCCTGCTCTCCTGCCGAATAGCCATCCGACTGGCCCTTGAACGGATTCAGCAGGAACTGGTGGAAACAAGATGGTCTGACGCAGGACTGGTGATGCCGCCGGAATGGACTTATTCCGGGGATGCCGAATATGCAGGCGGAACGATCCTGGAGTGCTGTTACAAGGTCAGACTCAAGGCCTCACCGGAAGAGGTTTGGAAGCCCGTGAGCAGAATCGGGGGGGAAACCGGTTACTATTTTGGAAATGTGCTCTGGCGGATTCGCGGATCATGGGATCGGTTATCCGGTGGAATCGGCCTGAGAAGGGGCCGGCGTCATCCTTCCGAATTATATGTGGGGGACGCACTGGACTTCTGGCGCGTACTGGAGGTGAGCCCGAATCTTCGACTGCTTCTTCATGCAGAGATGCAACTTCCGGGGGATGCTCTTCTGGAATTCAGAATAAACCCTGTTTCGAAAAACGAAACGGAACTGCAAATTCTCTCGCGGTTTCTGCCCACTGGATTATGGGGCATCACCTACTGGTATATCCTATATCCTTTCCATCACTGGTTATTCGGCGGAATGTTGAGACACATCGCCAAAGCCATCAACAAACAGATCACCCATGGGCCGGTTTCCTTCATGTCCTCAAATGAAAACCAGATCAAATAATCCAGACAACTGATTTCTCACCGTACTTGAGGATTTTTTCGCTGATACGGCTGACAAAAAACCCCTCAATGGCCGAGATCTGGCCTCGCCGGCCGATGACGATGGAGTCAAACCCGGTTTCCTCAGCCGTGGCGATAATGTTTTTTGCCCGGTTTGCATCGATGATCACCAACTTGTTGAAGATATTTTCAGGAAGGATCCCGCCGTTTTTTAGTATGCCCTTGGCCTCTGAAAAGCGAGGCGCAAGCTTTTTCATATTATATTCTTTGGTATCCGTAACCTCATCAAAAGAGATGGATTCTTTGTCTGCGATCCAGAATTTGTTTCCCGGAACAATCAGGGTGTAAAGCATCACCTGACATTTTGCCTCCCCCAGAAGCTGAGCAACGCTGATCACACCCTTCATGGAGCCGATGGAGCCGTCAAAAGCGATGAGGATTTTTTCCGACCGTGGTTTGCCCCCCACCACAATGACCGGAATATGCTTGACTTCGGCAATGATATGGTAGGCGGCACTTTTCATTAAAGCATCTTTGAATTTGCTGGTTCCTGTACGGCCCAACACAACCGCGCTATAGGGGTTATAGGCCTCCCGAATGATGTCGTCACTCACCCCCAGACCTTTTTGCGCGATTTTCACTTCAACCGATTCTTTATCATAACCTGCCGCAAATAATATTTTTTCAGCCGACTCCATGAATGATCCCATGGAGATGCGCTCATCCCCCATCCATCTTTTGATGTCTGCAATCTTTGAACGGTAAAGGGGGTTTGCATCCAAATCCGAATAGAGATTGGTGGTTTCGTACCCTAGATAATAAAGGACAACATGAGATCTATGGCTGGGCATCATTCTGCTCACATAACGCACTGCTTCCATGGCCTGGTCTGATCCGTCAACCGCAAGCAATATTCTGTTTTTCCCTTCCACACATCCTCCTTTTTTGTTTTATTGACACAAAGAGTGTTCGGAACTTATTGAATTTATCTTACTTCTCCCGATCCGGAACTGTCAAATGGTTTATGAGCACAAAGGTGGTTTTTGCATCAATGGAACCAAGTTTTTTCATCATATTTTCACTTGACACCTACATATACACCTTATATTTAGAAGGGATTTTCAAGTAAAGACAATTTAATGGCTGGGTAAAAAGGGGGCCGATGCCCGCAAAGGTTCCCCCTGAAGGAGTAGAAATTGCGAATTGATGCAATGGTTCAACATCCTTTACATCCGGCCATTTTATATGAGAGGCGCGACATGATCCGTTTTTTTCAATCCAGAGAGTTTCCAGGTCGAGGCACATTCGCCCGAGGTATTCACCCGCCGGAGAGGAAAAACTTTTCCGAAAATATGGCGATTGAAGTATTGCCGACGCCGGAAAAGGTAGTAATGCCTCTCCAGCAACACATCGGAGCGCCCTGCAAGCCTCTGGTTAAAAAAGGCGACCTTGTTTCCTTCGGTCAGATGATCGGAAAAGGAGATGCCTTTGTGTCAGCGGCCCTGCATTCACCGGTAAGCGGAACGGTGCAGAAAGATGCTGTCATCACCTTGCCCAACGGCAGGCATCTTCAAGCCCTGGTGATCAAAACCGAAGGGGAACAAATCGAGGGCGGAACCCTGAGGGATGAAGTCCTCAGCGTAAACTGGCCGAAAGATTGCCAGGGACTTTATGATCCGGAAGGCATTCATACCGCCATTCACAACGCAGGAATTGTTGGTTTGGGCGGAGCCGCTTTCCCCACCCATGTCAAAATCATTCCCAATGTTGAAAAACCCATACAAACCCTTGTGATCAACGGCTGCGAATGCGAACCTTATCTGACAGCTGATGATCGCCTGATGATCGAAGCCCCTGATATCATTGTGGCCGGGGCCATCCTGGCGGCAACGGCGGTAAACGCTTCGGAAACCATCATTGCCATCGAAAGCAATAAACGGCAAGCTATAATTAATATCCGTCAAGCCACAAAGAACACCCCCGTCAAAGTGGCGGTATTGAAAACAAAATACCCCCAGGGCAGTGAAAAAATTCTCATCAAGGCATTACTGAATCTGGAAGTTCCCCTGGGAGGTCTGCCTTCGGATGTGGGAGTGGCCATGAGCAACGTGGGAACCATTGCCGCCGTGGCCAGAGCCGTGATCAAAGAACAGCCCCTCACCCACAGGGTGGTCAGCGTCACAGGCGCAGGCATCCGTCAACCGAAGAATCTCCTCGCTCCCATCGGAGCAAGCATGGGGGAAATGATAGAGTTCTGCGGGGGGCTTGCCCGGGACGCGGCAAGATTGATTTCCGGGGGCCCCATGATGGGCTTTGCTTTCAACGATTTGAATACACCGGTTACCAAAGGCACCAGCGGTCTTACGGTTTTGACCCGTGACGACCTGAAGAGGACTGCCGAAACATCCTGTGTCCGCTGCGGACGATGCGCTGATGTCTGCCCCATGCATCTGGTCCCCACCAGGATTGCGCTGGCTTCTCGAGCCAAAGACACGGTCCTGTGCAAACGATACAACATTGCCGCTTGTTTTGAATGCGGAAGCTGCGCTTATATCTGCCCGGCCAAGATTCCCTTGGTTCAACTGATACGCACCGGAAAGACCCTGTTGAGATAATGAAACAGGCAATTGAGATTAATACACAAAAAAACCTTATAAAATGGCAATCCGTTCATGAATCAAGACCACAATAAAAATACCGTGACTGAAGAAAACCAAACGCCGATCATCAACGTGGCGCCGTCTCCGCATCTTGTCGGTTCTGCCGGAAGCACCAAGCAGATGATGCTGGATGTGCTCATCGCCTTAATCCCTGTGGTGGCTTCCTCCATCTATTTTTTTCGAGTTTACGCCATTAAACAACTTCTGATCTGTATCGCCGGCTGCATGATCACCGAAGCGGTTTTTACTCGAATGCGCGGAAAGTCCATGCCCCTTTCCGATTTATCGGCCCTGGTCACCGGAGTGATTCTGGGCCTTTCCCTGCCGGGCATAGCCCCTTGGTATATTCCGCTCATCGCTTCCGTGACCGCCATCGGTATCGGCAAAACGGTTTTTGGCGGCATCGGCATGAACATTTTCAATCCGGCCATGGTGGGCCGGGCTTTTGTCATGATCGCCTTTTCCGCAGCCCTGGCCGCCTCCGGATACGAAACAGCGTCCA
>Ga0180732_1001215_pt1 | contig 16762 bp, 30 predicted proteins | sample KR11_01MetaG_FD_148674 | JGI IMG/M metagenome (GOLD analysis project Ga0180732, IMG submission 148674) | Groundwater microbial communities from the Olkiluoto Island deep subsurface site, Finland - KR11_0.1 MetaG | ecosystem: Environmental > Aquatic > Deep subsurface > Groundwater | place...
CATCCAAAATCGTCTGTTGCACTGTTTGACAATCTTGATTCGTACAACGAAGCGAAGACTGTTTTAACAGACGCTTCGTTTAATATCGGGGCTGATAATATATGGGCGAATGCTGAATTATATTGGCTTTATTTTCATACAATTCATGAAAATGCTAAAATTCTATCCAGTACCGGCAGTACAATAACAATCAGGGGTGATTTTTATGGAAACGGAGAGTATGAGCCTGCAAATTTATATTTCTATATAGATAACTCTTTACCGACAATATCAGTTGCAAACGAATGGGCGCATAAAGACGATTATCTATACTTCCATACACCGAGTACAAAAGTTATCCAGTATCCGTCTATTTCTTATGGGGTGTTTATCGCAGAAGGTTCTGATTATGTAAGAGTAACCGGGCTGTCAATCAAGAATACAAATGATGCTGGTGTCCACGGATACAATCTTGATTACGCTGAAATTGATAATAACGAAATCGAAAACGTCTATCTTGTCGATTATAATTATATGGGCAGACTACCGGGAGCGATCAATCTACATCTTGGCACAGGGCATAATGTCCACGATAATAATGTTCATGATATATATGGGCCGGGAGCAAACGGGATTGTATTCCGAGATATAACAAATGGAACCATTGACGGAAACACAGTAGAAGATATTGGAATGAACATCACCGATAGGTTTGAGAGTAGAGCAATCGGAATATATGTTTTATATGGGTCAGGCAATGACGTTCTTGATAATCATATTACAATGACGAACTATAGTGGTATCAGAATGCACACCATTGATTTCCTTGTTGATGGGAATGTCATTACCGATGCCTGTATGTTTATGGGTGATGGAGGTGGAATTTATACTTGCTGGACAACTCCACTCTCTGTTAATCTTGGAGGTACAATTTCAAACAATGTTATTCAGCGGGTACATCCTAATGTTGTTTCATGGGTCAGCGATACTGGTCTCGGTATTTATTTAGATTCTGGTTCGGATAATATTATCGTAGAATATAATACTGTTTTTGGAATCCATTACCGTATAGGCTCTAACCCTCCAATATTTTTAAACAATCAGTATTATGAATTATACGGAGACGTTTATACTGGGACAGAGAATAATGTCGTGCGGTATAACGACATTTATTATGACGGGACTAATGACATGGTAGTTGAAACAGGAACAGGAACAGATATCTATGGAAACACACTATATGAAGAATCAGAATATGTGGAGGTATAAATGGCTCTGTTAGATAATATACAAGGGTATTGGGCATTTATTGGAGGCGCTTACACTGACCAAAGTGGGAATAGTAATACTTTGTCAGAGTCCGGCGCATCCCCAACTGTATCTGGCAATAATATAAATTGGACATCAGATGGATATTTAACCATAGTTGATGCCAGCCAAACAGGGTTAGATATAACTCCTCCATGTTCGATTTTTATCAGGTTTAAGCTGGATGATGTTGCAGAGGTAAAAAACATAATATGGAAATATCCTATTGGGGTTGCAGAGGACACAAGAGCATATTGGATTCTCATGAACTCCTCCACTCAAAAAATCGGAATTGTTGTTTCTCCTAATGGTGGAACAAGCCCTCTCACAACACTATACAATACAACTGCGTTGTCTGCTGCTGCGTGGTATAATGTCTTATTTGTCTTAGACGGAACGGATATTCGTATATATTTGAACGGAAGCCTTGATTGTACTCCGGCTGCATATACTAGCGCTATATACAATTCGTCTCGTCCTTTCAATCTTGGCGCTCAAGATGGCATCCATCTAAGCCAGGTGCTTGTGTGGAGCAGGGCATTGTCTTCAGGAGAAGCGGCAGACCTTCCATTGTTTAGAATTTCCGGTGTGCTGAAAGAAAAAGAGTCAGACGGGTCGGGGGCGGCTTATGATTATTTAATTATTAACCGGGCGACAAATGCGGTCGTAGCTAACGGGACAGCCGGAGCAACCGGAATTTATAGCGAAGCGGTTGGAGACGAAACAACCGAACACGATATTATCATGATCGACCCGGCTGGGACGTATAATCCAAAAGTAGTTGGTGAACGGGTAACAGGTGTATAATGGCGACTATATCAGGAACACATTCAGAAGACAGTGTGGTTGTAGCTGGCTACGAAGTGGCTTGCTATAACTATTCAAGCAGAACTATCGCTAACGCTTCGGCAGTAGAAGATACTGACACTACAGACGTAAATGGTGAATGGGCATTAACTACTTCTAACACTGGAACACGGATAGTAATCCTTCGTGATCCTGATGATGTTAAAAAGATGATCGTAATTGAGGCAACACCAACGTAATGGCTGAAGTAACTAATTCTATAGAGCTAATCGGCTCGTCTCCTGTCGGGAATGCGGTAAATGGCGCATTTGTAGGGGTGTTTTCTCCTAACTCTATGTATTGCCTGCCTTATATGGAAGGGGGAATGACCGTTTGGGAGGATATGTATCAGACAGATTCCATTGATTTGATCGGATCTACACCAGTAGGAAATGCTGTAAATGGTGCATTTTCCGAAAGTATTTCTCCCAATTCTATTTACTGTCTCACGTATATGGAATCGGGGATGGTACTTGAATGTATGTCATTCGAGGGAATTAATACCTGTGTTTGTCTATCTTACATGGAACGTATCGGCCCGAAGATAAAATATTCGCAGGGTATTCGATTGGCACAGGGTATGAAGTTTGACGAGAATGGAGATATAAAAATCTCCAGTAGCAATAAAAACGCATTTTTTGGGCATGGCTGGTAATGACGGTGCTTTCGAGCGCAAAGGAAACTTATGAAAACAATATTTCTTACGATTTTAACATTAATACTGCTGACCGGCTCGGCATTCTGTACTGATACAAACTCAGGCCAGGATGAGATTGACGCAATGGGGGCTACGAAGCAGAATGTGGTTACAGAGGGAAGCCTGCCTGATAAAACGGTTACAGGCGCAGATATGGTTGATGAAACGGTTGGGGCCACTCAGCTTGCAAAGGCGGTAAAGTCGGTTAACCAGCCAGAGGCTTCATTTGCGACAGGAACGCTAACTTTGGTTGCAGGACAGTATGCGGTGTATAATGTTCATATTACCGGAGCACCAACAGAATCAGAACCATATGTGCAAATAGCCCTGAGTGAGGCAGACGCTACGCCTCTTACAGTACCTAATAATGCAGAGGCTTATATCTTCAATGATGGTGCAACCGACTTATACATGATTGGTATTGCTGGTCAACAGGTACTTGCCGGAGGGCCGATCTATATAAGTCAAGGCGGGAGTGCCAAGTTTAAGTATATAACTGATCATTGGGAATTGATTGTGCAGCCTGTTGCTGATACTACTTTTGCGAGCGGAATGGATCTTTCCCCAACCGGAATAATCACCGGAGCAAATAAAATACTAACCTTTTCAAGCGATGTAACGCTTATGGAAGCTCAATTAAACAGTACAGTTTATGCTACCGCTGCCTTGACAATATCAATCCCTGCAAACCAATGTGATACGGCTACTGGAGTACATTTAAGAATAATGGCAACTGGAGCTTTCGCTGTTGAGGTGCAAAGTCTTGACGCTTCTGACCAGTTTATACTTTTAGGTGGAACGGCTGTAACCGCTGGTAATGCTATTACCTTAGACGCAACTCCAGCGGCAGGAGATTGGACTTATATCGAATGTGGTGGGATCAATAAACTATATGTTTTTAATGGTCAGGGAGTTGGTGCTGACGCTGGTGGGGCGGCTGGATTTTGTGATACAGGATGCGCTGGTGATGTGACTGTGTGCTGGATACCGGCCTCAACAACGGTGGATTGCTCAGACGGGGATACAACGGCTACGGCTGTTGGGGATGTGGCGCTGGCTGGGGGGAAAGTGGTTGTAACCAATGCTTCTGACTATTACACGCTTGCATTAAGTTCTGGTGATTTGGCAAATCCTGAAGTTGGGAGTGTCGAATTTAAAGTAAATGTTGGAACGTGGGTTGCCGCAACTAAAATATTTTATTTAGAGAGTGGCGGTACGCCCTATGTGTATGTAGGGTTGTCTGGTGAAAGTGGTACAGATATAGAAGCAAGGATAAGGGCTACGGATGGCACCAATACCCCAATCGCAACCACTTCAGTTGCCGATGGTAAAGACACTGGATCAGATCTTAGAATTAGAGCTATGTGGAGGGAAACCGGAACACCTAACCTTTGGGTAGAGATTTGCGATGCAGACGGTACGAACTGCACAAGTTGGCCCACTGGAACAGACGCCAATAGTGATATTGATTATAATTGGTCGACTGCCAATGGGGAATATTTACAATATGGAAATGTAGAAATACAGGCTGCTGCTTTAACAACATGGGATTTGAAAGTTTATTCAACTTGGCAAGGGTGGAACGAATAATGGAAAAAGTCTTTATAGTATTATTAATTCTTCTTTTCCCCTTAACCGGATTTACCGCTAATCATTATATCCGGCAAGGTGCTACTGGAAGCGCAGATGGGTCTGATTGGACAAATGCTTGGACTGATTTACCATCATCTTTTGTTCGTGGCGATACTTATTACATAGCAGATGGTACTTACGGAAATCATGCTTTCACAACAGCCGAATCTGGAACTGATTATATAACCGTTAAAAAAGCAACTTCCTCAGATCATGGGACCGAAACTGGATGGTCAAGTTCTTATGGAGATGGGCAATCTTTTTTTTATGCAGATCCAATATTGGAGAATGGAGCGGTTCTTGAATTTAGAACAGGATACTGGATTTTAAATGGACAGTGGGGAAGTGGGTCGGATGAAAATAATTATGGTTTTAAGATGGCCCCTGTTACATATACCGGAAGAAGGCATATGATATCTTGCCCTCCGAGTAATGCGGCAACGCTTCAAATAGACCATATCCAAATTTCTTATGTAGCAATGGTTTTTCCTGGTTGCGATTTAAGCTATGTGCCTTATTATGACTACAATCATATCGGTATTTATTCTAACATGAACACCTATACAGGTGGAAGTTTTTTATTATCGAACAATTTATTCAAGGGTGGAAACACAAATCTCGCTATGCGTGGATGGACTGATGGAATCATTGAAAACAATTATTTCTATTGGAATTGGTCAACACCAACATACCATGGGCAGCAAATAAGCCCAGGCAGAAGTTGTGATAATATTATTCTTAGAGGTAATATGTTTAGAAATTCAAAGACGTTTGTTGTTGGAGCGCATCATACAAACTATACATCCAATGATGACTGGCAGATTTATAACAATATAATTTTAGATGGAACATTTACATCTATTTTTGGGAGCGGTGATTCTGGAACGATAGATGTGGTTTGGAGATGGCAAGTCCATCATAATACCTTTATTAATACAAACAATCATGCGGTTAAGCCATGTAATATTTCCAGTTTGGATAATAAATCATTTGCTTATAATAATTCATTTTATAATTGTAGCAACCCAAGATTAGATAATTCTGGTTTTACCGCTAATGCAGTAACCCACAACAATAATTATTATGGTCACTGTGTAAATACGATAAACAGTGCAGATGAGACAAGCCCTCAACGTGATGATGCGGCAATAAGCCCGTTTACGAGTATAACAAATGAGGATTTCACCATAGCCGACCCTTTATATCTTGGTATTAATACCGGAAAGGATTTAGCAGCAACCTACGATACAGACCGGGCAGGAATGGTAAGGGATTCCACACCTACTATTGGTGCTTATGAGTTCCTTGGTGCAGCAGAACCAGACCCGACAGGTACTTTGACTCCGTATGGATTCGCAAGTGAAACTCTTGTGCAGACCGGAGGTGGTACGATTGTAATTAATATCACAGGCACAACTCTGGTTGAAGCAGGGGCCACATTTGATGCGATCAGGCAAGACATTATAGATGGGTTATCCTCGAATAAAACAGCCGAGCAAGAACCATCCGGAGGGGAAGCAGTCGTATTCCCAAACCTCCCTGTAACTTCAGTTGTGAGAACAGACGATGATACAATAACGATAACATTTCCAGACTTTGACGGTGATCCATATCCTGAGTTTGATCTTTTTGCATCTGAAATATGGGGAATGATTCTGCCCGGAAGTGCCGTTTTATCTGGTCAGCCGATAACGCTTGCAGGACAGGCTTTAATTATTTCAGTTGATACCGGCCCTGCGCAGACTACAGGGAGCGGGATACGGTTTCATAAGGACGGTAAGGCGTACAGATTCCACGCAGACGGAGTGAGGATTACGAGTGAGCCGTAAGGTCAAGGGTTTCAAGGAAGATATCTGATGATCTAACAGCTTTTCCTAAATGTAACACTTCAACCCTGAGAGCATCAATATCTATCAATTCAAAGGTCATTTCTACCTTACTATTTGCAGTTCTATCCTTAAGATGAAACTGCGATTCATCCATGTAACTGTTGATCAATCTACCAACCTCAGCTGCAATTCGAAAGTCAAATGTAATCTTCATAATCCTATTTCCTAAGTTAAGGGTTAAAATGTTTTAGCACAACTGTTCTCACGCTGTCATTACTTGCCTTTTGGAGTTGGTTTAGGTTTTCCGCCATGTGGTCTGTTTTTCCCTTTCGGTGGCCTGCCAGTAGTTTTTGGTGGTTTACTGATAATTTTTGACATAATTTCATCCTTTTCCCCGAATTTCGTTTACGGTGGCCGCTTCTATCTTAGAAACGGTCAGTGCTTATAATTTCAAGCGGTTACAGCCCACCTGACACAGAACGCACACAGCGAGTTAAAAAATGGGGCTCCCGGTTTCCTGTCTTTACTTCGTTTTTTGTCATATAGCCGAGATAACAACATGAAAGTAAAACTGCCTTATCGCTAACCCCTGCGTATTTCTTTGCATCTTCTATTTGGGGTATTGAAATAAAATTATATTTATAGCCCATATAGGTAGACACTGTTGTTCGTGTATTCGTTTCATCTGTATAGGTAAAGGTGAAACTATACACATGCTTCTTTTCCATAAAAAACCTCTCTAATAAAAAAGATGTGGTTAACGTGAATATCAACCCTAACATCAAAACCGAAAATATTACTGTTATCGTTTTTTTAGTCATAATCCTCCCTATTCAAAGTTTAATTTTTGTATATCCTTCTTCGCAACTTCGTCCATAACCTTTGCGTAAATCTCAGTTGTCCGGATTGAAGTATGCCCTAATATTTTCTGTACAACAGCAAGGTCTATTCCGCAGGATAGCATGAAGGTTGCAGCAGAATGTCTCAGGCTGTGAAAATGGATTGATTCGGGTAAGCCTAAAGCCCGAACAATTCTTTTAAATCTTCTCGAAATGTTTTGACCGGGCCCTATTCTAAATACGAACCCGATATCACCAACTCCGATAGCCCTTGACAATTCTTCAGTATCAGAGAGCGGCACGCTTCTTTGCCGATTCCCCTTTCCGACCACTTGTACACTTTTATCTTTAATATCCTGGTATCTGACATTCGCTATCTCCCCCCTTCTGCATCCGGTATAAAGAGCAAATATAATGACCCTCCACATCTCATAGTCGTGCTTCAAGGTATATTTTAGAATAGTCCTAATCTCGTCTTTCGATAGGGCTTGTGGTAGCCTCTGAGCTTCTTTAAGCATCTTTATTTTTAGAGGCTTACTCAGGTATTCCCACTCTACCGCAACGTTAAAAGCGGTTCTAATACGCCTTAGATAGGTATTGATTGTACTGTGCTTCAATTTTTGAACCGTTAAAACAGTCTTAAAATGGTCGATATCCCTTACTGTGAACATTGCAAGTGTCTTATCGCCGGCACTTTCAATCAGTTTGCCGAATGCCAACCTGTCAAGTCTGAGCGTATCTTTGGTTTTGTCGGTTCTGGCCTGTTTATATTCGTCATAAAACGCGCTCAGTTTTACAAACTTGCCACGACCTTTTAAATCAATCAGCTTATTTTCAAGCCAATCAGCCTTATGCGCCCGGAGCAAAGCCTTTGCAATTTCAAAATCTTTGGTTTTCAGTGGTATTCTTTTACCGTCAGGTGGATATTCTGAACGGGAATACCATATATAATACGTCTTATGCTTAGTGTGTTTCCACAGATTCATAATTGAATCCATTATTTCACACTCCTTAATTTAGCAAGAGACTTTTGCGCCATTATTTTAATTTCTTCGTGTTCGGGGTCACACATGGAAGCCATATGTTCATCAATACTGATTCGGTCAAAAAAATACGGTCTTGTCTTTTTATCCTCAATGCGGCCACCCCTGATTTTACCTTCCTTCATAAGTCTGATAAGCGCGTCTTTTCCATACGGGCAATATTGCACCACCTCTCTCATAGATAGCCATCTTTGATTATGTTGTGCCAATTTAAAATTCCATTGTTGGATTGTAGGTAAGTGCTGCCGCTAATGACCCTGTTTTTTACCAAATCCAACAGCCGGACTCGCACCTTCTCCCTGTAATTTATGATCGAGTTGTATTGCATCTGATAAAAAATCGCCCGACAGAAAACTTATAGCTTCTGCTACGGCTTGAGCATGACCACCATGTAAAGCCGTAAATCGTTTTTGATGTGTCGGTTTAAAACTCCCTTGAACTGTTATTATGATTTCCCCCATAGTCTCTCCTTTTTTGTTGTTAAACGCTGTACCCAACCGCGTTAATATCTCAAGCCTACATCAACCTTCCCCAGATATATATTTTGCCACTCTAAAATGATCAGCCGGGTTTTTTTCTTTCCATGTTTTTAATTCTTCCCTGCTTTCTTTTCTTGTTATATTTGCTCCAATAGTAGGCGAATAAACACCATTTAACAATATTTCAATAACCCAAATATAATTTTTATTCATAATTTTCCTTTCAGCTAATAATTGATCTGCATATTCCATTATTTTATTCGATTCCAAAAAGTTTTTGGATGCACCCCGACAAACGCGTAAACCAATATAAAAAACCAAATTGCAAAACCTGCAATGAGTAGTAAAGAAACAGAAACACCTGTTATTATCTCAGAAAAAGGCTTGTCTTTGACTCCATCCCAAAACAGATAAAAAAATGGTAACATACCAATAATTCCCATAATTATTCTTTTTTTCACATTAAATCCTTTCGTTTAGTAAACCCTGTAAATCCTTCCATTACTGACATTGTATATATTTTGCCACTCTGAAGTAATCATCCGGGTTATTTTCTTGCCAAGCCCATTTTTTTATTCTCGCCTCTATTCTGGTTAAAAAAGCAGAGCTTGTTGGTTTCCACTGTTTGCCAATTTTCATTTCAACAACCCAAATATGATTTTTATTCATAATTCTACCTTTCCGGTGGAGTTACATAGTCAGGAGAATCACACGCTATCGTAACAACTCTAGTTTTAATGTTATATTTATGCTCATAAGTTTTCCCATCCGTATAGGTTATGGTGCAATTTTCTTTTTTATCTCTATGCATAGATCGGTGTCTGGTTATACCGAGATAATGAAATGACCTCATACAAGTATGGCAATAACAGTTTTTACTGCTTGTTACTTGCACCATTATTCTCCTTTGTTCTCAGACTCATATCTTTATACCCGTAACAGCTTCTATGATCCCTCCGTACAATTCTACGCTTCAGCATCTTGCAATGCGCTTTCGAATCCCCCACAATCCAATGATGATTCGAGCAAGTGCCGCAAAAGTCGTGCTGTCCGGGTGTCCATTTGTAGATATCTTCGGTCATGGCTTCTTCCAGATAAATGAAATATTCGGTGTTAAAAACTTTACTGAGCCTTTTCTCAGCCTTTCTTCAAATTCAGCTCGTGTTACCAGTTCCGTATTTCAACTATGTTCAAAGGGTAAGCCCCATCCTTTAAAGTCCCACACCTCAACCAGACAATTTGTCTGCCATTCTGCGCTTGTTTTTAGTTCGGTGTTTTCTTTCATGCCTTACCCCCTATTTTATCGACCTCTAAAATATTCTTTATAAATTTTATTGGCACTACAATAGATATATTACCAATTCTGGCGATGCCCCCGATAAGAATTTCCAGCATTTTCCCGTCCTCCGATATCTCAATGTTTTCTTGATTTTTAATTTCAAACCATTCGCTCATATCTTTTTTCCTTTATTTAAACTTAAAAACTCAGCCGTGTTTATCATACAGGCTAAAACGGCATACAGAACAGCACTATACGCATTATCTAAAAAGCAATCGTGAAACCCTTCCCAAAACTCCACAAGATTTCTGCCTCGTATATCGTGGCATCCGATACATAAAGGCATTACGAAATTGTCCGGTATTTTCTTGCTTGTTCCTTTCAGACTTTTTAATCCAAAAGACTCATGATGCGCCATTGACGGAGGAGGCGAACCGCATCTCAAACAATGTTTCGTCCGGGTATATGCTTTTAAAGGCTCAGACCGGAATGCTATTAATTTGGGTTGAGGCCTAAATGTCATTTTCTTCTTTTTCATCATGGCCCGTACAGGCAACAAAATCTCCAAGATATACTTCAAAACTAAGAAGATCGAGACTGATCATACAACCATCCAAGCCTTAATGTTTACACGTATCACACGCTTCCCATGTTGCGTTTGCAATTATTCCTTTCATAACTCCTCACAGTTCAAAGTTTGGTATTGCAAATTCTGGATAAAGACTCCACACAAGAGCCTTTACCCGCTTGATAAACTCAATCCTCTCATCGGCTTCCATGTCTGAGTGATCTGAAAAAACACTCCTTATCATTGTCATCCCATCTAATGTCGGATGAGGTTTCGTAGCAAAATGATACTTCATGGTTGCATGAAAAACTAAGCCAGAATCACCCATTTCATCAGCTACCGGATTGGCTATCTGAGAAAAATAATACTTCCGGTGCTGCGCTCTTAGTTCATCGTCAGTACCTTCTTCGGGCACTATCTTGTAAGAGATAAGGATGTTCTTGCCGTCAGGAACCTTACCGATAAACTCTCTGAGGCGCTCAATATCGTATGGTTTTCTAATTACTACGCCATCCTGTTTTTTTACTCTAATGCGGAGTGCCATATTGTCACCCTGTTCCTGTCATGCTCGGTTCGGATTACTTCGGACTTTTGCATTTATTTCCTCAAGCCCCCAAAATAACCACACAAAAATGGGGTTACAACAATCAATAATATTTGAAGTGGGAAATACCATTCTACTATTGATGGCCCTTTAGTCATTTCTCCAACATATGTAGTAGCAGCACCACTTACAAAGGCAATATATACAAGACCTAAAATAAACTCTATATTAAATTTCATCCCATCCCCCTTTTATATCCTTCTTTACGCATCGGCTTCTTGCTGCTTAATAAGCCTTTCGGTTTCAAATTCCAGTTCGCGCACTTCCGAATAAAGTTCGCCTAAAAGTTCAGCCATTTTATTTCGTAATCTTCTACCCCCAGTGTAAGAAAAAATTGCCTCGATAAAATTAATTGCTTTTTCTTTTTTTGCGCGTGTGTTTTTAATCATCAACTCATAATCAGGCTTACACTTCCCTGATAGTTCATTGCCCAACATAGTGTTTTCTGAACTATAATTCTCTAACATATCTATCCCCCCATTCGTTTGACTAATTCGTCAAGCTCGGTTATTGTGCAACCATCCCATCTTCGATAATAACAGAACACTCCTTGCCCTTTCCGACACGCTCAATCCAAATTTGATGCCCAGACTCTTTTGCCATGTCCGCAATTGTTTGAAGATTCTTACTGTCAAGAAGGGAACCGTCACGAATTAACAAAACCTTTAACTCTGGGTTCATTACAATACCCATAGCCACACTTACTCGGAGTTTTTCTGCACTACTGGCTTGAGCAAATGGTATTTCTTTATACAGCACTCCGGTTTCATCAAATGACATTTTTTCAATCGGAAATTTTGCAGTAGCAAGCTTTTTAGCCTTCTCGTTGTCAATGTCGTTGATTTTATCGGTTAGCGAGTCTGCATCTTTTTGCTGTAATCCCAAAGCCTTTTTCGCGTTTGAAATTTTAATATTTGCCTGGATTTTTTTATTGGTTTCTCCGGCTGCTGAGATTTGATCTTTTATTTCAGACTCGTTTTCCTCTTTCATGTTTTTTACAATGCGGGTTTGTTCTTCTTTTTTATTTATAAGGCCCCCTAGGGTGCGTTCTTTCTCAACTAAATCTTTTTTGGCTGCTTCAATATCAGATTCAATACCACTTATAACTTCTTTAATCCTATCAATCTCTTGTTTAGAAGTATTTAAAGCATTAAGAGCTTTTGCTTTTTCGCTGTTAGCTGCCTGTCTTTCGGAAAGTGTTTTCATTAAATCAGCTACCGAAACCTCTTGGGTAGGCGCTTCTGGATATTCCACAAGATCGCTTATGATATCCTGCATCCGTTTAATGTCTCGGTTCGTGTCTGTTCGTTGACTGTATAACTTCTTTCGGTTTTCCTCTATTTCTGTGAAATCCAAACCAACCATTTTTTTAATCACTTCTAATTGTTTCCGGTCTTCCATTTTTGACCATGCAAGCGGGTCAAATGTTAGTTGGCCTGAAAGCTTATCAAGCATTGTTTGCGGGGAAGGATATACTGCGCCATCTTTTGATGACACTTTTAATGTTCCACCACCGTTTTTAGTAAACGTTCGTGTAACAACCAAATCGCCAAGGTCACACACAACTTTTCCTTTATCTTTGCCCTGTTTTAAGGGCATGGTAGCTGTGGCCTGTTTACCACCAAGAGCTAAAACGATTGAATCAAGCACACTGGTTTTCCCCTGTTCATTATCGCCACCGATAACGACAACCTCACCGTCAGGTGTAATTTCCACAGCATTTAATCTTAATATGTTTTCTGAATTTAACTTTACAATTTTCATATTTACCCCCCCATTCGTTTGACTAATTCGTTAAGCTCGGTTAAAAATTTCTCCGCCTGTTCCCTTAGTTCGGTTATCATCTTCTCGTCACGCTCGAACCGTTTAATCCACATTTTTTCACCATGAATTATCTCAGGGCAGTATGCGCAAAAATCTATCCACTGTCTTTCGGACACCCATAAAAAATGCTGGCATTGTCGGACGTATCCGATATCGACCTTTTCTGTATCTTTTGTCTCAACATACACATGCGGCTGTTGGGTCTTGATTTCAATGCCTCCGTCAGTTCCGATAAGGCCATCCGGCGAGACGTGGATTCCGTCAATATTTGATTTAACAAGCGCGACTGTCTCAACGTCAACATTCCGTAAAAACTCATAGTATATTCGGGCTTCAGGCTCATAAAAATTTCCCCTTCGCATGTCGTCTGATTGATATCCGTCTGTTTTCTTGCCTGTCAAAATTTCACCGGCAAGTTTGTACAAAAGCGTTTGGCGCATCTTGCCTTGACCTTTGGCGAGTAAGGCTGGTGCAGAGCTACCGCCTGCCGAACCAAGACATAAAACAAACCATTCAGGGCTTCCCTGTTCTATCCCTCGGATTATCTCAGGCATTCTTCTCACTCTTTGTAATGTCTTTCACAGCTTGCTCATACCAGCAAGAAGGCATGTTCCCGATACCGTCAATACCTTTCGTTTTTAGGAATTTTTCATACCTTCCTTGCCGCTCTTTGTTCTTGAACATGGCTACAATGTTGACATACTGTTCTTCCGTAATGGTTTCGGCCTCTTTTCCTGCCCCCTTCCCGTCATCATCCTGCCCCTTTGCTGATATTCCGAGGATTGCAAACAGCGTGTACCTCTCAAGGTAAGAAATTGTCGAGCCTATTGCCTGTAATGCGTTTTTACTCCCGGTAGCGTCTGGAGGGCCAGAAAGTTTTACCATCTCCCTATGACCAAGAATATGAGTAAGAAAGCATTCGACTGTTATTTGTCCGTTTTCTGTTGACGGATTCCATGCAGCGACTAGCCCATGCTTGCTCAGCGGGATATTAATTTTTTCAACTGCCGTATCAAGCCCTGCGTGGTTGTACGACGTTTTCCCTACCTTCGTGTCGAATTTCACATTAACATCTTTGAAAATCTCAAGCGGTTCACTTTTAAACCCTGCCATTGCTACGACATACGCTTTTCTTGCTTCGTTGGCATCGTATCTTTCTTTCAAATCTATAAACTGTTTTAACTGTTCAGGCCCAATGCCTTTTTCGATTGCTGTCATTATAAAGACAGACGGATCATGCCGTATTCCCTGTATTGCGACTTCTTTTGTTTCCATCTATTCAACCCTCCTTATCATTACCCGATCCCCTTTTTTGAGCCAGCCTTCAATCATGTTCGTGCCAAAATTACCCTTGTAATATCCTTCCTCCTATATCACGATAAACGCTGAGTCGTTTTCAACGTGTCCGGCAAATCCTTCCGTTTCAAAGTCGATGTATGGGGTTTTGTCTAATACTGTCACGAACTACTCCTTTATTTTTTGTGTCCACTCACCAAAATTAAATCCTGGTGTCCCATCTAGTTTTATAATTTTCCCCGATGCGTACCATTTCCAACCACTATACCCTTGATGTACCTCAATACGATCAACACACATTTGTTTTCCTGTGTGGGAATATCCAGTGACATTAACAATATCCCCGACAGATAAAGGGTGATCCAGTTCGCACCATGCTTTCAGAACAGTTTCTTTTTCAGAGAGTAGTTTTTTTATATTATTATCAATCTCTATAATTCTTTCTGCATACATTTTTTATTCCCCCATTACGGATTTAAACACGGCTGCGGCAAATTCAATACTCAAAACGCTTACATTGTATATATTATTATTATACCCAAGTTCAAAATTTAACTTCTTAAGTCTTTTTATTTCCTTCTCACAGGCATCAAACGCCACTTGCAAATCCCTTCTCTTTATCATTCTGTCTTGTTCTTCCACTTCTTCAACCTCCAAATTAAAAGGTTCGTTATCCTTATTCTCGTAGCACTCAGGGCAATCGTTTTGCCGGGATGGGTATAAAAGGCTGTTATGCATTTACAATCTCATAGGCCTGATCTTCTATGCAGCAATTAGGATCAATTTCTCTAACGTCAAACAGATCCACATCGGTAACACCTATAAAATCCCCGGTCTCGATCCATGCCTTTTCCCACGTCTCAATGGCAGCTCTTGCTTTTTCTTCTGTTTTGGCAGCAACCACAACCGAACATTTTAGTAAGGCTGTAAATTCATAAAGTTTCATACCACCTTTTTAAATTCCATTAGATTCGTCAGACTCATTTTCAGCCACATTTTTCTTCTTTCTTCCACCTCTTCTTCCGTAAAAACGGGCAGAATAACAGGTAAGAATTTTCATAAGCAGTTAAAACCTCGCAGCACACGCCTCGCAACCGGCCCGGTCAATGGTATCCAAAACGGTTGACAGGCTGGTTCGTGCGTCCGGCTGTGACATCATATTCAGGGGAGCTATGGCTTTGATTCGATATTTTAAAAATGCTTCTCTATTTTCCATGGAAAGTATTCCCTCCGAGTCCATCCGATCCGGCAATTCGATACCCATTAATATCTTTTTCCAGCTCGCTTTGGATAATATCATTGGAATGAGCCGGAATATTCCATATCTTGCACGTTCGACCTCTATCAAAGCCTCTCCTTTTGAGTCCGGCAACTCCCACGCCTTAAATACAAACCCTCGATCCGGTTTGGTTTCGTAAAGAAGTTTCCCTTTTTCCATAATAATTGACCTCCAACGATGTTATCGAGCTATTTTACACGCACATTCAGCTTCATGTAGTAGTTATCAATTTTAAGATTTTCAGGCCCCATTGTGAACGTTACAACGGTCAGGGCGAAAAAAAGAAGCCCGATTGCTATCAGCGACAAAACCAGTTTTGACGGTGATTCATAACCATCCTGCGGTTCGTTGGGCCATGATTTTTGATTTTCAGACATTATATTTCCTCCAAAACTTTCAACTTTTTGCATTTAATTTTATGCGGATAGTCTGGGTTTGGGTGAACGCCTATATCAGCCATAGCGACCTCTACTTTTAAAGATCGCCCTTCTGTATTCAGATAGAATGATTTTGCGAAATCAATCGTAGCCCCAACATGAAGCCCTCCCCCACATTCATTATCTGTGTTCCAGTCTGGAGCTATTACAGAAGCCCCTATTTTATATTCTATTTTTCCGCTATAAAAATCGGTGTAATTTTTTTTCACAAACTTATAAAGAATAAGCTTTTCATCACTATTCCCTTCTACTCCATAAATTTTAATGAAGTTTTGAAGATTAAATTTAGCTTGTTTTGTGCGGTTGATTATTACGGTATCATCCTTCTCTTTCGGCAAACCATCGGAGTTTTGATAAACAAGAACAACATTTTGATGTGCTTCTAAAATTGACACACCGCTTGATATTATACGAATAATCGCGTTCATTGACACGTAGTTGATTTGCGCTGAACCGGACACGTAGTTGATTTGCGCTGAACCGGACACGGAGTTGATTTGCGCTGAACCGTACACGGAGTTGATTTGCGCTGAATCGTACACGGAGTTGATTTGCGCTGAATCGTACACGGAGTTGATTTGCGCTGAATCGTACACGTAGTTGATTTGCGCTGAACCGGACACGGAGTTGATTTGCGCTGAACCGGACACGGAGTTGATTTGCGCTGAACCGTACACGGAGTTGATTTGCGCTAAATCGTACACGGAGTTGATTTGCGCTGAACCGTACACGGAGTTGATTTGCGCTGAACCGTACACGGAGTTGATTTGCGCTGAACCGTACACGGAGTTGATTTGCGCTGAATCGTACACGTAGTTGATTT
>Ga0180732_1001216_pt1 | contig 16737 bp, 20 predicted proteins | sample KR11_01MetaG_FD_148674 | JGI IMG/M metagenome (GOLD analysis project Ga0180732, IMG submission 148674) | Groundwater microbial communities from the Olkiluoto Island deep subsurface site, Finland - KR11_0.1 MetaG | ecosystem: Environmental > Aquatic > Deep subsurface > Groundwater | place...
CTCATATGCCCGGAATAACCCGTGTCATCGAGCTGCTGCAGTTTAGATATTGTATAGTCAGCTAATTCTATAGCCTGACGATGGACAACAGGCTGACTTTGGTTACACTGTTTTATTGAATATATTCTTCGGCAACTGAAAGGACGAATATCATAAATTAGACATGTATTATCTTCTTCTTTAAGAAATGCGCATCTTGCCAGAACGCCTCTCTCACGCTCTGCTTTGTTTTTATCCAGCTTTTTCCTTATGTTAGCTTTCAGCTTTTTCTCAAAAGTTTCCAGGCGATTTTGTATTACAATTCCTTCCATTGTTGTAATATCGACATTCCCGACATAAATGCAGCAATAAGCGCAGCCGATTTTACAGGTAGCGGATTTTTTGTACTCATAAACAGATTTTTCAAAATCAGAATATATCTCAGGAAGTTCTTCGATTTTATCTTGAGTTTTTTGTGCCACAACTCTATCCCTTTTATGCGGTACCGATAATTGTTACTTCTACTTTCCTTTTTCTGGCTTTATTATCGTGATTAATAACCACAACCTGCTGCCATGTTCCTGTGATTAATCTGCTGTTTCTGACCGGCAGGGCAATAGATGGTCCCAATAAGGCAGCCTGAACATGGCTGTGACCGTTTCCATCGTGCCATGCCTTTTCATGCTCATATTCCAAATCAGGAGGAGCAAGCCTGTTAACAGCCCGTCTCAAATCTTCCACCACTCCTGGCTCAAATTCAATTGTGGTTATAGAACCGGTTGAACCAATAACTGTGGCATTTAAGGTTCCGTTTATTATTTTGGATTTTTTAATCAGTCTTTGAAGTTCAGAGCTTATGTCAACAATATCGATTCCTGTTTTCAACTGAACATTAACCTGGTCAAAATATATCTCTGAAATACTCATAAATTTTACTCCTTAAAGCTTACGGCTTCGTAAAAATCTAAAGCCATCTTCCAATAGGAAACAAAGTAAAAATTATTCCTATAACAAAAAGCTGATAAATCTGCCCCTCGCTGATATTACCCAAAATCCGACATAGATTTAAACTGATCCCTTCTTTTTGTCTTTTTTATCCAAAAAAACATTTAGCAACTTGAGATCAAGGCTATTTTGATTCAGTTTTTTTATTTATATTGCTATTGTTTCTACAATTTTACTTTTTTGAGGATACCTGTCCTCTGATATTATAGAAAGTATTTCATTTAGCCTTAATGTACGTTATGTCTTGGCAAATTCCCATATTTTCAAACGAATCTTTGCAAACAGATTATAGTAACTTCTCCGAACCTTAAGAAAAACTATAGAGGCATACTTTGAAAAGAGTCAAATAGCTTCGGGCTGTTGCCCGAATAGCATTTACAATAACAAAATTGGCCAGTGTTTCTCTAAAAGCTTAAGCTTAAACTGTGTTGAAAATTAAAAACTGAACGAATAAGTTCTGATAGAATCTCATATAAACGATAATATTTGTTCCGATGGCATTTATTTCTTTGAATACTTCTATTTTCCTTTACACTCAATGCCACTGCAGAATCTGGCTCTTTGACATAGCGAAGTAATGTCATTATGTTCTGAATTGTGGATGTTAGATACTCTTGAATTTGAACTCGCCACAGCCTGCGCCAGCGGGCACGTTTAAATCCGTAGCGTGTACTGCGCGCAAAGGATCTTTCCATAAGATGCTGCCGGGTCTTTATATCTTTTTTAGATTCAAAACTGTTCGCTTGCTTTAGCATATTATCTAAATCATCTTGTCTGACATGACGCTTAAGTGTTCGACCGGTTTTGGACTTGGTACACTTTTTCCGAAGTTGGCAACTCATACATGTTCCAGCGGGTGCGGCATATTCATAATGTTTTCGTTTTTTAAAATATTTCCTCTTTTTCAGGATTTGGCCAGCCGGACATATAAAGATGTCTTTGTCTGCATCGTAGGTGAAGGCCTCTTTGGGGAAGATCCCTTTTTTGGTACCGGTATCTTTCTGGGTTCCCTCCAGAGATTTAAATGAGGCTTTATTTCGCGATCATGACAAGTTAGATAATTTTCTATTGTACCGTATTTACTGTCGGCCACAGCAATGTCAACTTTTTGTCCAGTGTTGTTTTGATGGATGTCGATTATAGATTCAAAAAGGTGAGATTCATGAACTTCACCTGGAGTTACATCGGTGGCGGTAATCACTTCGCATCTTTCGTCCGTGCCTCTATGGGTCTGATATTGAAGCTTGGACTTACCGCTTCCACGACTGGCAACAGAAGCATCTATATCGGTAGTTGAAATATACTTTCTATTGGCGGTTCCTGATTTTGGCGCATCATCGCTGTCAGAAGATATTTGGTTTTCTTCTAATCGTGATTCCAGAATTTGATAGCTCTTGTTGAGATACCGTTTTAAAGATTCTTTGTTTACAACGGAATTATTTGAGGCATCGGCCTGTACCATGCTGGAATCCATAAACAGCTTGCTGCCGTTAACAAGGCCGGCTTCCACGCATTGTGCCAGACGATTCGCTCAAAAAATGTTTTAAAAGCATCAACGCCCCAGCGGGCTCGGGCTTTTGAAAGCACACTATGATCAGGAATTTCATCATCCAGATCATAGCCCAAAAACCACAGCCAGTCCAATCGCTCTGGAATGGTGGACATAAGTTCTCTTTCAGATCGTATATTATAAAGTATGAAAAGCAGCATTATCTTCAGTATAACTGGTGGAGGAACAGATACATTGCCATTTGTGCCATAGTTTTCTTTAACCTCTTTGTAGATAAAATCAAAGTCAATATACTTTGCAAATTTCCTCAAGATGTGATCTTTACGAATACGTTGGTCGAGGTTTATTTTTGTATAAAATAGCTTTCTCTGGATTCTTTGCTGATGCCCCATCATGATAATAATGCTCCGTTAAAGTTGTTTTTAACAATACTTTAACAGTTATCATTATGCTAATCAAGCATTATTTGGGCATTTATGCATGTTTCTTAATAATATATATAGCAGATATTAACAGTTAACCGATTTTATTTGGGGATGAAATTGTAATTGAATTTTGATTTGGGCAACAGCCCGTTGCGATTTGACCCGCTTTATCGACGGCCTGTCGAGAATTAACGAAGCCGCTCAGTTGAACGGTGCCCTTGTAGGTTTCGACACTGATCTGAAATAACTTGAGAAAATCATCAGCTGCCAGCAGAGATTTCACCTTGGTCGTGATGACCGAATCGTCAACGTATTCACCTGTGCTTTCCTGGGTGCGTGCCGATGCACAGGCTGCAAGGGTGGCGATAAGCATAAGAAGCACTAAACAATGGATAACGATATTTCTCTTTTTCATGGCAATTACTCCTCTCTTCTGTGAGTTTGATTGTGAAATGGTTCCCCACAAGACCCCTTCACCTAATAGTATAGAGCAAGCTTTGGCAAAATCTTTCCGGAGATGCTTGCCGCTCTCCTTTCCAAAAACCTCACCTTCTCTGGCAAGGATCCAGGTCTCTACAAAACTCTTCTCCCTTGAATGACTCTGATCAGCACAACGACAATGGCAATGACCAGCAGGATATGAATAAACCCACCCATCGTGTAACTGCTAACCAGGCCCAGCAGCCACAAAATTACCAGTACAACAGCAATCGTCCACAACATGTGATCCTCCTTTCTGAGGAAAGAATCCATACAGACAGTTCAGTGAAAGCTGTTTCACCATTAAATCTCCTCATTAAATCTCCTCCATCCCCTCCGGATGGAAACCGGTGTGGAACATCATTTCATAGGGCTCTTTGAGAAGGATCATCGCTCCCCGGAGTACCCCAAAATGCTCCGACTTCAGGTGGGTCATAAAGTTCTCCCGGGTATCCCATTCTTCGAGAAGAAAGAGTCGATTTTCATCCTCGCTACTCTGGCAGAAGTCGCAGCGATTGCATCCCTTCGCCATCCTCATGGAACCGGACAGTGAAGTAATCGTCTGTGACAACTCCATGCGTTTCTCAGGAAGGACATTCATTCGTATGATTACGAGGATCATGGAAGTAGTAACAGCAAATAGCTTGCCAATGGCCGAAGACAAATAAGATGGCTGTATTATCCTTTAATAACAGTGGGTTAAATTGACAGGAGGCAGCAGCAGAAGGGCATGAAATGATTCGTTTGGCCTCAATATTTGGTGGAACCTCCATATATTGAGGGAACCTTTGTGTGGGACCAGATTTTAATCTGACTCATTATCAGAGAACCCCCTTCACGCTTGTAAGGCGCAACGGGAGACTCCCCGACAAGTGATGAACCGAGAGAGAAACATTGGACTTCTGCTCGTTAGTGGCTGGTACGGAGGAGTACTTCGATCCGATAATCACGCGAGAGCGGCGAATCACCGAACACGCGCGCCCTTCTCGATCCTGGAATACGGCACTCCGGCGTTGATCAGCGAACGATAGACGGTGCTGACACGACGGTATGGGAAAAGGGTATGACGTAGTAGCCCGGTGACACCCTGTACGGCCCCAGCGCTTGTGTAAGAACCGGCTCCAGTCCGAAAGACGAATCCATCATCAGTTCAATCTTCATGTTCAGGCTGTTCCCCCTTATATTCCCCTTTACCCTGGCGTGTACACCTCTCCCTTCAAGGGTCAGGGATTTTACAGTGATCGTTTTTTCTATCGTTAGTGCTCCCCTGACACTCTGGATCAAATCCAGGGGCAGAAAATCAACGCCGGGAAAGTTTCCCTCAAATCTCGCCTCCGGGATGGAAAATCGTGCCTCCCCGGTATGATCCACCAGGTGAAAATCAAAGTCGAGGTTCCCGTTCCCCCTAATCCCGAGTCGCTCCAGGGCAGGTATGCCGTTGATGTTTACGCCGTTTCCGTTAACGTTCATGGTCCCGCCCCCTCCCGTACTGTGCCCCCTGAGACTGATGGCCCCGTAAACTCTGCCGCCGTTTACCATGCCGCTAAAATCGATTTGAGGCTTCAATGTAAGGAATGAAAGGAAATCGATCCCCGCACGGAGATCGTCGACGCTCACGATGGGGAAGTCTTTTTCGGTTGAAACGTGTATGTGCCTGATACTGAAATTATAGAGGAGTCCCTTGCTGAAACCCATGATACGGACATGCATCCCCTGTTTCTCCAGGGCATCTTCCATGTGACGAATGATCAAGGATTCGGGAATGGCCACCACCCACAGCCCTATCAATATAACGGGGATCGCGATAACGGCAATGGCGGCTTTCTTCATTGGAGACCGTCGGCGGACCTGGTAAAAAGTGCAATAGTCATGGTCACGTCCAGAAGATCAGGCTTGTCAAAAGATTTCTTGATGGCTACCTTTTGAATGGATAGAAGCAGGGGGGCGTTCTCCAGTTTATAGAATATATTGACCAGTTCATTCATGTTAACCTGCTCCATCTGAACTTCAGCGGTCTCCTCATTAAGCTGATCCTTGATCTCCCTGCCCCCGATCCCCTTGATGGATTTCATCTTTCCTTTGACGCCCAGCGACAGGAACGCATCGTCCAGAGCCTGGGCGATGCCGCTTGTCTTTGTCAGAAAACTCTTTTGTTCGATGCTGCCGGCTTGCTCCTTCAGCGATCTGTACTCGGCACTGAGAATGGAAAACTCGGTGAACTTGGCCTTGATCTGAGATAGCTCTTTGCTCGATGCTCTCTCCCAGATAAGGACCGGTATAATGAAGACGTAGAGGCCTAAAAGGGCCGACAGCAGGAGGACCTGGCTGCTGGGCCTTCTGCCGCTCAGGTAATACCTTATATCCGAAAGGCCCTTCTTGATTTTCATCGGTATCTCCCCTTAGCGACCACGGTAAAGAAAAACTTTCCCTTTGCCGCCGGTTTCAACTCTGAAACGGACACACCCGACAGGTATTTGGATAGTCTTACCTTAGCCTGATCAATAGCCTTCATCGAGACCGCCTCCGCCTTCAATTTGATGAGGTCTTTTTCAAGGTTGATTTCATGGTACTCCACGCCATCGGACTTTTTCTCTGATAGATCCACGAGAAATTGAAGAGGATTTACACCCAGCAACAGAGCGCCTGTTTCTTGCATGTTTTTGAGATGAGACTTCATCTGGTACAGCTCATCGACTATCTTTTTTTCACCCGGGAAAAGGCCTGCGTAGTCGTTTCTCATCTCGCGCTTGATAGCCGACACCTCTCGCATATTCGTGACCGTCCTGAAGAGGATGTCTGCATTAATCACCAGGGCCAGCACTATCCCGATGACGGCGGTTTTTTTCAGACGTTTCCACATTTTTTCCGTATCCCTTGTATAGACAAAGGGACCGGTCCTGAGATTGAGAGTATAAGCGGAAAGCTCTTCCTTCGCCGCGCGAATCCGATCCTCCCCCTCCAGTTTTTCCGGGTTCAGAAGCCGACAGGTGATGTTTTCCCTGCCCGCTCCGACAACCGACCGAAGGTCCAGGGATGTGACGATCCTCGGATCCATGCCCCGGCGAGCAAGTTTCGTCAACAAATTGTCGAACGTCTTTCTTTCGACGTATGCAACGAGGACTTCGGAGCTGTCCTCATTCCGATCCAGGATAATGGCACCAAAGACCACACCTGCCGAGCCGCCGATGATCAGATTGTCCAGTTCGAAGGGGATGACGTTCTGCAATTTTTCCCTGTCGGTAAAGGGGAGATTCAGGATTCTGAAGTTCAACATCTCTATAGGGATACTCAAATAGAATTCGCCGATATCGACAGTCTCGGTATGAGAGGCGTATTCCAAGGTCTTTTCAAACCGGTAACCATCTCCACCGCTTGTAAACAGGTAGATCAAAATATCCCCGCTCTCCTGTCCCTCTTCTCCTCCGGACAGGAATCCTGCAAGTCCGCCGGCGCTCCGGGGGTGAATATCAATGAATCCGATTTTTTTCATTGTTTCTTAAGTCTCCTGCCAGTAGGCGATAAGGAAGGCGTTGCCTTTTACGACGACAACACACTCGATGATCCTTTTAATCCGGTCCTCTTCAGCCACTGAGGTAATGCGGAAGTTTGAAGCCTTCACCACGATCTTGTTCATCAGGGATTGCCCCAGAGGTCCTTCAAAACCGGCAACCCTTACAAGGTCGCTGACCCTGTTAAAGGGCTCAAGGGCCCTGTAATTTATCACCCTCTCGGCCAGGGCCTCCGTAATGTTATCATCGAGAGACATGATGACAGCACGGGAGGCGGTGTTGATATTTATGAGATTATTGTATATCTGTCCGATTCCGTAGACCGTCACCAGAGGTGAAATCTTATCATAGGCCCGAGCATCCATCCCCCTGACGAGCAGAAGTTCGTCCACGCTGTCCAGATAGTCGTTCTTCACCCCCTCCTCAGAGTCCCTCCTTCGCGGTTCGAGATCCCCATCTATCCAGTCTGCGACCCAGTAAGCAATGTTCTCATCGAGGTTCAGATTTTTTAACAGCAGTATAAAGGAATCGAAGGCTGTTTCGTTCGTAGTACCGTTGGGCCAGACGAGAGAGTTGACGTTGAATTTCCCATTTTCGTCCGACACCCTGATGACAACCTTTCCGGAGAACCCTTTGAGAATGTTTTCCACCGGCATTTCAATGCTGCCAGGATAGGTGTAAGAATAACGATTTTGATTTTCAGACATTATCTTTGTCGCAAGGGATATTCCCGATTTAGCGGCAAAAGAAAGCTTCTGGGCCTCTCTCCAGTTATAGAGCCCGGCGTTTGTGGTATAGACACCATAAACGAACTCGACCGTCATAGCCGTTATCATCGCCATTATCAACAGGGTAAGAACCAGCGCCATACCCTTTTCTGAACCCATCATAGCGTTCTCCCGATCCGCGGCCGCGCGATTTCGGAGACGGAAAAGGGCATCCCGGAATCACCCTCTTTCTCCTTGTTCCTTATGAACACCGCAAGGGTGATCTTCACCTCTTCGGGGATGCTCTTTGCTAAACGGCTGTCCCAGGTCTTTACCCACCTGTCATTGAGTTTAACCTCCAGGGTAAAGGACGCGATGTCTTCCAGAAGATCCATCCCTTTGTCCTCGGAAGCCCGGGTGACGGCCGTGATCATACTTTTTCTGATGATTAATCTCCCGTCCCTTTCTTCCACGGTATACGTGATCTTCGAAAGCCCCTTGATCAGAGGGGATAGCGACGTCACCATTATCTGAGAGGCCTGCCTTCCATAATAATCCCTGTCATCAATTTTAAAGACCGTGTAGGGCTTATCCTCTGAATAGACGGCTGATTCAATCTCCCTTTTCAGGGTATCCATGAAAAAACGAGCCTCCTGAAGTTTCAGGAGCGATTCGTCAACCACATTCAGCGCCCTGTGGGAGAGAAAGAAGGTACTGTAAAGCACCACCAGCACAAGGGAAAAAATTGCGACCGCAATCAGAACCTCCAAGAGGGTAAACCCTCTCCCTGAACACAGAAACCCCTCCGTATCTGACCCTCCCGTCACAGCGCGCCGGTGAACTTTATTGATCCTTGCGCATGAGCTCGGACAGCCCCATGCTCTCCGTATCTTTTTTGACAACGACCAGTATCTCCTTCATCCCCGGAAAAGCGGAATCCTCGATAAATGTCTCATAAGAAACACCGACATTCGGCTCGGGAAAATTACCCCGGCTTACCTGCGGGTTTCTTTCCATTTCGTAAATCTTTTCTCTGGCAAGGTTCGTGATTGTTGTGATGGTAACCTGCCGTTCGGCTATCCCCAGGTGATAATTCAGAGTGTAAATGAGGGTCATCAGGAGTCCCCCGACAATAGCGAGACTGATCATGACCTCAAAAAGGGTAAAACCGTTTCTATTCATGTTACCCTCTCTCCATCTCTTCCGCGCTCCTTAGCTGCTCACCGCTCAATACCTTGACCCTTCCGCTCAGGCAATTAAAAGTTATGGCCGTCTTAGACTTCTCGCCCTTCAGATAGACTGTAAAACTTTCCGAGGCGCCGATGGGACCGAAAAAAATAATGACCTCCCCGTCCGAGACGGTACCTCTGGACTGCAGGTGGAGCCCGGAAAGGTTCATGAGATTTTCTATTTTTTCTTCTCCCCCTCCCTTGTAACTCAAGGTCTTCTGCCCAAAATTGACCTTTATGGTACAGGTTTCTTTTGTCGCCAGGGCGCTGTCGTTCATGTATCGCAGTATGGAGGCGACATTTCTTGCCTCGGATTTCATCTTGCCATCGCCCATGCCGTCGAAATGGGGGAAGGAAAAGGCCAGCATCAGAGAAACAATAAAGATCACGACGATCAGTTCCAAGAGGGTGAACCCATTATTGCAGATCCCAGTTTTTGATATCCGCATCTTTGCCTTCTCCTCCTTCTTTGCCGTCACCGCCGTAGCTCATGATATCGAAATCTCCGTGCAGCCCCGGCGAGACGTAGATATAAGGGTTCCCCCAGGAGTCGAGGGGTATCTGTTTCTCTTCCCAATAACCCTCCTCTTTATAATTATGCGGTATCCGGCCCGCGGCCGGTATTTCAATGAGTGCCTCAAGCCCCTGCTGGGTGTCCGGATAAAAACCGTTATCCATCTTGAAGAGTTTCAGGGCAGTCTCGAAGTTTCTGATCTGAATTTTGGCCCCCGTTACCCTCGCGTCATCGGTTCTGCCGATAATTCTCGGAGCGACAATGGCGACCAAAAGGCTCAGGATAAATACCACGACCATTATCTCAAGGAGGGTAAAGCCCCTGTTGGAGTTCTGTCGGACAATCTTTGTAAATAGGTTTTTTTTCTTCATCTGCTGTTCACTCCATTATTTGACTAACTGGTTCAACTGAAAGATGGGTAATAATACGGCAAGGACGATAAAACAGACCATGACACCCATCAGGAGAATCATGACAGGCTCGAAGATGGAAACGGCGTTGGCCATCTTCCTGTTGAATTCCTCTTCGTAAGATGAAGCCGCTCTGTTCATTGATTCCGCAAGTTTTCCGGTCTTTTCGCCCGTTGAGACAAGCTGGATAAAGACAGGCGGGAAACCCCGCAAAGACTGAGAAAGCGGCTGACCTTCCGTTACCTTTTCCCCGGCTTCCGAGATCGACGTCTCCAGTTCCCTGTTGCCGATAGACCGTGCGGAAAGCTTGAGAGACCTCAGCATGGGGATTCCGCCATCCAAAAGAAACCCCATCGTCCGTGCAAATCTTGAATAATAGAGACTTTGTAAAACATTTCCGGGTAGCTTGAGAAGAAAGCGGTCCACACCGGCCATGTGCGTCTTCAAAAATCTCCTGACGAATCCGGTCGCGGCGGCCACAATGATAATCATGGCCCACCAGTATTTTGTAAAGGCATCACTGATAAAAATGAGGATGACGGTCATCACGGGCAACGCGCTTTTTGTATCGGCAAAGATCCGCACCATCTTGGGTATAACGAAGGTAAAAAGGAAAAAGAACACAACGATGCTCACTCCCATCATGAGAATTGGGTATATCATCGCGGACCGGACCTTTGATCGTATGGAACTCTGATTCTCCAGAAAATCCGCGAGTTTTACAAGTACCCGGTCCAGCGTGCCGCTCTCCTCACCGGCATGAACCATATTGATGTAAAACTCCGGGAAGATATCGTCGTAATCCTCCAGAGCCCGGTAAAGGCTTGCGCCCCCCGAGACCCGCTCCTTTATGGCGATCAGTGTGTCCCTGTAGAACCCTTCGTTCTCGTCAGAAAGGGCCTGGATCGCTTCTATTAAAGGGACTCCCGCGGAGAAAAGCAGCGAAAGCTGTCGCGTCATGTTCGGCAAAAACGTCTCATCGTTCCTCTGAAGGATGCGCCACCGAGATTTTTTCCGTGCCTCCGATATATCCGTCGGAAAGATCCCCTTTGCCCTGACCAGATTAGTTGCATCCTTGAGTCCGGAGGCCTCAAGTGTTCCCTTTGTCTCCGTCCCGTCAGTGGCATTGTACCCTTTATAGTGGAATATCGGCATGGTCCCTCTGTGTGACTCTCACAACCTCCTGGAGTGTTGTAACTCCCCTTGCAACCTTATTCAGGCCGTCCATGTAGAGGGTCTTCATTCCCTTTGTCGTGGCATGATCTTTTATGGCCTGTGAACCCGCCTTCTCCGAGATCATCTGCTTTGTCCGATTGTCTACATAGAGGAGTTCGTATATCCCTGTCCTTCCCGAATAGCCGCTCCCCCGGCAGTGCTGGCATCCCTTTCCACTGTATAGAACTGACGGCTGACGGGCAGCGAAAGACGAGTCAGGAAAATACGCCCTTTCCACATCTGAAGTTTCATGAGACTCCTTGCAATAGGCGCATATGACTCTTACAAGCCTCTGGGCAACGACGGCCACCAGCGACGATGCCACGAGATATGGTTCCACCCCTATATCAATGAGCCTTGTAACGGCGGAGGGGGCATCGTTCGTGTGAAGTGTGCTCAAAACGAGGTGGCCTGTCAGGGATGCCTGAATGGCAATCTCAGCGGTATCAAAATCCCGTATTTCACCAATCATGATCACATCCGGGTCCTGCCTCAGGATAGATCGGAGCCCGGTGGCGAAGGTGAGCCCTGCCTTGGGATTTACATGGATCTGACCTATGCCGTTGAGTTGATACTCAACCGGGTCTTCAACGGTAATGATGTTTTTTTCTTCCGTGTAAATCCTGTTTAACGCTGCATAGAGGGTTGTCGTTTTTCCACTTCCCGTGGGACCGGTAACCAAGATCATCCCGCTCGTTCTTGTGAGGAGTTCCTGTATACGTTGTACATCATCCGTATCAATTCCCATCTCACCAAGACCGATGAGTCCATGTTTTCTGTTGAGCAATCTCATGACCACTCTTTCTCCTGAAGAGTTGGGAACGACAGATACTCTTACATCTATATCCTGTCCTCCGATGAGAAGTTTTATGCGACCATCCTGCGGGAGCCTGTTTTCCGCGATATCGAGATTAGCCATAATCTTTACCCTGCTTATCAGGGCGTCCTGGATGATTTTGGGAGGGCTTAAAACCTTGCGCATAATGCCGTCAATGCGCATCCGTACCTCAAGTGCCCTTTCGAAAGGTTCTATGTGTATGTCGCTCGCCTTTTCTTTGAGCGCCTGCTGGAAGAGGGCGTTGATCAGCCTGATAATAGGGGCGTCTTCAGTCAGTTCAAGGAGGTCTCGGCCCTTTTCAAACTCCGTGGCAACGGAGGAAAGATCTTCCCCGGCAATATTGTCCATGACCTCTTCGGCAGTGCCGATCTGCCCGTAAAACCTGTTGATCGCGTCTATGATAATTCCTCTCTCCGCTTGAAGGGGACAGAGCTTCAATCCGTAGAGTCTCGACAGTTCAAGCGCCGCGAGAGGGCCATTATCCTCCGCGACCGCCACATAGAGATTCTCTTCGTCCCTCCTCATCGGTATGACGAGATTATTTTTGGCGAAGAAGTAGGGAATTCCCTTGATCAGGAAGAGATCTACGTCTTCATCTTCTATGGCTGTAATGACTTCCATCTCTCTTCACTCGTTACCGGGGGACATTGATCTTGTACTTCGGGTTTGCCTTTATCACCCCTTGTATGGCTGAAAATTTCCTTATGGCTTCTTCTCCGTCCTGACCCCTTTTGAGCTTAATGTGGTAAACTCCATCTTCCCAAAACGTAATAACAGTTCCACCGTATTGATTGATGATATCCTGGGCCGCTTTTGGTGTAATATTTTCCATGAATTCAATCATAAGCTCTCCTCGTTCATACAGTCTTTCCTTCGGGGAAAAGTCTAATCTTTTTTCCCGGGTAAGCCGTTCAAGAGATGCCGTTTCCCTGATGATATGAGGTGTCAGGAATACTAAAAGGTTTGTCTTTTTCTTGACCACCGACTTGTACTTAAAAAGCCATCCCAACAGGGGAATATCGCCGAGGACAGGAACCTTACTTATCTGTTCCTCCTCCCGCTCCTGCAACAGACCGCCTATCACAACGGTTTGCTTGTCTTTCAACACAACCGATGTCTTCGTTGCCCTCTTTGTGGTGGTTGGACCGACAGAGATAGTGATATTTTCAGATTCACTCACCACGGCCGATATCTCCTGATAGATATCCAGCTTGACATAGTCCCCCTCGTTAATCTGGGGGGTGATTCTCAAGGTGATACCGACATCTTTTCTCTCTATGGAGGTGAGAACGGTACCGGTCGTGCTGATATTCCGTTCCCTTGTCGATATAAAGGGCACATTTTCACCGACCATGATCTCTGCCTCTTTGTTGTCTGAAGTAAGGATCTGGGGAGTGGAGAGGACATTTACGACCCCCTTGAAATCGCTCAGGCTGAACAGGGCCGCAAGACCGGGAACCGTCATGTCGGATGTCGCTCCCGGCACGAAACTCCGTGGGACGGTAAAATAATTGGCCAAACCTCCCAGTGTAAGCCCTGTCAGGCCTGTGATAATATTTCCAATGGTGCTTTGATCTACCTGGCCGACCCCGCCTATCATGACAGGCTCTCCGTCTCTTCTCAACGCCGCCCGCCACCTTGTCCCGAGATCGAGGAGTTGATCAATGGAAACCTCCGCGATCATGGCCTCCACGAATACCTGCCCTCTCCTCTTATCAAGTTGTTTTATGACCCGGGATAAATTCTGATAATCAACGGGGGAGGCGACAATCAACAGGGCGTTGGATGACTTGTCCGCAGTAATGGTGATTCCTCCCACCGCCTCAAAGGCCCCTATAGGTGCGGACGGTTTTTGAGCCTGGGCCCCCTTTATGAGGCCGTCCAGGGCCGTCGAGAGTTCCGTGGCATCGGCATTCTCAAGGAAATAAATGTTGATCATCCCCTGGGCATTGGGGGAGGGGACATCGAGGAGGGAGATGAGGGATTTCATCGCTGCTCTCGCAACCTTATCCCCGAAGAGGATCACGGCGTTCAGTCTCTGGTCCGCGCTTGCTTTAGATTCCTCCCCGAAAGACGGCATGGCCCCTGGCCGGGGCTTTTCGGTGATCCCTTCATTGATAATCTTCGCCACGATGTCGGCCGTTGCATACTTGAGGGGAACGATCTCCGGCGTTCCGACCCGGGAGGGCTGGTCAATGATCTTTATGATCGAAAGAATCTTTTCAACGTTCAAACCGGAGTCTATCACCAAAAGCATGTTTGCCGGTCCGAAAACGGATACATAACCATCTTTCGATACCACGGGCTGAATAAGCTTCAGGGCATCATCGGGGTAGATATCTTTGAGCTGGATAAGCCTGGCCATGTAGCTCTCGTTAACAGGCTGTTTATCCATCGTTACGCTAATACCCCTCTGTCTTGCCTCGGATACAGGGATAATCTTGTAGGCATTTACTCCTGAAGGAACAACGGTAAAGCCCTTTAGCTCCAATATAGAGGTAAAGAGGTTGAATGCATCGGCAACACTTATCTTTAAGGGTGCGATGATCGTTATTTTTCCCTTCACTCTCTCATCAAAGATAAAACTCTTCCCGGTAATCTCACTCACAAATCTTGCGATGACCGGCAGGTCAATATCCACGAAGTTAAAGGTTACCTTCTCATCCTTTTTTATTTCTCCGAAGGCATGGGATGACATAAACAACGCCATCGTGAGGGCGATCAATACTGAGGAGATTTTCACTGTTTTCTTAACCATCCTGTCCGGATTCTCCTTATTTGATTTGATAGGTCAACGTCATCTTTTCACCGCCCCTGATAATATAGAGCTGAATCCGGTCCATCCCCCTCAGGGCGGTAAAGGCCTGGAGGGCATTCACGGGATTCGAGATATTATAATTATTGATCCTTAAAAGGACATCCCCGATTTTCAGGCCCAGGCTGTCGTGAAGGCCGTTTTTTTTGATTTTTTTCAGAACAAAGCCTTCCTGTTTGTTGCCGACGATATGCGGGGTCAGCCATGCGTCGGTCATAATCTGATTGGGGTTATCCAGGATCTGCTGAAGGGCTTTCTGGTCGATTACGTACACCCCTTCCCCGATGGTTTTAACAAATTGGGGAGATCCCGGTCCGTCCGGGGGAGGGGCGGTGATCATGAACATATCGGCCATGGAGATCTCGGCCAGCTGATTGTTCTGCCTTATAAAGACCTTGTCAGGTTCGACCTTTGCAAGTACCCCGGCCCCGAAGACGGATTCGCCTATCTTAAACATCTCCTGTTTACCGTCCTTCGCGGCAAATATGGCATAGCTGTAAGCCGGTGACCCGGCGATCGTACCGATCAGTTTAAAGTCCGATGGCGGGGGCGTTTTGTCCACGGCGGAGGCGAGCGATTTCAATTGACCGGCAGGAAAACCAAAAGGATTGTTCCGGAGAATGATTTCGTAGGCCTGAAAACTTCTCCTTTCCTGTCGCTGTGTCTCGACGTGGGGTGAATAGGCCGGTTTAACGCCTTTTTTAGCGACTGATGTTATAATGTCTCTCAGGAAAAACAGGATGGCGATGAGGAGTAAAGCCCCCATGGTTGCGTTCAGTATGGCCAGTGACCTGGAATGCCCGGAGATCCGGACCAGCGTAGTCTTTATTCCCGACACCGCCGGGTGTATGCCCCGTGTTCGCTGAGCATCAGGAACGGAGACGAGACGCTGCCTGAATAGTTGTTTCATGGTTGTCTCCCCTTGCTCACTCGATCAAGGCTATTGTTTTTCTCCTGCCTTTATCTCGGAGCGGGCAGATAAAGGGAGGAGAAAACAATGGCAACTGCTATCAGTGTTGTTCGATATATTGTTCTCATTGTACGTCCTCCTTTATATTGTTGCGTTTTGCTGTTGCCTTTCCGGCTCTTTGAAAAAAGCCGTATGGCATATCTCTGTGCCAAAAGAACGAGGCGTTGTAGAGAGGCAAAAAGGAGACAGGCTGACTTATGAAAAATAGCCTGTCTTCCTTTTGCCTGCATTCATACCGAATACCTCATGCCTTATGGGACAATAATGGCATTGGCGATTAATGTAACCGCGGTCTGTGCCAGCGCTCTGCCGTTCAGCGTGGCGCCGTTGGTCATCGTAATATTTGTTTTGGCCAATATATTTCCATTGAATTCAGACGTCGTTCCAAAAGCCACTACGTCTGCGACCGCCCAGAAGATGTTCTTGGCCTGTGCGCCGCCGCTCAGGATAACCTTCGTGGCGGAGCTGATATCGAGAGTTCCCGCTATCTGGAAGATCCAGACATCATCCGGGCCGCCCGAGAGGGTGACATCCGTTGGTATTGTCACACAAGAACTCCATTTGTAGAGTCCAGGAACGAGTGTCAGCCCGCCAATATTTCCGGCGCCCAGTTCAGTAAAGTCGGGTAGTGTCCGTCCAGCAGCGTCGGTGTACGCAGCTTGCATGTCGAGTACAGCCATGCCTAGGTTAGTAGGAGTAGGCTCCGTATAGTCGGCTGCATATACTTTTCCGGTCACTAGAGATGATGTTGAAAATGTATTCGAGCCATCAGGTACTACAGGTGTTAATGCAAATCCTGTGATAGCGGCATAGGTGATTGGACTAACTCCAATATCTCCAGTAATTGAGGTGGTTCCAGTGGTTGTGATTCCTGATTTTGCCAGAATCGCAAAATTTCCGGCCGACCCAAGGTCTACCGGCGATTGAGCTATTTGCTTAGCACCTGTGGTAAAGGCAGCCATTGCTATTACCATTAAAACAATTAATAATTTTTTCATTATATTTCTCCTTTCAAAGAGACTTAATTTTTTGTTTTATTTTTAAAAGGTAATTAATTTACCTTTCTTTTTAAAATAGCTCCTTAATCTCATACTTATGAGGGAAACTGAAAAGTTTCTGATATTTCATAAG
>Ga0180732_1001217_pt1 | contig 16731 bp, 18 predicted proteins | sample KR11_01MetaG_FD_148674 | JGI IMG/M metagenome (GOLD analysis project Ga0180732, IMG submission 148674) | Groundwater microbial communities from the Olkiluoto Island deep subsurface site, Finland - KR11_0.1 MetaG | ecosystem: Environmental > Aquatic > Deep subsurface > Groundwater | place...
TGTTATTCAGCAAGCGGACTGATGTTCCTCCGAGGGTCGCGATAAACGAAGCGATTGAGCTCGCGAAATCTTTCGGCGGAAGCTCAAGCGGGAAATTCGTCAACGGAGTTTTGGGGAGTTTGTATAAAGAAATATGCGAGAAAAAAAAGAGCGAGGGACAAAATAATATTTGAACATTTTAATATATAAATATAGCGATTATAGCTTACTGTTATATTAATATCTTAGTTTGTTTAAATGTTAATATATTTAATATGCTAACATTTAATTATGCAAGACATATCGGACTTAGAAAAGAAGATCAAAGTAAAATTTAAAAACAAAAATCTTTTGAGGCAAGCGCTGGTGCATCGCTCTTACCTGAACGAGCATAAAGACTTTGAGCTTGATCACAATGAAAGGCTGGAGTTTTTGGGGGACGCGGTTTTGGAGCTTATTACGACGGAATTTCTTTATAACAAATTTTCCAATCCGGAAGGGGAATTGACGAATTTCCGCGCGGCTCTGGTGAATCGAAAAATGCTGGCAAAAATCTCCGAAGAAATCGGCCTGGATGAATATTTGCTGATGAGCAGGGGAGAATCAAATGATACGGGGCGCGCGCGCCAATATATAATCGCCAACGCGCTGGAAGCTCTGATCGGCGCGATCTATCTTGATCAGGGATATGACAAAGCGAAAAAATTCATTGAAAATTATTTCTTGTGTAAAATGGATGATATCTTGAACGAAAAACTTTATCAAGATGCAAAAAGCAGATTTCAAGAAGAGGCCCAAGAAAAAGTCGGAGCGACTCCCGTTTATCAGGTCGTCAAAGAGTGGGGGCCTGACCATGACAAGCATTTTTTGGTCGGCGTATTCCTAAATGACGAGAAAATCGCCGAAGGCGAAGGCATCAGCAAGCAAGCCGCCCAAAGAAAAGCGGCGGAAGAAGGATTGAAAGTGAAGGAGTGGGAATAAATTGCCAAAAACACTAACTCAACTAATATTTACACTAACAAAACTAAAATAGGCAATTTTATAATTTAAGGCAATTCTATTTATTGACAACAAAAAAGCAGGCGGACTACGAGCCTGTTTTTTTGTTTGCTGGTTTGACTTTTTTATCCGGCATGCTATTCTACCGATAGAAAATGAATGATAATCTATTAACCTAACCTCCGGGCTTTTTGTTTGGAGTATGGTTGAAAATCCGAGTAAAGCGTAAAGAACTCCTCGTTCAGTATGCCTTACTCGGTCATGGCTCGAAAGGGTCATGGGTAGTCGCAAGATTACCATCTGGCGAGGAGCTTTTTGTAGGATAAATTGCTTATTAGATTGTTAAAAGAAGGGACTCGTGTATAATATAAATGAAGATTAATTAACCAAATTTACACACATGAAAATTGAACCAATGCTTCCGATTAAAGATGATTATGAATTTAAAATTGATGATGTAATTGTTTTGAAAATTGTGGGATCAGCGATTCCTGTTTTAGGAATCGCTATGCCATCCTCGGTTTATCCTGTTAATATTGAAGAATATTATAAAAAGATCATGGAGCAATTTAATATAGAGAAAATGACAAATGACTTGTTAAGCAAGAAAGATAAAATTGATAGAATTAGTATTGATAGTGAATTTTGTCGCATGGACGGTGAAATTGTTTTCAAAACCAGCGATTTGGAAAAGTATAAAATAAATTAAAATTTTAAATGGCTCTAATAAAATATAAAAATCCAACAGAATACAGTTTTTATAAATGGATAAAAAGTTATCCCAATTCAGAATATTGGATAGAACGAATAAAAAAATGTCCTAATCTTAAACTTAGTCCTTTAATAGAAACACAAGAATTTTATAAATTTGTTAAAACGGCATGTAAAAACAGGGCATTAAATTGGTTGGACTGGAATAAAATAGAAAAAATTGTTTTAAAAGAAATACCGATCTTAAATTCAAATGATTTAAGCGAATTAGAAAATATTTTTAAACATCTCGTGAATTTTTATAAAACTCCAGCTATAAGTTTTGGTGCTGAAACTTGGAGTGAAACTAAAAAAGAAATTTGTATTGAGCGATGGTTTGCGAAAGGAGAATTTCACGAGAAAGAAGTTCCCATAAACATTCAAAAAGGAGGGATTGCGGTATTACGACGAAGAAAGTAAGGAATACAAAAAAGTGTTTTAAATAATTAAACTAAAACCATGAAAAAACAATTTACAATTTTACTGTTTCTATCTGCAGTTTTTATTTTTCTGCCGACAATTAGTTTGGCAAAGATTGATGATTCTAATATAAATGCTATAGTGCAGGTTAAAATTTGGGATACTTACAGATCAGAATATATCTCTACTGGCTCAGGCGTATTTTTTGATGGCGCATTGAATATACTTACTAATTATCATGTTGTTGAAGATGCAATTATTAACCCTGCACGATATTTATCAATAATTTGCATAACGAAAAATTCGTTATCTGCTTCAGATTGTAAATATGTTTATAGTGTTTATGGCATCTGGGGGAATAAACCGAAAGTTGTAAAAGAATTAGATCTAGCGATTCTTTCTCTTGAAGGTATAATAAAAGATGGTAAAATCATAAATGTATTGCAAATGACAGGGACAGATCTTCCTCTTGGGAGTAGTAATATAAAAATTTCTATTTATGGAGAGGAATTAACAGGAATAAAGATAGGTGATCAGGTTCAAACATTAGGTTATCCAGGTGAAGGCGGTGATACTATTACTTATTCCAACGGAGCGGTAACGAATTTTGAAATGAATAAAGATGGCAGGGTTTTAGCAATTGTAACATCCGCAAGGATAACTCCGGGAAGTTCTGGCGGAGCAGCATTTGATTCTTATGGAAAATTTATAGGGATAACATCGGCAATGTATGCGGATAGTAGCGGTAATTTTATTTCAGGTGTCATAATTCCTGTTACTACGATTAACTGGTGGCTAAAAGAGGCTCAAGGATATAGAGTTAAGAAAGACGGTGAATATACTATTTTTGACGAAGTAACAGAAGAAGTTATGCAAAAAGCTATTTGTTTAATGAACGGATCAGAAAAATATCATTATGATGAAACGAGTAAGACTTGTGTTTGCAATAGTGGGTATTCAAAAAATAGCAAAGGGGTTTGCGAAAAAGAGCAAAGAACTTCTTGTCCTGAGGGATTTATTGTAGGTAGAAACAGATGCGTGACTCTTGATAAAAATTGTACTGATGTTTATGGTCCTAATATTTATTCAAAAGGTACTTTTGAAGGTTATACTCTTTGTGGATGTAAGGATGGTTATGATTGGAATTTTAATCAAACATCTTGTAATATATTTCCCCCTGAAGGCGCTGTAATTCGCACTGTTGGCGATATTGATGTTTATATCGTCAAATATGTTGGCACAAAGAAATTCAAAAGATTAGTTTTAAGTCCTGATGTTTTCAATAATTACGGACACTTAAAATGGGAAAATGTAATGGATGTTAATAAGTCCATAGTGGATTCTTTTACCACTTCTGATTTGGTTCGCGCTGCTGGCGATGATAAAGTCTATAAACTTTCCGCTTCGGGCGATGCTGGTCAAAAGCGGCTGATAAAAAATAGCGCCGTCTTAACAAAATTCGGACTTGATGCAGATTCAATTTACGAAATAAACAGTTTTGATCGGGATTCGTATGTTGCAGGTTTAGATTTGGAATAAAAAAAGAAACAAATTATAAAAATTAAAATAGGCAATAATTTATGAATACAATAAATCAAAAAATAGATGGTGAGATAGAAATTGAAGTTGTAAATTTTCTAAAAAGTAAATTAATCATTTCCGAGGAGTATTTGATTTATAAGAAAAAAAAGATTTTTTTTCAAGATGTTGAAAAAATAAAATGTAAGGCAATAAAACATTATTCAAATTACGGTGGCGCAGTTGCTTATTTTGGCATATTTTATAATATTTCTTTAATTGATAAAAATGATAATAAAGTAAGTATTGAATTTGCCTCAAAAGATGAAAATTATCATTGCTATTTTAATTTGATAGTTGATAAAATTATATTTAAATTAGCTCCAAAATTAATTGATTTCATAAAAAATAATGGACAAATAGAAATCGGTAAATTGTTGTTAAATCAAGAAGGTCTGCATAAAAAAAGACTTCTACTAAAATCAGTACTTTTGTCTTGGGAAAATTGCTCAAATTGCGAATTAAAACATGGATATATGGTAGTTTATGATAAGTTTAATAATGAGTTTTGTAAAATTGATTCTTCTGTTTATAATGCAATTTCATTGCCATTAATTATAAATGCAATGAAACATAACGGGATCGTGGAGCCAGTGAACGAAATAAATAGTTTTGATAGAAATTCTTATATGGCAGAAGCCGATTTGTAATAAAAATTTAAAATAATTTTAAATATATGAATTCCAACTTTATAAAAAAATTACGAATATTTTTACAGAACCACTCGACATTTACGGAAAAATGCGAGGTGGTTTATTTGATGGTAGAAATTCGAAAGATTTTAGACATTGATAAAAATAAGCTTTATCAAAGTCTTCGATTTTATTGCAACTGGACATTGCATGTTGATTTGAAAAATAAAAGTACAACGCAATTTATATCCAAAATGTTTGACCGAGATATTGATATTACCAAAAGCGGTAAAGATATTGCTCGCAAAATGAAATCTAATCATCCTGATTTTTTTAAACTCAACGATTTTAAAGATGAGTTAAAGAAATTTTTTGAAGATTATAATTTGCCACTAAGTTTATTAAATGAGAATATAAATTGGATTAATTTTATAAAGCTACTTTTAGAAATAGTTGAAGAATGCCCAGTAATTTGTATAAAAAGTTCAAAAAAAATACATAAACTGGAATTAACAAAAAACAAAAATGGACATTATTGTTACAAATTTAATCTTATACATGGTGGACGCCCGCCAATAATAAAATTAAAATTTAAATAAAATAAAATAATTTATGAAATTATACGGAAATATTAAAAGTGAAAGAGCGGAGAAAGGGCAGGGCGGGAATGATTTTCTTGAAATAGAAATTACAAATGACAAGCGCCAAGAAATCGCATTAATTAAGATTGTCCCGGGAGAGAAAATCAAAGTAACTATTGAGATTGATAAAGATTTGGCTGAATTGGAAATAGGTCGCGACTCAATATGTAAATGTACCGACCCGCTTTGCGCAAAATGTTTGCTGGTTAATTGTAAGGACCCTAATTGTAAAGTTCATCCCGAAAACAAGAAAATGGAATTCAGAAAATTGTATAAAAATAGATAATTGTTGGTTTGTATATAAACCCCCAGCGCAAACCATTATTTCCCGCAACCCCCAAACTTTTAAACATCCCGCGGAAAAATAAAAGGTTCAAGCCTGCCTGTCTGGCAGGCAGGTCAGGAGACATTGAACCGACGGAAGAATTTAAAGAAAATAAATTTTTAAATTATGGCGTTTATATTCTTGGACGAAAGCGGCCAGTTCACGAAACATAATAACGAAAAATATTTTGTCGTCGGCTCTTTTACCGTTGGAAATCCGCGGAGGACAGAGAAGCAATTCCGGTCGTGGCAGAGAACAAAATTTCCCCGAAAACTTCGCTCTCAGCCGGAAATAAAATTTTCAGAAATAAAAATTGAAAATGTGCTTAGATTAAAAACGCTGAAATTCATTGCTAATCTGGATGTCCGCATTTATTTCGCGTATCTTTTGAGAAAAAATATTCCCGATGATTATTACAGGAAAGAAAAATTGCAAAGCGGCCATTTATATACCAGCATTATCGGAGAAGCGCTGGAAATGTATTTGCCCGCAAACGATTTGGAGTTTAGAGTGTTTTGCGATAAAAGACATTTAAAGGGAATTAAAAGGTCGGAGTTCAGGGAAATATTAAAAACAAGATTGTTGCCGCAAATGCCCGGAAAATCCATTGTTCAAATTGAAATGGTTGATTCGGAACAGAATGTTAATATTCAAATTGCCGATTGGATCGTCGGAGCTTTAGCGAGGCATTTGGAAGGCAAAGAATTGGGCGATGAATGTTATCAGATTTTAAGAAATAATCTTTTGGGTTCAGGCAAGGAATTGTTCAAGGATTTTTGGGAAAAGAAATATTCCAAACAAAAATCCCAGCCCAATGGCTGAGAACTTTGTCAGAAGCAGCGTCTTATAAAATGGTTTTTCCGCGGCTTTTGTTCCGGATGCTCCGGAGGAATACCGCGGCATTCCATAAGCTATTATTGCATGCCTCTATAAACAATGATATATGAAAGCTTATTTTTCGTCAATAGCGCGAGTGTGGATAAAGTTTATTGGCTATTTGTCGGCTTCATTTCCCGCGGCTTCCAAAACTTTCAAACATCCCGCGTTTAAAATTTACGAACATAAAGAGACTGTGAAGCCGGCGAGAGACAATTAATTTTCCAATTTTTTAATTTTTGTATGCTACGAGCAGCTCGCAAAGACTATGGATTTGTGATAGAATTACCCGGGATGATAGAAAAGTTTAAGGACTTTCTATCCGAGTATTCAATTTTTAAATAAGAATATTTATAATAATTTATGAAAATTTTAATCGGTTCTCAAAACCTGGTAAAAATAAAAGCGGCGGAAGAAGCCTTTTTGAAATACTTTAAGGAAGCGGAGATTATAGGAATAGAGGTTGATTCCAAGGTTTCCGGCCAGCCGATTGGCGAGGAAACTTTTGAGGGAGCGAAAAATAGGGCGCTGGAATTGAAAAGAATAAATAAAATGAAAAATCTGAACGCCGGATTTTGCGCGGGTATTGAAGGCGGAATAATAAAACTTTATTCCAAGTGGTTTTGTTTTAGCGCGATGTGCGTTATTGATAGCCGCGGAAGAATAGGATTTGGAACTTCCGCCTGCTTTGAACTTCCCGATCAAATAATCCAAGAACTCCTAAACGGCGCTGAGCTTGGCGAGGTAATGGATAGAATAATAGGGGATAATAACACCAAGCAAAAAGGTGGAGCGATAGGATTTTTTACCAAAGGAATAATGGAAAGAAAAGATATTTACGCTTCGGGATTGATAGTCGCCTTAATTCCTTTTATAAACAAGAAGCTGTATTTTGAATAAGCCTTAGAAAAACGCGCAAGTTATGACTTACGACGGAACTTTTTCCGGAAAATTGATTAAAGGAGACGGAGTTACAGCCGCGTTATTGAGAAAAAACGGAATCGGAATAATTAATGAAAAGGAATATCAAGAGAGATAAATTTACTTTGTCAGTTTCATATCGATATATTTTCGCGAAGCCCCAACGCAAATCATTATCATTTCCCGCGACTTTCAAATTTCCAAACATCCCGCGTTTATCTCATATCCCTAATTCGCGCGAATGGTGGAATGAGGAGAGAATGGGAATGTTTTTAGAAATAATTGGTTCAAGCCAGAGACATTGAATTAACGGAAATCTGCCGATAACAATTTAACCAAATCAACAAAACCTGCTATAATCAAAGCGGGTTTTGATTTGAATGTTTATTATTTCCATAACCTGCTATCTTACTTTTCTAGCCATGGCTGGAATTTTAAGATAGACTTTTTTACACCGTCGCAAAGTTCCCGACGCAAACCATTATTATTTCCAGCGGCTTCCAATCTTTGGAAAACGAATATTAGATTGTAATGGCGGATCGCGGACCGTCTTTGTTGCATCTTGTTGATTTGAATTTGACAAAATTACAAAGAAGAGTTAAAATTATTTTACTTTTAACAAATTAATTAACAAGTAGTTCCTCTTTCAGTTTTTAAAATATTTTAAAAGCTGGATATAAAGAGGTCGGTTAGGAAAATCCGGTGATTTCCGTAATTTGGAAAAAATCCGGCGCTGTGCCGCAACTGTGATCTTTGTCTTTCGCGGAAAGACAAAGCAAGCCAGAATGCTAGCTAACTATTTATAAAAAAATAAGATCCTATCTTCGAGCTAAAGAGAGGTTTTGTTTTGTTTTTGCTGTGAAAAAAACGAACATCCTCTATGGGCTTGAGGGTGTTCTTATTTTATCAAGAAAGGACATTATATGAAAAAATTATTATCCGCGATGCTCATTGCCCTGTTGTTGTTTCCCGCGTTTCCTCTCTTGAAAACAAGTGCGGCTTATAACGCAAGCGGAGCGCGGGATTATTTAGCGGCGCATAGCGAAAACCCATGGAGCGTTATGGCCTTAACGGCGCTCGGGCAAGCTTCGTCAACCGCGTTTTTAACTTCCGTAAGCGGCGCAAATGCCATTGACTATGAAGCGCCGATTTTGGCCATAACCGCTTTGGGGCAAAATCCACGAACTTTCGGGGCAACCGATTACATTGCCGCTTTGAAAAGCTATTACTCCGACGGACAGATTGGCGACGCTTCTACCATAAACGACGACATATTCGGCACCCTGGCGCTGGTATCCGCCGGCGAATCTCTTGACGACGCGGTTATTGTTGATTCAAAAAACTTTATTATTTCGCATCAAAACAGCGATGGTGGCTGGGGATTTTCCATTATGGCTAATTCCGATACCAATATGACCGCCTCCGCGATTCTCGCGCTTCTTTCCGCCGGGACTGACAGCTCTGATTCTCACATTCAAAGCGCTCTGTCTTTTTTGCAAGCATCGCAAAACGATGACGGCGGCTTTCCTTATTATTCCAATTCCGGTTCCGATTCTTCTTCCACCGCTTGGGTAATCTGGGCGCTTAACGGTTTAAATATCAGCCCGGGCGGTTTAGTCAAATCCGGACATACTCCCGTTTCATATCTTGAATCAAACCAAAGCGATCAAGGATATTTCAAGTATCAGCCAGATTCAAGCGAAGATAGTTTCTCGGCGATAACGACCGCCTACGCGGTTATCGCTTTGCAGGGAAAGAAACTTCCTCTTAATATTACAGCGAATGATATTCCAATGAAAAAATTCACTTTTCGCATTGAAGGATCAGAAGAAACAATCTGTTCGGGGGAAGCGTTTGGTCCGACCGCTTTAGATATTGTTAAGAACGCGAAAAACATTTGCGGCTTTACTTATGAAATTGAAGATACCGGTTGGGGTCCTTATCTAAAGAAAATTAACAATGACGAAGCGGCTGGAATGGCGGGTTGGTTATATTTGGTAAATAATCTTTCTCCAAATGTCGGAGCCGCGGATTATAAATTGCAACCCGGCGATTCTGTCCTGTGGTATTATGGCGATTTCAACTGGCAGCCGGCAAGTTCTTCCGTGGATTTAACCGTGACCGTAGAAGATGGAGATGTTAAGGGAGATGATGCCGCCGAAGACACGATCTCTTTTATCGTTGACGCGAACAGTCTGGATTTTGGCAAATTAAATCCAGGATCTTCCGCCGCCAAAAATATTACGCTTAGCAATAACGGAGCTTCGGATATACATATAGAAGCCTTGGTTGGCGGAGATTCTCTTTTTACTGAAAATTTGGACTTGAATAATGTTTCTTGGAAGAATTTTGAAACTGACATTGTTCAGGCCGGCAGCCGCGATGTGAATGTAAAACTCTCTGTTCCCGCCGGTTATTCAGACGGAAGCGGCGCGAAATCAGCGCAGTTAACTTTCTGGGCGGTAGCGGAATAAATGATACAAGTATCATGCGCTAAAATATCGCTTTAACATTGAAATTGTTTATAGAGGCAGGTCCGTGTCTCTGTTCCACGCTTGGAATAAAATAAAATTTACCCAATATTCAGGACAGACACACATGTCTGCCCCTACGATAGATTTTTAATAATGTTATATCTTACGCTTATGAAAAAAAATCTCATTCTCATTCTCATCTCTATTTTATTCCCAGTCTTATCGCAAGCGGCCGGCATTCAAGTAAGTCCTTCTAAGATAGATTTTGCATTAAGGGCGAATGAATCCGCGTCTAAAGAATTAATCGTTGCCAATCCAACCGCTGATGTCCAGATTTTTGAAGTATATCCGGATGAATTTACGGAAATTATAAAGGCAAACCCGGCCAGTTTTACTTTGGAAGCGGGAGGAAAAAAAATTGTGGCTGTTACGGTTTATCCTGCCGCCGCAGAGAATGTTTCTCAAATTTTGAAGACCAATCTCTCTGTAGTCGGCAAACCGCTTATAGAAACGCGGCTACAGGCAAATACCGGAGTAAAAATTCCGTTATCCGTTGCAATAGAACGCGCTATAATAGAAAATGAATCCGACAAAAGAATTTCTCCCTGGCTGTTTTACGTGATTTTAATCGTTGTCGCGCTCGGGTTTGGATTTATAACATATCTTATCCGCAACAGGAATAAAAAGCGCAATAACCGGCCGAAGCCGGAAAATTGATTATGCGGCATAAAATGAATGCTGGCTCCAGTCTCTTGACTGGAGCCTTTTGTTAAATTTCTTGTAACTACTCAGCTACTCTAAAAAACCACTTGCCCTAAAAATCTGTCATTTCAATTCGCCAGCTGGCGAAGAGAAATCTGTAATCTTTAGATATTTCTATAGCTTTAGATTTCTCGCGAGGCGTTCGAAATGACACTTTCTTAAGGAAGGTGAGTAGTTGCAATTTCTTCAAACAATCTCAGCGCAAAATAAAACATAGTGTCTTTTAGGACGACCGTACCAAAAGACACTATGTTTTATTTTTTGGTATCGTGGCAAGCATTAGCCAAAACAATAAAACCTGCTATAATTGAAGCAGGTTTTAAAGCGGATATTTATCATTTTTTTAATCCGCAAAATCAAGGCCGGTAAAATAACATTCTTAATTTACAAAATTATGCAAAAACTTAAAATCGCTCAGCTGGCGCCGCTATGGGAAACGGTGCCTCCGAAAAAGTACGGGGGAGTTGAAATTATAATAGCGGCAATTACGAATGAACTTGTGAAGAGAGGGCACGATGTGACTCTTTTTGCGAGCGGGAATTCAAAGACGAAGGCAAAGCTTGCGTCAGTTTTTACGAAGTCTTTGTTTGAAAATAATATTGACTGGTATCATCGTTCGCAAAATCTAATCAATGCGGCGAACTGTTTTTCCAGAGCGGAGGAGTTTGACATAATCCATAATCACGCGGGAGATAACGCGCTTTTTTTTACGCAGACGGCGAAGGCTCCGGTTTTGACGACGTTGCATAATGTTTTGCCGGATCCGAATAAAAATAATTCGGATGAATATATAACATTCAAATACTATTCCAAGAAAACAAATTTTGCCAGCATAAGCTTTGATCAGAGAACGCATACGGATATAAAATTTAATTATATAGACACAGTTTACAACGGCATTAACATAAACGATTTCATTTTCAATCCAAAACCGCAGGATTATTTCGCTTGGCTGGGAAGAATTCATTATGGGAAAGGAATGTGGAACGCGGTTCATGCCGCGCAAGTTTCCAAAAATAAATTAATCGCGGCGGGGAATATGACTTGCGAGAGCGACAAGGAATATTTCCAAAGCGTTAAGCCGATGATAGACGGGAAAAATATAAAATTTATCGGAGAAGTCGGGCTAAGAGGGAAAAATAAATTATTAGGCGGAGCGCGGGCGCTTCTTTTTCCAACGGTTTGGGAAGAGCCGTTCGGGCTGGTAATGATTGAGGCGATGGCCTGCGGAACACCCGTCATAGCTTTTAATCGCGGTTCAGTTTCTGAAGTGATAAAAGACGGGATCACGGGATTTATCGTAAAAGATGAAGTGGAAATGATTGAAGCGATGAAAAAGGTCAATAAAATAAATAGGACCGAATGTCGAAAACATATTGAAAAATATTTTACGATTGAGAAGATGGCTGACGCTTATGAAAGGGTTTACGAAAAGATTAGAAAATAGGATGTGGAATTTTGAATGCGGGTGTTTATATTTGGAAGCAAGGTGGTTTTGCGGTAGAATGAAAATAGTTGAAAATGCAAAAATCAAATATCAAAATTGATTCATAATTCATAATTAAAAATTATTATATTTTCTATGTTCATCCGCGACATAATTCCGTGGTTTTGAAATTGATTTGGCATTTGAGAACAAATTTGATTAAATTATTGTATAATGCTACAATAGCCATTGTAAATATTAACAATAACTATAAAATATGTTTAATCTTAATTCAAAGATCGCGAATAAAATATTAAGATATTTTTTTATAAATCCAAGCCGGAAAAATTATATTAATGAGCTGGCGCGAATTTTAGAAGCTGACCCCGGAAATTTAAGCCGGAAATTGCAAGAATTGGAAAATGAAGGGATTTTAAACTCCGAGTTTTCAGGCGAACAAAGATATTATTTTATAAACAAAAAATATCCGCTGCTCAAAGAGACAAAAAAAGCTTTTGAATTACAAAGAATGGCTGAAAAAAATTGTTTCGCAAGCGGAAGAATATTTAGGATCCGGTGAAAAATTATTTTGAATATAATTTTCAAATTATTCCGCTTTGCCGGAGTCTCTCCGCAGAGGGCTTTAGTGAACTTGCAATAATAGAGCAATGTAGCAATCCAATAATCTAATCAATTTCCAATTTCATTAATATCCTAATTTCATTAATTTAAAATCCTATGCCTCAAACAAAACCAAAACTTTTAAGCAAGATCGTTTTATCCGCCACTTTGCCGCTGGCGGTTTTGGCGGGGGCGGTTATTTTTCCGAGCTTGGCAAGCGCGGCGGCGCCAATTAATAATGTTGCGGTTTCGGCGATTAAAAAACTATTTATTAGGTCAATTGATTCATTAAAATTATTATTTTTTCAACAAGAGATCTTGACAGATTTTGGCTAATCAAAAGAAAAAATAATCAAAAAAATACACTAACCCTTTAAAAAGGCATAGTGTTGACAAGCCATAGCCTCTTATGATAGTATAGAAGTATGAAAAACAAAGAATTACAGGAATATATTCAAGAGCAAATCATTCAATCGCCCAAAAGATTAAAAGGGTTGACTAATGATATGCAAGGCAATCCTCTTCATAAAAGAAGCGTGTTTTTTATTTTGCAAAAATATATTGCTGATTTTTTGGAAAAAGGAAGCGAGCCAAGGATAATTGTTATGCCCGGACTTCGCGGAACAGGCAAGACAACATTGCTGGCTCAGCTTTTTTTATCATTGCCGAATGAAAACATTACCAAGCTTTATTTATCGGTGGAAGAAGCGATAAAAAGATTTGATGTTAATTTATGGGATATTATTGAAAATTATGAAGTATTAATAGGCGAGCATATGGAAGAAACCAGCGCGCCACTGGTTCTTTTTTTGGATGAAATTCATTATGATGAGAAGTGGGCGCTTTTTCTGAAGTCGATGTACGATAAGTCTAAAAAGGTAATGATTTTTTGCACTGGTTCGTCCGCTTTGCTTTTGCGGGAGCAGATTAACGCGGATGTGGCCAGAAGAGTTTTTTTTACGGATATTTACCCTGTTTCTTTTCCTGAATATATGCTGTTCAAATATAAAAAATTTCCCGTCAAAGGAATGGAACAAATTATTAAAGACGCGATTTTGCATTCAACGAGCGCCAAAGACGCGTATGAGAAATTGCAAAAAGAAGATGACAAGATAAAAAAATATTGGCTGGATATTGATACTTTTGAAATGCAAAGATATATCAAGCTTGGAACATTCCCGTTCACTCTGAAATCGGAAAATGAAATTTTGGCGATAAGTTTTATTTCTCAGATCATTAACAAAGTCGTCTATACCGACATTCCCCAGTTTTATAAATTTGAAATTGAGACATTAAACAGAATTGATAAATTATTATACTTGATTTCTGAAACTTTGGGAGTAAGCGCGAAAAAATTAAGCGATACTTTGGAAATGAAACCGGACACGCTTCGTTTGGTTCTGCGATCGCTTGAAAGTTCCGGACTGCTTTTAAGAATAGCGCCTTTTGGCGCTCATTTTAAGCAAGTCAAAAAGCCGTCAAAATATCTTTTTGCCACTCCGTCGCTCCGTTTTTCATATTTATCATCAAGGGAAAGCGTCGGCTTGTTTGAAAATTATCAAGGAAGCCTGTTTGAGGATATCGCCGGAATGTATCTAAACAGGGTTCTGCCTCAATTTGGCGATTTTTCTTTGACTTATGATGTGTCGGAAGGCGGCGCTGATTTTATAGTAACTTTGGTAAATCAAAAAATTGTCATAGAAGTCGGCGCTGGGGAAAAAGGATATAAGCAGATTATAGCAACGGCTCAAAAAGTAAAACCTAAATACAGTATTATTATTTCCAGCGATGAACTGAACTATTCCGAGGAATATAATGCGGTAAAAATTCCGCTGAAATATTTTCTTTTGATGTGATTTTCTAATTTCTAATTTCTAATCTAATCTTATAACCAAAAACCTATGAATCAAATCAAAAGAAAACTTTTAACCAAAACAATTTTATTCGCCGTCTTGCCGCTGGCGGTTTTGGCGGGAATGTTCGCTTTAACAAATCCAATTACAACGCAAGCCACGGGAGAAGTCGCTATTTGGCATTTTGACGAAGGCGCGGGAATTACTATGCTTGATTCTTCGGGGAATAATAATGTCGGAACTTTAATTAACGGACCTGTCTGGACTAGCGGCAAACTGGGTAATGCTTTGCAGTTTGACGGGGTGAATGATTATGTTGATGTGGGGAACGGAGAGAGTTTAAAATTACAAGATTTTACCATAGAAATGTGGCTAAAACCAACGGGAGGAATAAACGAAGAAGCACTTTTTGGAAATGTTGGTTTTCTTAATTATGGCATTGCTTTATATTCTGGTTGGCTGGACTATTCAAATTTTATTTTTACAAATGGCTATGGCACTGGATACGAAACATGGGCTGCAATAAATCTTTCAAATGATTCAGGCCAATGGGTGCATCTTGCTATAACAAGAGTTAATAAAGTAGCAACAGTCTATAAAAATGGAACAGCGACATCAACACATACATTTACTAACAATACTGACTGGAGTTCATCAGGTAATTTTTATATCGGTCAAGCAGGCTCAAGTTCTAGATATAATTTCGGCGGCTCAATCGACGAAGTCCGCATCTATAACCGCGCGCTCTCCCTTAATGAAATCTCCATCCAATACAACAACCAATCTATTCCGAGCGATTTCTATTCTCTCAGCGCCGAAGAATCAGCCAACACCGCGCCCACCGCCACCTTCAACTCCGCCATCCAAAAAACAGACGGCACTGGTAAGGTGGATATATCCATAGAAGTGGATGACGCGGATGATGATGATATCAAAGCTAAGATAGAATATGTCGCGGGGGCGGGGTGTGATTTCACAACTCCCTTAGATCCAACATTAGACGAAACAGAAGGATCAACTTCCAATCATAATGATTCCGGCGGATCCCCAAGCGTGGTCAATGCCGATGCTTATCAAATAGGAACAACCGCCACCCGTCGCATCATGACTTCTGATGGTTCCAACACCGTAACTTTTGATTGGGATTCTAACGCCGATCTTCCCACAGCAGATGGAACATATTGTCTAAGGTTGACCGCCAATGACGATACTGCCGACCAAACAACTCCAGATACGCAAACAGTAGTTTTGGATAATGTCGATCCTTCCGGCTACACCGTCAGCATCAATCAATCAACTATCAACGCCGGCAACGAAACAGCTCTCTCATTCACTTTCGCTTCCGCAGAAGTGGGAGCAACATACAACTATTCCATAGACGATACCAACGGAACCACTCCTGCCATTACCGACTCCGGAACCATTGCTACCGCCACAGACACGATCAGCAACATTGATGTTTCAAGTTTGGATGATGACACTTTGACTCTAACTGTTTATCTTACGGATACATCCGGCAATCAAGGATTTGACGCAACGGATACTATAACGAAAGATTCTAATCTCCCCACCATCACAAACATCTCCTCTGACAAGCCAAATGGCTCATACACTACAGGAGAAGTAATCGACATAGACATAACTTTTTCCGAAGCGGTCACTTCCACGGGCGATGTCACGGTAACTCTGGAAACGGGGGACACGGATAGAACTTGTACTTTCACCATAACTAATTCCATCACCGGCGCATGCGACTATACCGTTCAAGCTGGCGACACTTCTTCCGATCTCGACGCAACCATCTCCGGCGCCATCGCCGATCAAGCGAGCAATGCTTTGACAAATTACACTCCGGTAACAACTTTATCCGCGAGCAAAGATTTATTAATTGACACGACCGCTCCCACCGGCGCAACTTTAAGCCTCGGAACTATCACCGCTAATTCCATTACCTCCACCGTTTCCGGCGCCGCTGATTCCGGAGCGGGCTTGCATGCCACGCCCTACTATTTTGAAAACACGACTAACTCAACGAATTCCGGCTGGACGGGGAATACTTCGTGGGCGTTTTCGTCTCTTTCCTGCGGAACGATTTATTCCTTCCGCGTTAAGACGAGAGACGCTTTAGCCAACGAATCGGATTTTACATCTTCATCAACCTCCGCTACTCTCGGCTGCGGAGGCGGGCTTCCTTCTGTCGCTTACAATCCGCCAACTCCTCCCGCTTCTACTCCGAATAATCCCGAGGCTAGGTTTAAAGTTTCCATCAATCAAGGCGCTGAATATACAAACAGTTTTACGGTCAGCCTTTCTTTTGTCGCCGGCCTAGACACGGCCAGAATGGCAATCTCCGAATCTTCTGATTTTAAAAACGCCGTCCAAATTCCATATCAGAAAGAATTAAAATGGGAGCTGCTGCCAAATTCAATATTCAATATTCAATATTCAATATTCTGATTTACAAACTATCTATG
>Ga0180732_1001218_pt1 | contig 16729 bp, 19 predicted proteins | sample KR11_01MetaG_FD_148674 | JGI IMG/M metagenome (GOLD analysis project Ga0180732, IMG submission 148674) | Groundwater microbial communities from the Olkiluoto Island deep subsurface site, Finland - KR11_0.1 MetaG | ecosystem: Environmental > Aquatic > Deep subsurface > Groundwater | place...
CTGCAAAGGTATAATCATTTTGGTGAGTCATTTTGTTCTCCTTTTTTGGTTTAGTCACCTTAAGGATACTTCTGACTCACCGCTTTTGTTAAGGTTCAGCATTTTACAGAAAGAATGTTACACCAACTGAGGAAATATCAAATATGAGATTATTAATCGTAATAGTTGTAGTTGCTTTTAACCTTGTTTCAGGCTGCACCCCAAATATACAATCTGAGCTATCACCAACGATCGAACCTTCGCTTACCGAAACACCAACTATCAGAGTGACAGCCTCAACAACACCTACTGCAAAAATAACTCTACCCCCAACATTGGAAATTCCGGATCATATGACTCCATTTATTGAGGGAGGTTATGATAAAAAATCCACTGAAAAGATGTTATACCTTGCCTATGATGAAACAAGCATTCATTACCTCCCTGAAAACGGAATCGTGTTCAACGAGAGAATAATTAAAAGCTGGGTATATGTGGATAATTTTGAAGATGGTGAATACAAACGAGGAATCATATTAGATCTTTTAATTCGGGGAGGAGATGGTCTATTCAAGGACTATGGCAAATTTGTCTGGGCTTCCTCAATTGGCGCAATGAGTACAAATCCATCAATGGCATTTATAGTGAGAAACAACAAGTTTTTTGCAGATAGCACTCCAGAAACTTCCTATCCGATTATGTGCGCACCCTTAAAATATCATGAAACCGGTGAAGCACAACTTTATGAAGGATTATTTCCAAGTATTGATGGAAAACTTCAACCTGTGACAATTCCAGGAATCGGTGAAGTATTACCAATATCAAATCTCTTTTTTGCCGACGGACCTTACTGCATAGAATGATTGTTACTTGTTAGCATCGCGGATGCACCCAATAACGTATAAGCCTCAAACGGTTCTCCATTCGTGTTAAAATACATGCATTCAATCACAAAGAGGTGCCCCATGTCCGTTCCCATCCTGGTATCCGCTGCCTGGCCCTATGCAAATGCCGAGATCCACGTCGGCAATCTGACAGGCTCTTATCTGCCCGCCGATATTTTCGCGCGTTATCAGCGCTTGAAGGGCAACCAGGTGTTGATGGTCTCGGGTTCAGACTCGCACGGCACACCCATCACCGTCCGTGCAGATGCGGAAGGCACGACGCCGCAAGCGGTGTATGAACACTTTCATGAAGGTTTCATTGACCTCTTTCAGCAGCTTGGGCTGAACTACGACCTCTTCACCAGCACGCACACACAAAACCATCAGAAGGTTTCGCAATCCGTATTTCTGGCGTTGAAGAAAAACGGCTACCTCTACACTGAAAGCCAGATGCAGTGGTACGCCCCCAGTCAGAGCCGCTTCTTGCCAGACCGCTATGTGGAAGGCACCTGCTACCTGTGCGGCTACGAGAACGCGCGCAGCGATCAATGCGACAAGTGCGGCAGCCTGCTTGAAGCCGAAAGATTGATCAACCCAAAATCAAAAATTGACGGCTCGACCCCAGAGCTGCGCTCTACCGAACATTTTTATATTGACCTGGCCAAACTGCAGAATAACGTGGTCGATTTTCTCAAGGTGCGCGACAGCTACTGGCGCCCGAACGTGATGCGCCAATCGCTGGGCCAGATTTTGGCCGACAGCCTGCACGGACGTGCCATCACCCGCGACCTGGATTGGGGCATCCCCCTGCCAGCAGAAGTGATGGAAGTCGGCAAGGAATGGGAAAGCAAGCGTCTGTACGTGTGGTTTGAGGCCGTGATCGGTTATCTTTCCGCCTCGATCGAGTGGGGTCAGCTTGCCGGCAACGCCGATGCCTGGCGCAACTGGTGGCAGAACCCCGAAAGTCGCACATATTACTTCATTGGCAAGGATAATATCCCCTTTCATGCGGTGATTTGGCCGGCAGAATTGATCGGCGCTGGCAAGGCTTTTGACGAGGTAATGGGCGCTGTGAATCCACAAGCGTTGGTGCTGCCCTATGACGTGCCAGCCAATGAGTTCATGAACCTCGAAGGACAGAAAATCTCAGGCAGCCGCAATTGGGCGGTTTGGGCGCGTGACTTTTTGACCCGCTACGACCCGGATGCCCTGCGCTATTATCTGACCGTCAATATGCCCGAGTCTAAAGACACCGATTGGGATTGGGACGAGTTTTATCACCGCAACAACGATGAACTGGTGGCCACCTGGGGCAACCTGGCCAACCGCGTTTTGTCTTTCTGCAACAAATACTGGGAGGGTCAGGTTCCCGATCCCGGCGAACTGACCGACCTGGATAAAGACCTGATTAAAACCATTGAAGGCGGTTTTGAAACCGTCGGCAATTTGATCGACACGGTTAAACTCCGCGCCGCAGCGGCCGAAGCCATGCGTTTGGCCTCCGAGGTCAACAAGTATCTGGATGTGACCGCCCCCTGGCAGCAGGTAAAAACAGATAAAGCCACCGCCGCACGGGCGATCTTCACTGCGCTCAAGGCGATTGATTCGCTCAAGATCCTCTTTGCGCCGTTCTTGCCCTTCACATCCGACAGGCTGCACGGCTTCATGGGCTACGATGGCAGTCTCTTCGGCACACAGAGCACCGAAACGCTCAAGGATGAACTCGGCGAACACAAGGTGCTGCGTTACAACCCCGGCGGCGCGACAGGCAAGTGGGAACCGAGCAAGCTGAAAGCGGGTGATCCGCTCAGGCAGCCGGTTGCACTGTTCAAGAAGTTGGATATATCCATCGTTGAAGAAGAACGGGCAAGGTTGGGGAAACAGGATTGATGATTTTGTAAAGGCGACCGGTCGGTCGCCTTTACTTTTTAAATATTGAAAATGACGAAAATATACTGTATAATAATTGTAGCAATAATGGCTACAAGGAGTCAAGATGCAGTTTATCCCTTATCGTAATTTGCGCAATGAACCCGCGGCTGTGAGAGAACAACTTTCCAGCGAAGGTGAATTAGTGGTGACAAACGGAGGAAAACCGTTTGCCCTGATGATTGATATCCCCGAAAACGAGAACATTGATGAAATTCTGCTGATGGCATCCAGAATCCGGGCGCAAATGGCCATTCGATCCATTCGCAGTAACGCGCGCAAAAACGGTACCAACAAGCTCACGGATGACCAAATCAACCAGGTCATTGAAAAGACGCGTGAGGATCGTGAGCCATGAAGTTGGTGGTTTTGGATACCAACGTGATTGTGAGTGCATTACTAAAAGAAACGGGGAATCCGAGCAAGATACTTGATCTCGTCATCAACAACCAAATCCGACTGGCCTATGACAATCGAATTATGGGTGAATACGAAGAGGTTCTCTCCCGTCAGGAATTGCATATTTCCCAATCTAAATCAAGTGCAGTCATCCGCTTTATTGAACTTACAGGTTGTTATGTTGAAGCAGAATCCTTTTCTGCAGATGGGTTTCCTGACCAAAACGATATGCCTTTTGTAGAAGTTTTTATCACCAGCAATGCACAGGCTTTAGTTACCGGAAATTTTCGTCACTTTTTACCATTAATCGATAAAGGCTTACTTGTAGTGACTCCATCCCAATTCATTGAAAAGTATTTCTCGAATCAATAAAAACAGTATTAAAGGGGGCTGTGCGTTCCACTCGCCGCATTGTGCGGCTCGGTTGTACTTTTGGGGCACGCACCTCTCGCAGCGAAATGCGGCTTGTCCCCAATAAAACGGGGGATATGTGGTGTGCAAAGCCCGCATTTCAACGTGCCTTACTTTGTTAATCCCCAGAACGCGCAGCGGATCCAGTTGGGGAGGGCGCGCAAGAGGGGGAGCATGACGTTCTCGGCGCGCTCTTTGAATTCATCACTCTCATAAATCTCACCCCCCATTGGGTCAACCAGGTCGCTGACCGCACGCAAAATCAGGCAGGGTACATTATTTTTATGCGCCGTCCAGGCAATTGCGCCTGACTCCCAATCCGCGGCGATGGCGTCAAAATCATCCACCAGTTTGTGCACCAGGTCGGGGTCGATATCCTGATCCGCTGAGACAAGCAGCGAGCGGCGCACCACCTGCGGATAAGGCTCCGAGAGGTAAGACAGGTCAATCTGGGTGGTGTAATGGTCTAGCGCCTGAGCGGGGTCGCCCATGCGCTCGTAGATGTCATAAACCAGGGTTTTTTCGACCAGCAGAATCTCACCCACGCGAGTCTTGTCTTCCAAACCGCCGCAGGTGCCCAGGTTGATCACCAAACCAGGCTGCCAGCGGTCGATCACGTATTGCGCGCTGGCGGCTGCAGCAATTTTGCCCCAGCCCCCATGAAAGAGCACAACGTCGCGGTTGCCAAGCTGAAGGTTAAAATAAGAACCAAAGGGAGAGGTTTCAACGGGAGGCTGGTGAAAATACTCCATGACGGCAGTCCATTCGGCATAGGCCGAAATGATGATAACAACTTCGCCCCCCTCGTCACTTATTTTTGGCATCCATCCTCCTCTAGACATCCAATGCGTTAAGCTGTAATTAAACCGATAAATTAATCGTCATGTAAAATGTGGCGCACTGACTTTCGAACTTCCATTTTTGAGGCTTTCCATAGAATATCAGCCACCGCATAAGCAGATTCGGGCTGTCCGAGGAATTTGGCATTGGCTGCGCGTTTTTTTAACAATGCCTGGTCGTCTTTCATCAGATGGTTGAGACACTCCAAAATAGCAATGGGCGATTCAGCCATATCCGCAGCACCGTAGGCCGTAACATACTCGGCGTTACCGGTTTCCTGTCCGGGGATGATTTCGGTTAGCATCATGGGCAATCCAGCGGCCAGGGATTCGGTGACGATCAATCCGCCGGCCTTGCACAACATCAAATCGGAGGCTTTCATCAAGGTAGGCACCTGGTCGGAGTATTCATAGATGTAAGCCGGGATGTGCCATTCAAATTGGGTGAGTGAGCGGAAGAGGTTCTGGTCTTTGCCGCACACCACAGCCACCTGAATGGGTGCGCCAAAATGGTTGATCACGTTCAAAGAATCAATCAGGCGTTCGACCCGTTTGCTGCCGACTGCTAATATGGTGGGCAGGTCAGGCTGCCATCCGAGCTCTTTGCGGATGTCGTTCTTGGCGCGTTTTTCTTTTGAAATGGCAGGTGAGACCGGAATGCCGGTGATAATGATCTTTTCAAGAGGCATGCCATAGCTCATGCCCAACTCAGCCACCAGGGTGTTTGGCACCATGCAACCGGTCACTTTTTTATGGAACCACATGCGGTGCACGGTGGAGAGATCCGTCACCACGGTGAATTGGGGCACCTTGTTTTTACGGCCGGTGAATAGCGTGGAAATCGCTGCCTGATACCAGGGATAAGTGGAAACCACAACATCCGGTTTGTATTTGGTTAATATCTCCCGCATGGTATCCACCAGCAGTACACCGATGGAGCTTTCAAGAAAAGCGGTGGGGATGAGGTTGTCGCTGGCCTCGTATCCAAGCTGGTAGAGCTCAGGCACGTGCTTCACGTATTTGTCATAATCGGATTGCGTGTCACGCAGGAAGGACGGCGTGGTGGGTTCGTCGAGAGGATTGAGCAGTTCAACCGTCATATGTTCGGCGTATTTATCAAGGATTGCGTCGCGCACCGCATTGGCGGCGCTGCGATGGCCGAAACCGGCATCCGCGGTAAGGATTAATACACGCTTTTTTGAGTCCATGAGGTCCTCTTTATTGTTGACAACCAGACCAGTTTTCTGGCGGCAGATCATGTTGCAAATATTTTATTACCAATTTTAAAGCCGCCTGGGCGGAATCTTCTTTGTTTTTGATGCGGTCGCCTTTCCAACTGCACTTCCAGGCCCAGTCGCCATCGGCTGCGCTCATGCCGATCCAGACCGTGCCGACAGGTTTCTCGGGCATGCCACCGCCAGGCCCGGCTATTCCGCTGATAGAGATGCCTAGAATCGAGTCGAGTGGGAATCCGCCTGAGAGGGCGCTGCGCACCCCTCTGGCCATTTCGATGACACATTCCTTGCTGACAGCGCCGTACTGCTGGAGGGTTTCGTGTTTGACGCCAAGCAGGCTTTCTTTGACCTCATAGGCATACGCGGTCACGCTGCCCAGGTAATAATCTGATGAGCCGGGGATATTGGTGATGAGGTGTCCGACCAGGCCGCCGGTGCAGGATTCAGCCATGGTCATTTTCATGCCACGCTGCCGCAGCAGATCCCCGATTTGTTGTTCCAATAATTGAGATGGCAATGTAAGTTCCTTAGTTTTTAGTTGCCTAATTATAATGCCGTGATGGGGGGTTTTATGAGGTGTGATTCATATAAAGAAAATACTCCAAATATACCGGGTTCGACTACGATCAAACCCCCGCGGATTTTGAATCCGCGGGGGTTTCTGAAAAACTGAAAACCCCAGACAACGGGAATCTTGAAGTGCAGATTCCCGTTGTTCTCAATCAGATTCACGCGGTATCAAAAAAATTCAATAGCCTCAAGAGGTGTTTTTTGAATAGGTAATTAACTTACCAAAAGTCAAAAAATCTTATTACACAATACCGGGGATTTGCACTTAATCCCCGGTATCTGGGGGGTAAGGTAAATCTGAAAAAATTATTGGAGTAAATTTACTCCTAGACTCCGGGAATCTACAAAACCCAGATTCCCGGAGTTTACCTTCAGATTCACAAGAGGGATCCAAAAATTGGTTATTACATGTTCCCAAATTCTAAAACCAGAATTTGGGAACTGTTCAAAGAAACACTGTTCGTAGAAACGCTTGACGCTTTACGCCGACTTGTTATAGAATAGTCTTAACTGAATAAATGCTTTTTTGGTGCCACTCCCCCGGATGGGAGGGCTTAAAGGCGAAACCGGTGTATAGTCCGGTGCTGTAGCGCAACTGTAATTCAGAGCAATCTGATAAGCCAGGTCGCCCGCCAAAAAGCGTGTCACACACTCTCGCATTAAGGAGGTGGGCACTCGCCTTAAACAAGACGATCACCCTGTCCAACATGCGGCAGGGTTTTTTTAACCCTTGCTGCGTATCGACCAAACCGATTTTGAATGATAAGGATTCCGATGAAGAAGATTACGCAATTCTTTTTAATCATCACCCTGCTGGCCGCACTGCTGGCTGGATGCGTCCCTGCCGCAACTGCACCACAGGCGATCACCCTCACCGACGGACTCGGACGCACCGTCGCACTGGATCAGCCTGCTGAACGCATCGTCTCGCTTGCCCCCTCTGCCACCGAAATATTGTTTGCCGTCGGTGCCGGAGATCAAGTGGTCGGACGCGACAGCTTCTCTAACTACCCCGAATCCGTGGCAGAGCTTCAAGATGTGGGCGGCTCAATGGGCGATTACTCTTTTGAAACCATCGCCAGCCTGAACCCCGACCTGGTGCTGCTGACTGAAATTAACACACCTGAACAAGTCAAAGCACTTGAAGATCTAGGTTTGACGGTTTACTACATCAAAAACCCCGTTCAGTTGGATGGACTCTATCCGATCCTCGAAACGGTTGGCGAGCTGACCGGCCACGACAAAGAGGCTGCTGACCTGGTGGATTCTCTGACTGCCAGAGTTGCCAAAGTAACTGAAACCATTGCCAAGGCGCAAGACAAACCGCTGGTGTTTTACGAACTGGATGGTTCGGATGCCGCCAAACCCTGGACCTCCGGCCCCAACACATTCATGGATCAAATGATCCAGATGGCAGGCGGGGAGAACGTTGGTTCTGCAATGACAGATGCCTGGGCTCAGATCAGCCTTGAAGAACTGCTGGTGCAAGACCCCGACATTATTTTGCTGGGCGATGCTGCCTACGGCGTGACTGCCGAACAGGTTGCCACCCGCGCTGGATGGGCTACCCTGAACGCGGTCAAAAACAACGCCATTTATCCCTTTAATGATGATTTAGCCAGCCGGCCCGGTCCGCGCATGGTGGATGGGCTTGAAGAATTGGCGAAATTAATCCACCCGGAACTTTACAAATAGCATGAAGCACACTGCCCGCCCGTTCCTGATCAGCCTGATCATCCTGATCGCTGCCGTAATGGTCAGTGTATTGGTGGGCAGTGTGTTTATCCCCCCCGCAACCCTGCTGGATTTGATCAAATCCGCATTCCAGGGTACTCATTCGGCACTCGACCCCAACGGGACGTTCGCCGCCATCCTGTTTCAATTAAGAACGCCGCGTGCCATTTTACTCATTTTAGTAGGCGCTTCGCTGGCCGGCAGTGGAGCGGCTTATCAAGGTTTGTTCCGCAATCCGCTGGCTGACCCTTTCATGATCGGCGTATCTTCAGGTGCGGGTGCAGGCGCTGTGATTGCCATGAGCATCCAGTGGCCTTATTCGACCCTGGGGTTGATGGCCGTGCCAATGGCTGCCTTCGCAGGAGCCACCGTATCTGTGTTGTTGGTGACGCAGTTGGCCAGGGTAGGCAAAACCATCCCCACCACCAATTTGATTCTGGCAGGCGTGTCGGTGAGTGCTTTCGCCTCGGCGATTACCTCGCTTATGATGATTAACTCCACCGGCGAACTGAGGCGCGCCATCGTCTGGTTAATGGGCGGTTCCACGCTGACCGGTTGGAACCCTGTGTTGGGCGTGCTGCCCTATGCGTTGATCGGTCTCACTGTGCTGCTGGTGATGGCACATCCGTTGAACGTGCTGCAATTCGGAGATGAACAAGCCCAACAACTGGGCATACCGGTGCAAAAAACACGTTTGATCATCATTGTGGCGGCCACGCTTTCTACAGCGGCCGCGGTATCGTTTGCAGGTGTGATTGGCTTTGTAGGGCTGGTGATTCCGCATGTGGTACGTATGTTGTGGGGAGGCGACTACCGACGGTTGCTACCGCTCTCGATGATCTGCGGTGCCAGTCTGCTGCTGCTTACCGATGTGGTGGCGCGCACCATCATCTCACCTCAGGAAATCCCCGTGGGAATCATCACCGCTTTGCTTGGCGCTCCGTTCTTCTTGTGGGTGCTCAATCGTTCAAAATCACAGAATTATTGGTGAAGCCATGTTATCAATTGAAAACCTGAGCGCCGGGTATAACGGCAAAAAAGTGCTTCACGACATTAGCCTGAAAGTGCCGCAAGGGTCGGTGATTGCGCTGATCGGACCGAACGGCTCTGGCAAAACCACACTCATCCGCGCCATCAGTGGAATTCTTAACCCTGAATCAGGCAAGATGTTTTACAACGATCAGGATCTAAGCAAAATAAGCATCCAGGAACGTTCAAAATTAATTGCAGTGGTGCCGCAAGTCCGCAATCTGCCGCCGGCCTTCTCGGTGTATGAGGTGGTAGCCTTGGGCAGAACGCCCTATTTGAACTGGTTTGGCATCACTTCTGGCCCTGATCATGAGATTGTCAACCAATGTATGGCACAAGTGGACCTGCTTGAAATGGCAGATCGCAATATTGCTGAACTTTCTGGCGGCGAGCAGCAGCGCGTGATGCTGGCCAGAGCGCTGGCGCAGCAAACACCCGTCCTCGTTATGGATGAACCCACTTCACACCTTGATCTTCAATATCAAGTCAGTTTTCTCAAAAGCGTCCACCGGCTGGCACACCCCTCACAAGAAGAAATTCAGCAAGGCAATGAACCCAGGGCGGCATTGGTGGCCATCCATGATCTCAATCTTCTGGCCAACTTTGCCGACCAGGTCGCTTTGATGGTTGAAGGCCGTTTGGTGAAATTAGGAAGCCCTGCTGAAGTGCTGCAGCCTGAAATTTTGAGCGGGGTTTATCATCTGCCACTGACCACGCTGCAAGATCCAAAAACCGGACATTTTGCCGTTTTACCTCGATAATCCCTTATAATATTTTCAATACCTGAAAGCGAGGCATGATGAAAATTAAGGTCAACCTGGTAGCGGCTTATAAGTTAATTGCGCAAAAAGGCCAATTAACACTTGTTTTGCCTGAAAAAAGCTCCATTCATGATGTGATTAGTGGAGTGATAAAGGCAGCTCCAGCGTTGAAAACGCACTGGCTTGATAAAGACGGTTCCCCCTCGCACCACCTGCATCCCTTTTTAAACGGTGATGATGTTTACACCCTGGCAGAAGGGTTAAACACCTGTCTGGTAGATGGCGACAGCCTGGAGTTTATTCCGCCGCTTTCGGGTGGGTGAAATTTAATATTGTTTAGGGCAAGCTTCCTAATTCTTGTGAATTTGGGAACTTTTTTGTAACAATAATGCGCTAGAGAGTTAATTTAACCCTAGACCCGGGGGTTCTTTTTCATAAATCCAAAAAGTGTTAAAGGCAAGTTTCCGATTTTTAAAACAGAATTCGGAAAAATTGTAAGTATTTGAATACCTTATAGTTGTTAATTTAACCCTAGACACCGGGAATTTTTAAAAGTGCAAATTCCCGGTGTTCTTTTTACAATTAATTAGTTACGCTGGTGAACACGGTGAAGGTCGGGGGATTTTCAATCAATTGCTTGACCTTGCACTGTTCAGCAGAACGGACGAGGGCAGAATAGTATTTATCGGGGAAAGCAGGCGGCACTTGAATTTCAAGTTCGATGTTTTCGATCTTACCTGTGGAACTATCTGTATTTACCCTTTGGGCGATGCGGATGCCCTCTGTTGGCAGTCCGCGCTGGTTGCAAAAGCCCAGGACGTAGATGCCTGCACAGGTACCCAAGGAGGCTAAAAAGAGGGCAAAGGGGGTGGGAGCAGAGGCGGCACCGCCGCCCATAGGGGGTTGATCAGTCATTACGGTGAACGGTCCAAAGTGGGCATCCACTCTGGCACCACCGGGGAAGTCAATTATCATTTCCATGAATGTTCTCCTGTTGTTGGTATGCTTTTTGGATGTATGGATGCGTTAAAAGTGACATTTTATTGAGTTATGGTATGATTTTAACCAACAAGCCATCTTATATCGATGTTTTACACGAGGTAATTCAAATGACAGATCAAAGCCAAAATTTTTCTCAAATCGAGCAACTGCGCGGATTGATTGAACAACTCAACTCTTATATATCCTCTTATCACGGCGGCGAAGTGGAGTTTGTCTCATTCGACGGCAAGGTGGTCAAAGTCAAATTGGGCGGCGCCTGTTTGGGCTGTCCGCTTTCACCAGTCACCGTCAAGGGCTGGGTGGAAGGCACGGTCAGGCAGTTCTTCCCCGAAATCGAAAAGGTTGAATCAATTAATTAAGGGCAATTAACATAAACCTTGACAAGGTACCCCACTCGCCGCTAAAGCAGCTCGGGGGCGCGAAAACCGCGGCCTTGTCAAGGTTGGTCTGAAAAACAAACGGCAGGCTCCAAGTTACCGAAATCCAAAATCAGAATTAACCCCTAGCATACTAAAAAGTGAAATCAATCAATTAATAGCAAGTTTACGAATTCTTAAAACAGAATTCGTAAACTGAAGATTTTTGTTTTGATTTATTCGAGATAGATTTCGACGCGTTCTTGTTCGTCGTCATCGGCCACGTCTAATATCTTGCCGATCTTGCCGCTGCGGATGGATTCGCGCAGGATGGCGGGATCAAGGTTCTGCCGGTCTATGGATAGGCGCGCACCAAATTTGGTTCCCGTGTTGACCAGACCGGCCGGCATGCGCACGTTCACCCGCCGCTTGCCTGATACCATATCCGTGACGATCACCCTCACCCAATGGGCAGAAGGCGTACGTCCGCCTGAAGAAGCTGCATTAAGCCCGGCTGTATTTGCTTCAGAGGTAGAGCAGGCATTCAATAATTCGATGCCCTGGTCGGCAGTGATCTTGCCGCTCTGGATCATTTGAAGGATTTTTAGTTTTTCAGTTTCAGTCGCCACCAAGGTTAATCCTATCTAATTGTCGCCTACCTCAATTTTACCCGGCTTATGTCCTTTTTGGAGAGAATTTCACTCGATTTCTCTCATTTTTCAAATTTTCATCAGGGAGCATGTGGTAAGATAAACGCGGTGGAAGAATAATCATGAATCTTTTTTCATTAATCCTCGGGGTCGGCGGCACCATCGCATTACTAAGAATTGTGCAGCATACGACTGTGGAGCGGCGGTTTCGCTGGCTGCTGGCAGGCGTTCTCACCATGACTGGCGCGATACTCGGCGCACGGATTGTTTTTGTCGCCGTCTACCAGGCCTATTTTTCAACCCACACACAAGAAATCAGCCGCATCACCCTGGGCGGTCTTTCGTGGCCAGGAGCTCTGGCTGGCGCCATCCTTTTTGCGTGTTTAACTCTTCTCATTTTTCGCCTTCCCTTCCTCGAGGGGCTTGACCGATTAAGCCGAATGCTGCTGCCTCTGGCAGGCGCTATTTGGTTGGGTGCCTGGCAGGTTGGCATTGCCTTTGGCCAACTGCTGCCGGCTGGTACCCGATGGGGAATGATGCTGCGCGATGAATCGGGATTGACTGCCTTGAGAGTGCCGGTGCAGCCCGCTGCGGTGGTCAGTCTGCTGCTGGTGTTGGGATTGATTGAATGGTTAATTCGCTCAGCGCTTAAGGATGGATTGAAGGCCGCCGTCAGCTTTTTTGTGCTCAGTCTGCACAGCCTGCTTTTCTCTTTCATGCGGTATGATAGTGTTCAAAGCATGTATGGATTTCGTCTTGACACCTGGGCAGCAATTTTCTTCTCTGCATCCGCCTGCCTGTTTCTGATGATTGTTTTGTTCAAGAAGAAAACAAGTATTACCACCCATGAAAGCGGATCGGAGTGAACCTATGAAGTTAAACCTGGCACTGGCGCAAATTAATACCGTTCTCGGCGACGTCAACCGCAATCTTGAAAAACACCTTACGTTAATCAAAGAAGCACGCAATAAAGGTGCTGATTTAATCATCTTTCCAGAGCTTTCACTCACCGGGTACATTCTGCAAGACCTGGTACCCACCGTCGCTTTGCACCCGGATGATTCTGACCCGGTATTCAACCAACTGCTTGAAGCCTCAAGAGCCATTGATATCATGGTGGGATTCGTGGAAGAAGATTCACGCAACCGCTTTTATATTGCCTGCGCCTACCTTTCAGACGGCAAAGTGCTGCATGTGCATCACAAGGTGTACTTGCCGACCTATGGATTATTCGACGAAGGACGCTTCTTTGCCGCCGGTGACGGCGTAAATGCCTTTGACACCCGTTTTGGCCGGGTCGGCATGCTGATCTGCGAAGATTTCTGGCACGCCTCGCTGCCCTACGTGTTATGGCTGGATGGCGCTGACCTCTTTTTGTTTGCCTCAGCCTCCCCTGGCCGCGGACTGCCCCACACCAACAACGGCTGCGAACCCGGCAAACTGGATTCCGCACGCTGGGTGGATGAAATCAACCGCGCCTATGCCGGTCTTTTTACATCGTTCGTGGTGCATACCAACCGGGTTGGTTACGAAGATGGTTTGAACTTCTGGGGCGGAGCCTCCGCTTACAACCCGGATGGCGAACCAATCATCCAGGGGCCGCAGCATCAAGAAGCGCTGGTGATGACCGAACTGGACCTCAATCAACTGCACCGCACGCGGGTAAGACTACCGCTGCTGCGCGATGAAAAATCTTCTCTGGTGCTCAAAGAGATTACCCGCATCAATCAAAAACACAACGCATGACCAGCAATCAGAGGTAAAATGAAGTTATCCAGCAAATCACATCTTCGGAGGTTGTATGCCTGACCTGTCTATTGATACCGAGTTGGCACGTACGATCTTGACCGGATTTATTAAAACTGAAATCACCCGTTCTGGTTTTTCACGCACCGTGCTTGGCCTTTCAGGCGGCATCGATTCTGCATTAGCCTGCTACCTGGCGGCTGAAGCACTTGGCCCTGAAAACGTATTGGCTATCCGCATGCCATATAAGACCTCTTCAAAAGATTCGCTCGAACACGCTCAGCTCATCATTGACGACCTGGGGGTGCAATCACTGACGGTGCCGATCACAGACATGGTTGATCCGCTGATTGAACGCTTTCCAGATATGGAAAACAGGCGCAAAGGGAATATCATGGCCCGACAGCGCATGATCATCCTTTTCGACCAATCAGAAGCTTTCAAGGGGCTGGTTTTGGGTACCGGCAACAAAACCGAAATCCTTCTGGGTTACAGCACGCTTTATGGTGATTCTGCCTGTGCGATCAACCCCATCGGTGACCTTTACAAAGCCCAGGTCAGAGAACTTTCAAAAGCCATAGGGGTGCCACAAGCGCTGCTTGATAAAGCTCCCTCAGCCGATTTGTGGATCGGCCAGACGGATGAACAAGAACTCGGCTTTACCTATGAAGAAGCTGACCGTCTGCTTTACTTATTGATTGACCAGCGTTATAAACCGGAAGAATGCATTGAGGCCGGTTTTGCCGAGAACTTTGTCAAAGCTGTGATCCAACGCGTGCGCAAAAATCAATTCAAACGCGTGCTGCCGCCAATTGCCAAATTGAGCAACCGCACCATGGGTTATGACTTTTTATATCTCAGAGATTGGGGTACATAATCAATCATTAATGATTGTTGGCCTTTAAGTTCCCGCAGTTGAGAAAATACAAAGGCGATGAGCCTTTGAAAGCGGGAACAATCTCTTAAACGTGCCAAAAAGATATTGACAAATGTGTTTTGTTGTATATACTTAGGATATACAAAAGGAATTCCTATGATGATCACTCAATTAAAAAAATGGGGTAACAGCTTCGCAATCAGATTGCCCCAGAATTTGTTGTCTCAAGTCAATTTTCAAGAAAATGAGAACATTGAAATAAGGGTAGAAGACAACACCATTATTCTCAGTTCTGCTGTAAAACCCAGGTATCAACTTGAGGAATTACTCAGCCAGATCACACCTAAAAATAAACAGGAGTTGGTAGATTTCGGTAAACCAATCGGAAAAGAAGTCTGGTAATGAGCTATATTCCAGACAGGGGTGATCTCGTTTGGCTTAACTTCGATCCAACCATCGGACACGAACAGTCTGGCCGCAGACCGGCATTAATCGTCTCTCCTAAAAGTTACAACCAAAAAACCGGTTTGGCTCTGGCATTTCCTATTACCAGCAAAGTTAAGGGCTACGTTTTTGAAGTTCTTTTACCTGAAGAATTGCCTATCAGTGGAGTCGTGTTATCTGACCAGATTAAAAGCATTGACTGGGTTGGGCGAAATGCGGATTTCATATGTACCCTACCCTCTCTTATCTATGAGGATGTGATCGCAAAAACACTTACCTTGTTGGAATAAGAAGAATGATTATCGCTTGACCCAAAAATTGATTAGGGCAAGTTTCTGAACCCAAGAAACCGGGAAAATTATAAATTCCCGGTTTCGAAATTTAATTCAACCAATCATTAATCACTCAAAGCTTCGTGAAGGCCAGACCACTTTTCAAGATGCGCTTCGAGTTCAGCCTGCAAGCGGGCATAACTGACTGCCATCTGCTGCACTTCGCCGGGGTCTGAAGGCGGAGACGCCAAATCCTCTTCGAGACATTTAATCTCGTTCTCCAACCAGGCAATTTTTTCTTCCAATAATTGGATGCCTTTTTCGATCTTGTGTTTTTCGCCCTTGCTCATGGCAGGTTTATTTTTATCGAGTTGTGATTGAACAGGTTTAGGTTCTTCAATCACAACAGGTTGATTAAGCTGCTGTTTTGAAGCTTTATATTCACTATAAGTACCTTTGAAACTCTCCAATAGTTGGTCTTTGGGGTTCACTTCCCAAATTTGGGTGGCCAGCCGGTCAATCAGATAGCGATCATGCGAAACGAGCAAGATCGTACCTCTAAAATCTGCCATAACAGCTTGCAGTATCTCTTGCGATGGCAGGTCAAGGTGGTTGGTGGGCTCATCCAGCAGCAGCAAGTTGTAGCCTTGCAGTGCGAGGCAGGCTAAAGCCAGCCTTCCGCGCTCGCCGCCTGAAAGCAGGTTGACGGTCTTAAAAACGTCATCCCCGGTAAAGAGGAATTTCGCCAGGTAATCACGCACTTCGGCAGGCAGCATCTTGGGCACAACACCCTGAATCTCTTCAACGAGCGTCCATGCGGCGTGCAGCCCTTCATGCGCCTGGGCAAAATAGCCTATCTTCAAGTTCGCGCCCAAAACAGCCTCACCCGCGAAGGGGGGGATTTTCTCAAGCAGGGTTTTTAAGAAAGTGGTCTTGCCAGCCCCGTTAGGCCCAATAATGGCGGCGCATTCGTTGCGCACCAAAGTGAGATCAGGCACTTCAAAGAGCGGTCTGCCTTCATCGGCATAACCCACTTGCAGCGAACGTGTGCGCAGCACGAGATCGCCTGAACGATCTGCGGCTTTGAGATTGAGATGCAGTGATCTTTTTTGAGTGGGCGGCGTCAGGCGGGCTTCATCCAACATGCGTTCAAGTCGTTTACGCCTGCCCTGCGCTTGCCGCGTATTCTGTCCAGCAATGTTGCGCCGAATGTATTCTTCTTCTTTTTCGATAAATTCTTGCTGTGTCTGGTACTCGGCCAGCCGTCTTTCGTAGCGCTCCTGGCGCTGCAGCATGTATGCGCTGTAGTTGCCGCGATATTCTTCAAGATTGGGGGTCATCTCCCAAATCACATTGACAACCTGGTCCAAGAAATAACGGTCGTGCGAGACGATCAACACACCGCCTGGCCAATCTTTAAGATAATTTTCAAGCCACTCCACCGCGGCGATATCCAGATGGTTGGTGGGTTCATCCAGCAGCAGCAGGTCAGGCTTTGACAGCAGCAACTTGGCCAGCATGGCACGGGTGCGCTGCCCGCCTGAAAGTTGGGCCACCGGACGCTGTTCATCCGCTCGTGAGAAGCCGAGTCCGGTGAGAGTCATCCGCACCT
>Ga0180732_1001219_pt1 | contig 16728 bp, 16 predicted proteins | sample KR11_01MetaG_FD_148674 | JGI IMG/M metagenome (GOLD analysis project Ga0180732, IMG submission 148674) | Groundwater microbial communities from the Olkiluoto Island deep subsurface site, Finland - KR11_0.1 MetaG | ecosystem: Environmental > Aquatic > Deep subsurface > Groundwater | place...
GCATAAAGGCGATTTATGACCTGTCTGCCACACCTTTCTTCCTGAGCGGTTCCGGTTATCCCGAGGGGACGCTTTTTCCCTGGGTGGCCTCTGATTTTTCCCTTATTGATGCCATAGAGTGCGGCATCGTCAAAGTCCCTCGCGTGCCCATAGCCGACGATTCCATGACAGGGGAGCAGCCCACATACAGGGATCTATGGCTCCGCATCCGTGATCATCTTCCCAAAAAGGGCAGAAAGACACAGGCCTTAAGCGGAGAACCGAAACTGCCGGCCATTCTGGAAGGAGCGCTCAAGAGCCTCTATGAAAACTATGAAAAATATTACCGCCGGTGGGAACAAAATGCCGGGGCCGGGACTAATGGGCTTACACCGCCGGTCTTTATTGTGGTCTGCAATAATACCAGCGTATCAAAGCTCATATTTGATTATATCGCCGGATGGGAAAAAACCCTTTCGGATGATTCCACTATCGTTGTCCCAGGGAATATGCCGGTTTTTAGCAATGAGCAAAACGGCATATGGAGCCGGCGGCCGAATACCATTCTGATCGACAGCGAGCAGCTTGAATCGGGCGAGGCCATGAGCATGGAATTTAAAAAAATAGCGGCAAGGGAGATTGAAGAGTTCAAGTCCGAATACCGCGCCCGCTTCCCCGGCAGGGATGTGGACAAACTCACGGATGAAGACCTGTTACGCGAGGTGATGAACACGGTCGGCAAACCCGGGAAACTTGGTGAGCAGATAAAATGCGTTGTCTCGGTATCCATGCTGACCGAAGGATGGGACGCCAACATGGTAACTCATATCCTGGGAGTAAGGGCATTTGGAACACAGCTTCTCTGTGAACAGGTGGTGGGCCGCGGCCTTCGCCGGATGAGTTATACCACTGTAGCCCGGCGTTTGCAGGTAAACGGCAAAACAGTTGATTTAGAAGCATTTCCCGTAGAGTATGCTGAGGTCTATGGAGTCCCGTTCTCTTTCATCCCCTGCGCAGGTTCAGGTCCTGATCCTGAACCTGGTCCTGAAATTACTCATGTCCGCGCTCTTGCGGAACGAATCTCAAGAGAGATCATGTTTCCTCGTCTTACAGGATATCGTTATGAATTACCATGCGAGAAACTAAAAGCGGTTTTCACCGATGAATCCAGGCTTGTGCTGTCCACCCTGGACATCCCCACTAAAACCGAAAACGCTCCCATTGTCGGCGAATCAACGATTCTGACTCTTGATGATCTCAAAAACAGGCGCGTGCAAGAGGTGGTATTTCTCCTTGCAAAGCTGACCCTTGAGAAATATTTTCACGATGACGATGGAAATTCAAAGCCCTGGCTGTTTCCACAAATACTCGGAATTGCCAGATGCTGGCTGGATGAATGCGTTGTCATAAAGGACAATGTATTTCCTCAACTGCTTCTCCTAATTCAGTTCGCCAATGATGCGGCAGACCGCATATACCGGGCTATTGTGGCTGCGGAATCAGGAGACAAGACACTCAAGCCCATCCTGTATCCCTATGATTCTACAGGCTCTACCCGTTATGTAGACTTTGATACTGCGCGGCCGACTTATAAAACTGATTCCGATAAGTGTCATATATCGCATGTTGTAGCGGATACCGGATCATGGGAGCAGAAAATGGCCCAGGCCCTGGAAGAGATGAAGGAAGTCTTTGCCTATGCCAAAAATCACAACATCGGCTTCAGCATCCCATATACTATTAACGGACAGGAGAAGAATTATATTCCGGATTTTCTGGTCTGTCTGGATGACGGAGCGGGAAAAGATGACTTGCTGAACCTGATTATCGAGGTGACAGGTGAAAAAAAGAAGGACAAAGAGGCCAAAGTAGCGACTGCCCGACTCTTATGGGTGCCGGCGGTCAACAACCATGGCGGATTAGGCAGATGGGCATTCCTGGAGATAGATGACCCATGGAATGCCAAGAGTATGATTCGTAACTTCCTCAAACACTGAATCTTCTGACGGGGCGATCTGCGAAAGTGGCCTGATTGAAGCCATATGGAATTAATTAACGGAGAACTGAGACATGGCAGGGAAGAAAAAGACAAACAAGAGCAAACCGATTGATAGCCTGAAGCACAAGGACAAGCGCGCCAACATCCCCACCGAGGAACTCCGTGATTTTGTGAAGGAAGACGAAAACCGGCCGGAAACAGCCCTCTATCCCAGAGACCCATCATTGGACCCCCAGCTTGTCTGGAAAGGGAAGGATGAGCAGGATCAGCGGGATCTGGCAGTAGCGTCGGTACCCATCTATATCCAGGAGAAGATTCACCCCCAGAGCATAATAGAAGATGTGCGCAGGACCGAAAAAAAGGAAGCTCCGGCCCAGGCCAGTCTCTTTGAGGACTTTAACGGCATTGAATTCGAGGAGATGATCGATTTTTACCATCACGGGACCAACTGGTCAAACCGGATGATTCTGGGTGATTCACTCTATGTGATGACATCCTTGGCTGAAAAAGAGGGTCTCAAAGGACAGGTTCAGATGTTCTATATTGATCCGCCTTACGGGATCAAGTTCGGATCAAACTGGCAGGTCAGCACCAGAAAGAGAGATGTCAAGGACGGAAAAGTAGAAGAAGTAACACGGCAGCCGGAGCAGATTAAAGCTTTTAGAGATACATGGAAGCTGGGCATTCATTCGTACTTGAGTTATTTGCGGGACCATCTGGTCGTATCAAGGGAATTGTTGACCGAGACCGGGAGTGTCTTTGTGCAGATCGGGGATGAGAATGTGCATCTGGTGAGGTGTTTGATGGATGAGGTGTTTGGGGCGGAAAATTTTGCTGGGCAGGTTTTCTTTAGAAAAACTGGCGGGCATAGCGATTCATTACTCGGGGCTGCAACCGATACATTGCTTTGGTATGCCAAAGACCGGGTATCTATGAAATTTCGTCCTCTCACAAGTAAAGGATCAACTCCTCCGATTGATGAGCCGAATTATGTACACTTGCATTTGGAAAATGGTACTATGAGGCGTATGACGGTTCAAGAAAGAAGACGTCTTGTTGAATTGCCTCTGGGCGCAAGAATATTCCGCTATGGTCCAATCACAGGGCAAGGACCGTCTGAAAAAGATAAGTCAATTTCATTTGAAGGGAAGGAATATATCCCTGAACGGGAGAGGCACTGGTCCACTAAGTATGAAGGAATGGAGGTTCTAAAGAAAGCCGGGAGAATTTTGTCAACCGGAAGATATCTTGGATTCAAGCTATATTGGGATGAAGTGCCGGGGAAACTTGGCAACATTTGGAATGACACCCAATCTGGGGGATTTCTTGAGGACCGTATTTATGTCGTTCAAACGACGCCTAAAGTTATCGAACGCTGCCTCCTCATGTCCACAGATCCCGGGCGACCTCGTCCTCGATCCCACCTGCGGGAGTGGCACTACCGCTTACGTTGCCGAGCAGTGGGGACGGCGATGGATCACCACAGATACTTCCCGAGTCGCTATGGCGCTTGCCCGCACACGGTTGCTGGCCGCTAAATACCCTTACTATTACCTAACCGACTCTTCCGAAGGCATCAAAAAAGAAATGGAAATTACCGGCAAGATGCCGCCCGAATACAAGACACAAAACGATATTAAAAAAGGATTTGTTCACAAGCGCGTGCCGCACATCACCCTTAAGGCCATTGCCAATAATCCCGAAATAGATACTATCCACGCCAAATGGCAGAAAAAGCTGGGGCCGATCAGAGAAAAACTGAACGACCTGCTGAAAAAATCATGGGAAGAGTGGGAAATCCCTAGAGAGACGGACAATGCATGGCCCAAAGAAGCCGGGAAACTCCATAAGGAATGGTGGAGCCTGCGGAAAAGAAGCCAGGAAGAAATAGACAGATCCATTTTCAGCAATGCTGACCAGGAAACTCTTTTTGATCAACCCTATGAAGACAAAAAGCGCATCAGAGTTACAGGCCCATTCACAGTGGAGAGCCTGTCACCTCACCGGGTGTTGTCCAGTGATGAAGAAATACCAGTATCCGAAAAGGAAGGCCGCAAGTCTCACGGTTCAGCCCAGTTTGCGACCATGATCCTGGAGAACCTGAAAAAGGCCGGGGTTCAAAATACAATCAAGAATGAGCGGCTTCATTTCGACCGTCTGGAAACATACGCCGGTGCCTGGATTCAGGCCGAAGGTGAATTCACGGAAAAGAATGGTGCTATCCGTCGCGTGGCCGTTTCAATCGGACCGGAACATGGCACTGTCGGGCCTGAGCTGGTCAAGGAAGCAGCCAAAGAGGCAGTAAAAGGGGTAGGATTTGATATGTTGATTATATGCGGGTTTGCTTTTGATCCCCACGTCTCTGAAGAGGCCAAGCGCTATGGACAGTTAACCGTCCTCCCGGCCCGCATGAATCCTGACCTCAGCATGGGGGATGAACTCCTCAAAAAGACAGGCGCAGGAAACCTCTTCATGGTCTTCGGCGAGCCTGACCTCAAGATAAAGAAGATAAAAGGCGGCCAGATCACAGTTGAAGTTAAAGGCGTGGATGTCTATGATCCTACAACCGGTCAGATACGCAGTCATTCAACCGATGACATTGCCTGCTGGTTTATAGACACCGACTACAACGAAGAGAGCTTTTTTGTCCGCCACGCCTATTTCACCGGCGCAGATCAGCCCTATGACAAGTTAAAGCGCGCCCTAAAAGCTGAAATCAACGAAGAGGCATGGTCTTCCCTCTACACCACAAAGAGCCGCCCCTTTGATCCGCCAACCACAGGCAAGATCGCAGTTAAGGTCATCAACCATTATGGAGATGAGGTGTTGAAGGTTTATGAGGTTTAAATGAAGGGATTTTTAAGGTTATTTCGCTATGAATAAAGAAAGGGAAATTAGTATGGATCAACTTACAAAACAAGATATAGAAGATCTGATTCATTGCCGGAAGAAGATAATTGAACAACCGAAGAAAGAGATGAGCCTTTCAGATGGTCATTGGCGAAATGGAATGAAATTACAGTCAGAGGATGAAAAACATGATTTTATTGTTTTTATGAGAAAAAACGAAGATTTTGAGGAAAATTTTTCAATAGGATTAATTTGTTTACCTAAACATGTAAAAGGTGATATATTGCTTTTCAGATGTAATGGTCCACATGGGCCTCATATATCATTTGACCACCACGATCGTCATCATATTCATATTGCAAATGAAGAGGATATAGCTGCAGGTTTAAAGGCCGAAAGGACAGCGTATGTTACTGAAGAGTATGCCTCTTATTGGGATGCATTAGGATATTTCTTGCGGAAATGCAACATAATGGGTGCAGAGAAACATTTTCCGAATGTCTTTCAAAAAAACCTCTTTATAGGCAGTAGAGGCGAGTCATGAATGAGTACCTTGAAATCTTGAAAACCCAGTTTAATGACCGGATACGGTTTGAAGAGAAAAGGTCCGGTATTTACCAGCTTGTCGCGCCTTTCTACCATGAAGATGGTGATATGCTGGATATCTTTATCGAAAAGGCAGATGACAACGGAAAGGTTAAAATATCAGATCATGGCATGACGATTATGCGCCTCTCTTATGAGTATGACATTGATACTCCCAATAAAAAACGGATATTTCAAAAGATAATAGATGAAAACCAGCTCGCGGAAAGGGACGGACGGCTTTATATTGAAACCTCCTGTGAATCACTATATTCTTCGGTGCTTCAATTTGCCCAGGGCGTGGGTAAGGTATCAAATATGCGTCTTTTTAAGCGTGAGGTGATAAAAAGCCTATTTTATGAAATGCTTGATGAATATGTTATGGATAAGCTTACCCGATTCAAGCCGGAACCAAGGGTATTACCGATCATGGAACGGGACGACCTTGAAGTTGATTACGAGCTTAAAGAATTCAAGAGACCCATATATATCTTTGGCATAAAAGATGATACTAAGGCGCGACTTACGACGATATCATGTCTTGAATTTCAGAGAGCAAAAATTCCATTCAAAAGCGTCGTCGTGCATGAAGATTTTGAATCTTTGAGCAGGAAAGACCGAAAAAGAATCACGAGTGCGGCAGATAAACAATTTGTTGATTTAGATGATTTCAGAAATAATGGTGAAGAATTTATGGAAAGAGAAGCTGCTTAGCTGCTGATTCCCTTCCAACCCAATTCCTTTGCTCACATATTTCCAATAACGCCTGCAGGCCATACCAACTATTCGATCAAAACAACCAAAAATGTGAAAACAGGTGGTAGGCAAATCCTCGGTTGACTGCCGTTACAGATTACTGCTCGTTCGGCGTGTAGGCTCGGTATCTTGATTAGCACATTAGTGGAAGTAGAACGCCCTCTCGAAAACTGAAGGCATCTGCATTTTCAACGAGGTCGTCTGTAACATTCTGCACCTGCGCGAACTTCACAAACAAATGGACGAAACGGTTCTAGAAGCTTACGGCTGGGAGGATATAGACCTGGCCCATGATTTTTACGAAGTGGAATATCTGCCCGAAAATGACCGTGTACGATACATAATTTCACCAGATGCCAGAAAGGAAGTCCTAAAGCGCCTGTTAAAACTAAACCACGAAATCCATGAGCAGGAAGTCAAAGCCGGCCTGCACGCAAAAGGAAAAATCAAAAAGAAACAAAAAGCCGAGGTACCAAGACAGATAAAGTTGTTTTAAAAAACACATTCAAAAATTATAAAAAATCAAAACCGTTACTCGTCAAGTAGTTTTAAATTTGATATTAGACAGAAACTATATACTAACTGGTTATGCAGTAAAAAACATTAATTGAAAAAGGAGGTGAATAATATGCCCAAAGATCAGTATAAATATGGGAGAGGAAAAGAACAAAAGGTTGCGCAGTCACTTCGGCGTAAGGGAGCTAAGGTTGAGGTTTCAGAAGGTAGCAAAGGAGCTGCTGATCTTATTGCTAAATTTCCTTCGGGAACGAAATGGAATGTTCAAGTCAAAGCAACTCGATCAGGAACTGCTGCAAGTCCAAGCGCGAAAGATGCTGGGAGACTTAAACAAGTAGCAACTAAATCAAAGTCAACGGCAGTTGTTGCCAAGGTAAGTCCGAAAGGTATCGAATATAAATCTGTCCGTTCTGGACGGACTTTGACACCTCCAAAATCTAAGAAAAGGTAATTCACTATGCCCAATGACTTAGAAACTAAAGCAAAAGTGGCTTTAGATCTATTAGCCCAAGGGGCAGAAGAGGTCACTATAACAGGTACAGATATTAAAGTCCTTCGCAAGTCGCAAGTGGATAATACTCAGCAGATCCCAACTGGAAGTACAGTCATCAATATCAACGCGAATGCAACAGCAAGTTCATCTATAAATATCTCGGCACAATTTAGTATTGTCAAAGAGGAATTAAGGAGATCCCATGAAACTTCTCCAGAGTGGCCACAATTGAAAGAGAAGATTGATCAACTTGAAAAAGAGGTAAAAAAATCAACACCAAACAAGTCATCTTTGAAAGAAAAACTACGCTGGCTTTTAGATTTTGGATGGGATGTATTCGCTAAGGTTGCACCAATTGTTTTAAATAGTATTTGAGGAATAGTGTCGGGGTCTGGTAGGAAGTAGAAGACGTAGATAAAAAACATAAAAAAACACTTGCGGAGTGGAGCTTTTGTCTAACCCATCGCTGCACCTGACTGCGGGGGCTGTGGCATGATTCTGAAATTTTGTGGTTTATCAAAGTTTTATTTTGCTTACAAAGTTTGGTGGTAATCCTCCCCGCTGCAGGTGAGCTTTATCGCAGGTAGGAAATGTCAGTCGATTATTTTGGAACATTCTTTACTGATGAAGGATTTGATTTTACTGGCCTTGTAAATGCTGATTTTTTCCAGCCAGTTAGAATTCTATTTCGGAACCAGCACTATGTATCGGCAACCAAGCTTTTGGTGATTGCGATTGATTCAATAAGCTTTGTCGAGTTTGGTGATATTAAAGAGAACACTTTTATAAAATGGCTTAATACTTATGCCGATCTTGCCAGCGTTGGCATCACTGCCGAGGAATTGTGGGAGCATAGAAATTCGCTCTTGCATATGAGTAATCTAGACTCAAGGAAAGTTCTTTTAGGTAAAGTTAGAAGGTTGGCCTCTTATATTGGGCAGCTACATCCTGATGTGAAGCTTAACGAAGAGAAAACGGGTTATTATGACTTGCAAAAATTGATCTACGCAATAGGGAATGCTTGCGGGAAGTGGTGTGAGACTTATGGAGAGCAACGAGATAAAATTGAATCTTTTGTTGAGCGCTATGACCTAATAGCCTCTGATGCGAGAATGCTGAGAATTGACTACAATGCCAAGTAAATCTACTAACAAATCACTCAACCCCACCCGCGAGCATGGTCCGTTTTTGGATGTAGATTCAAGCATTTCCACCGCGCAAAATTGAGTGCAAAATCCACGGCGGGCGGGTTAGCTCGGTCGAACACAAGAGAAAGAATAGATGAATACCAAAATCCAAGGGTCGATCAAAGATGAGATCGTTGAAGAAGACAGATATGCGACCACCTCACGCGAAAGACAGGCGCATACAAATGCGATTTTACGTTCCCCATCAAACAAGAAGATAGTAGTTGCTGGACCAGGAACGGGAAAGACATATCTGTTTAAGAGCATTTTGGAAGGGAAGCAGAGGACCCTCACACTCACCTTTGTGAACGCTCTTGTCGAGGACTTATCCTTGGAACTTTGTGGGCTTTCTGAAGTGAAAACTTTACATGGGTTTGCTCTCGCTGTACTGAAGGAGGCCACTGGAAAGAATATCAAAGTATTTCCTAAGCTCTCCAAAGTCATTAAGGAAGACGCGATACTCCTACTGAACAGGGCGGTAGATTTTGACCGGTTATTCCACAATAGAGACGATGCCAACAAACACATAGGTTTCTATAGGAAGCGAAAGGATTACTATGGGTACTACTATGGGTATCCGGACATCGTGTTCGCAGCGGTTAGGTATTTTGAGGAGAATAACAAAAAGATACCCGTATTCGGACAGGTGGTGGTGGATGAATTTCAAGACTTCAACACGATAGAAGTGTCTCTCATAGATCTCCTTGCAACGAAGAGTCCGATTCTCCTTGCGGGAGACGACGATCAGGCGTTGTATGAGTCGCTCAAGAGCGCGAGTTCCAGACATATTCGTCAAAGACATAGGTGACACCGCCTCTGGCTATGCCCCCTTTATTTTGCCCTATTGTTCGAGATGCACACGCGTCATCGTTGAGGCTACCAATGATGTAATAACGGGTGCAACACGAGATGGTTGTCTCACCAGCAGGATTACCAAACCCTTCCGGTACTTCGATGACGAAAAGAAGGACAGGGTTAGCGAGGACAATCCAAAGCTTATCTACAGCCAGGTGTATTCACGGAAGATACCTTATTTTATTCAGACGCTCATTTCAGAGATTGCCGAAGAAGTGAGGGACAAATTCTCAGTCCTGATCATTTCCCCAATAAAAAAACAATGTAGGTCCATAGTTGGTGCCCTTAAGAACAAGGGCTTTGAAGGCATCCATTTCGTGGAGAAAAAAGACAGAGAAGAACCGACCTTGTTGGATGGTCTAAGGCTCCTCCTTGAAGACAAGAAGTGCAATCTCGGCTGGAGAATAGTTGCAAAGGCCCTCCTTGAACCTATAAGCTTTGAAGCTCTTCTGAAAGTGACTGACAAGGGTGACGCAAAACCCTTTTCGGAGTTGATTAAAGCTGATCTGAAAAGAGAAGTGGACAAAATGCTTACGATTCTCCGAGCGGTGAGAGCCGGAAAAAAATTGCAAGATGAAACCGAACTCGTTGACCTTATGAATAAAGTCGGCCTTGATGCCTACGAGATGGCAAGAGATTGTCTGAAGGACGAAATCAAGTCTTTTGTACCAAGAATCGCCAATCCGGGAATTAGGAAGACTCCCATCAAGGTAACGACAATCCAGAGCTCGAAGGGTTTGGAGGCCGATTATGTATTCATCACACACTTCGATGATCAGTATTTCATAAGACACAAGGAAAAAAGCAAAGTATCTGATCAGGACATTTGCAATTTTCTTGTCGCTCTCACACGAGCGAGAAGGAAGGTGTTCTTGATTTCCTCGGACACAACCAAGATGCCACTCTTTGTAAAGTGGATTGACAAGAGGCGTATCAGGCACATCGAGTCCATGAAGAAACTGGCGCTTTAGTCCGCTTTTGGCAATACGACTGGAGACGCGCCGAACCAGCGGGTGCACAGCGAACACCAAGGCCGGGGTAATAGGGAGTTCTCATCGTTTTAATGGCTCTGTTTTTGAATGCCTAAGGCCGTGCTGAGTTCCTTGTACAAATTTTTTGCCTCCTGATGAATAGGAGAGCTTTTCAAACCTTTGATGTTGGCTGTGCGGGTGAAAAAGGTCTCCAGTACCTGTCGAGCGGCTTCCAGTTGACCGGCCATACGGTAAAGAAGAGCCAGGCCGTAATAAGCGTTTGGAATATCCTGGATCTTTATCGCCTTCTTGAAAAGGATCTCAGCTTTCTGAAATTCCTCCTTTTCCATCATCAGGCCCGCATAGTTGGTCATGACCATGGCATCTTCTGGATGGTGCTCAAGGCATTTCTCGTAATAGAAGGCCGCCACGTCCAGGTTGTTTTCGTTGCGCGCATAAATGTTGCCCAACATGACGCAGCTCCAGGCGTCCTTCGGGTCGATCTGCAAACATTCGTGCAGGTGCTGCTTCGCTTTCTCCAGATTGTTCTGTTCCAGGTAAACCTTGGCCATATTTCGGCGGGCGTCTATGTTTTCCGGGATGACGGCCAGGGGACCTCCTGAAAAAGCTTCAGCGCATTCGGGAAACGGCCATGTCCGGCCTCTTCAATACCCTTTTTCAACGACTTCATGGCGGACTTGAATTTTTCCGGCGTTGCGTCCCGGAATTCGATTTCCACCATGCCGTCCTGTATGGCAATATCCATAACCTCGGTAATTACGCCGTAGATCTTCTTTACTCGTTCGATCACATCCTTTTCGGAAAATGATGACGGATCGAACCGTTTACCCGGCGCGAGCATAATGTCTTTCAGGGGAATGGATAATTTCATCAGGTATCCTCGAGGATTTTCATCGATTGGCTCTATACGGGGTCATTATTCGCCAGGCCCTATAAATCGCCTTGAATTGTTTCAGCATTTTTCTTGTTTTTCCATGACGTTACTGACATTATAAAAGGCATGCAGGAAAAAGCAAGGCGAATTGTCAAAAACAATACAGCAAGGAAACCGTCAACCTCTGGAAACACTTAGAAAAGACTAAAGGCATCTGCACTTTCAATGAGGCCGTCCGTGACATTCTGCACTTGCGAGAACTCCACAAGCAAATGGATGAAACAGTTCTGAATGCTTACGGCTGGGAAGATATAAATCTGGCACACAATTTTTACGAAGTGGATTATCTGCCGGAAAACGACCGTGTTCGATACACAATTTCACCAGATGCCAGAAAAGAAGTCTTAAAACGTCTGTTAAAACTAAACCACGAAATCCATGAACAGGAAGTCAAAGCCAGCCTTCATGCAAAAGGAAAAACCAAAAAGAAACAAAAAGCCGATGCACCAGAACAAATGAAGTTGTTTTAAAAAACACATAAATTATAAGAAAATCAAAATGATGCTCGTCAAGTGGTTTTAAATTTGATATTAGACGGAAACTATATATTAACTGGTTGGCCAGGCCGTGGTAGCAATCCCATGCAGGTGAGGGAAGATAGATGATAAGAGATTGGGAGAGTTCGTTTAGTTCCTGGGCACAATCTCCTAGTGATACCGAGGAAACACGTTGCGAGAATGCAATCCGCGCTATCTCAAATGCAGTTTCGAAAAGCCCAAAGCTCAGTGTTCGCAAAATAAAGGTCTTCACACAGGGTTCCTATCGGAACCGCGTAAACGTTCGTCAGGACAGCGATGTTGACATCGGCGTTATGCTTCACCAATACTTCCTTCCGCAATACCCCGAAGGCAAGACTAACGCTGATTTCGGTTTTGACGATGCCGATTACGGCTACGCTCAGTTCAAGAATGAACTCGAGGAAGCACTGGTCGCGCACTTCGGCCGAGCTTCTGTAAAGCGTGGCAACAAGGCCTTCGACATAAAAGAGAATAGCTACCATGTTGAAGCTGATGTAGTGCCCTTCTTCGAGTTCAGACAATATTGGGATAGTGGCAGCTACCGGGCTGGTGTGGCGCTAATCCCAGATAACAGTTGGCAGAGGATTGAGAACTATCCTGAACGGCTAATCGACTATTGGCCAGAGACCCCGCTTCACTACGAGAATGGCGTATCGAAAAACACAGACACCAGTAAGCGCTTCAAGGGGATGGTCCGCATCCTAAAGAGGCTTCGAAATGAGATGGCGGATACTGGAAATATCCCTGCGCAAGAGGTCCCCGGGTACCTGCTCGAGTGCTTGGCTTGGAACGCTCCGAACTACTGCTTCAGTTTTTCAACTTGGGTGGACCGCGTCCGATCGGTACTCCGATATCTATGGCAGAACACAAAAGAAAGGGCGTTGTGTGAGGAATGGTGCGAGGTCGATGCCATCAAATACCTGTTCCACGTGTCCCAACCATGGACGCGAGAACAGGGACACGCTTTCATTAATGCAGCGTGGGACTACGTTGGAGTGATACCCATATGAAATTTGAGCGTCTCCACATAACAATCTTCCTCGCGGTTGCGGCGCTTGTCTGGTGGATCGTACTGGTCCTTCAGGGGACTCCAGTCACTCTGGCTCACATCCGACCATTTTCCGCTGTTGTTGCCACTTTAGTCGGGCTTGGCGTACTATTTGAAACTGTACTTTGGCGGACCAAGTTTCTTCACGGTTGGCTTGTCAAACGTCCTGATCTTCGCGGGACTTGGCGCGTTGAATTGAGGTCGAACTACGTCAAGCCAGATACTGGAGAACGTGTGCCGATGATCGTCTGCTTCATGGGTGTCGAACAGACTCTTTCCAAGTTGCAGATGCATCTGATGACGCCAGAGTCCGAATCGTGGTTCATCGCTGAAAACATTCGTTCCTCGCCAAAAGGTAACGGCTTCCAGGTAATTGGAGTCTACACGAATGAGCCTAACATTCACCTACGTGATGAGCGTATAAGCGAGATGCACCAAGGCGCTCTTATCCTTGAGACCCATGGGGAGGGTCTGAATCCTGTGACTTTGACGGCGAAGTACTGGACCGACCGAAAGACGACAGGGACCATGGACTTCACGAGTCGTATAAAGGAGGTCTACAGTCGGTACGCGGATGCGGATGGTGCGTTCCAAATGGAAGGGCGGTCAGGCTAGCTAAAGCCTGAGGAATCGAAGTCAGGTTTCGCCGTATCTGGAGATCCTCATGCTCCACGATCCTTTGCAGGCAGCCTGCTGATTTCCAACAGTGATGTGCAGCGCGATGGCCAACAACCGTCTGCTACGGACGGCGTGTCCGCCGCCGCAGAGCCGAGCGTTGGCCATAGAAAAAGGAAAAAATGATATCACGAAAAACATCAATGGCTATTGCTGATTTTTATACAAGTCGATTTAGTGGAAAACGTTCATCATCAAGCGTGGCAACAGTCTATAAAGACAGTATATATGATTTTCTATATACTAACGATTTTGAGGCATTTTTTTGCAACTCTGCACGTATGAATACTTATCCAAGGACTTTAAAAGATTGGCTTCTTCAACTTCATACCGGTGAAAGTCTCGTTCAGTTTACCAAAAATTGGGCATGGCAAGAACGTGAGAAACTAGGGCAGAGATATTTAAAAGATTTAGCTGAATGCATATTAAATTGGTATAGTCAGCAAACGGAACAATGGATGCTACAGCCATATCTCACGTATAAAAATGAACTTTATCGGCGCCTTGAACTTGATAACTATGTATATCGTGATAAAGTTCTATATTTCACAGGTGCAGACGTTCTAAATGTTGATCAGGAAAGGACTCTGCTTCATCACCTTCACAGCTCTCTTCAGTTGCCAGATCAAGCCCAAACATTTGAATTTCTAAAACTGGCTGAGGATCACTTTGTTGCAGGCAGATGGAGCGATAGCATTTCTAATGCAAGAAAATTTTTTGAGGCTGTTTTAAGCCAAATTGCCGCCCAGTATTCAGTTAAGAAATTAAGGTCAGAGTTATCTGAGAAAACGCTTTCACGTCCCGTTGAAGTTCGACGCTTCTTAGAGGACAGGGGGCTGATAGAGAAGCGCGAACGTGAAACTATTGAAAAAACATATGGGCTACTAAGCCAAACAGGTGGGCATCCTTATATGGCAGAAAATGACCAGGCAAGACTTTTACGCCAGCTTTGCCTTATATTGACGCAGTTTGCCCTTTTACGTCTGGAGGGGGCATTGAAAAATTAACGGCCAACCAATTATTCGAGCGGACGCGGAACAGCGTGGCGTTTACCTTGTAGTCCCTGGCCACGCCGCTCAATTCATCGTTCAGCTCTAAACAGGAAAATACGTTATGAATGTAAATCTTTTTAAAATGGCATTAGACCGACTTGGACCTTCAGACTGGGCTCACTTTGAACAATTGTGCTCATCATTTCTTATCTCAGAGTTTACAAATTTGCGTACGATGGCGCATCCATCTGGTGACGGAGGCAGAGATTCAGAGTTATTCTCTCCAGAAAAACAGCCGTTTATTTTGGCTCAATACAGCGTCTCTACTGATTGGAAAACTAAAATCAGAAATACAGCAAAACGCATAAAATCAACGTTCCCTGATGTCCGGATTCTAATTTTCATGTCTAATCGTCAAATTGGTGGACAAGCCGATGAATTAAAAAGGGAACTTCTTGCTCAAGGTGTTGCACTTGATACTAGGGATCGTAGCTGGTTCCTTGAACGCGCCTTTACTGATGAGATTCGAGAAAATGCCGCGCTTGAGCTAATTGATCGTATTGCTAGACCATATTTAGAGGGGGAAGATTTGATCAACAAACGCTCTTCTCCACTTACCACAGGCGAAGCGAAAGCAGCACTCCTATATCTGGGGTTGCAGTGGCAAGATGATATTACCGATAAAGGTCTCACAAAATTATCGTTTGACGCCCTTGTACGAGCCGCGCTTCGTCACACACATTCAGAAAAGCGTATGTCGAGAGAGGAAATTCATGATAAGATCTGCGCGGCAATTTCTACAAATGATAAGAAAACTCTTGATAAACTAATAGATAGCGCCCTTTCCAGATTAACGAAACGATACATTAGGCATTGGCAGAAGGATGATGAATTTTGTCTTACCCATGATGAGCATATACGGATAATCACACGATTAGCTGAGGTGGAGAATCAAGAATCGGACTTTTTTAATAGCGTCTCACGTCACTGTGGTTATTGCCTACGTGAAATTAATAAAGAGTGTCAAGCAGATCAGGATGATCTGAATTCCAGAGTTCCCCGTATAATAGAAAAATTGCTACTTAAAAGAGGAGAGAACTTTGTATCCTCTGTTTTATCTGATAAAATAACTCGAATTGATACTGATGATTTGAAGGATATCATATTAAGTGACCTCCAAGATCAACCAGCGAATAGCAATATAATTCACCATTATCCAAAAATCATCGCGACTGTTATCCAAGGTCTTCTCTCACAATCTGACAAATCAACTCAATTGTATTTGCGTAGGCTGGCTAATTCATACACTCTGTTATCATTTTTGAATCAAACCCCAGATGTTCAAAACGCAACTAAAAAATTGTTTTCTCATGGTACAGTATGGCTTGACACAACTGTTTTACTTCCGCTATTTGCAGAACAGATAGAAGAATCAACAGAGCAGGGTAAACTTTCGAATTTGTTTAGAACTTGTCTAAAAGCTGGTGTTAAATTCAGAGTGACAACTGGTGTGATTCAGGAAATCAACGCACATATGAATAACGCCGTCCAATGCTCTAAGTTTGGTCCAGGAGCATGGCAAGGGAGAGTCCCATTCCTTTACTACCAATACCTTCAGACAGGACAGTCAGCTATCGACTTCCGAAAATGGATATCGTTGTTTCGAGGGTTAGAGAGGCCTGATGATGACCTTTCACAATTTTTACAAGACACCTTTGAAATTGAGCGTGAAGATCTTGAAGAAGTAGCAAAAAATGTAAGTGATGATATTAGATGGACTTCGGTTCGATTATGGACTGAGGCACATAAAACACGGCGAAGAAAAGTACAGCAGATTGATGAGGAAACAACACGTATCCTGATCCAACATGATATTGAAACATATTTAGGCGTTATTGCTTTACGACAAAAGGAAGAAGTGTCTGAACTTGGTTATCGGCACTGGCTATTAACACTTGATACTATTGCGTGGGAGATTCGAGATCATCTTAAGCAGGAATTGAAGGAAAAAGCTCCGACATCCCCATTGTTGTCGCTTTCATTTTTGCTAAATAATCTGACATTTGGACCAAGCCGACGCATTGCAGGAAAAACCGATGAACTCACAATTCCCCTTGTCCTTGATATAGAGATGTCAGAATCAATGCCCCATGATATTCTGGATATAGCCGATCGGGTCAGAAATAAAAACGAAGGCTTACCCGAATATGTTATCAGGAGAAAGGTAAGAGACGAAATTGATCGCGCACGTCGTCGTAAAGGGTGTCTTGGCTATAACAATATAAACGAAGATGAATCTGAAAGTTGCACTTCAGGGAGGCAGAAGGGGCGCTCTTAACTATTTAACTT
>Ga0180732_1001220_pt1 | contig 16682 bp, 14 predicted proteins | sample KR11_01MetaG_FD_148674 | JGI IMG/M metagenome (GOLD analysis project Ga0180732, IMG submission 148674) | Groundwater microbial communities from the Olkiluoto Island deep subsurface site, Finland - KR11_0.1 MetaG | ecosystem: Environmental > Aquatic > Deep subsurface > Groundwater | place...
TTCTTCCCAAAGCTTGAAATGAATTGTAGATTCTTGTACACTCTGTTTTCATAAGGTCACTCTTGTTGTATTGTTTATTGTCTTGATATCACAATAATTATACAACATTTGTGGCCTTTTTTGCTCTCTGTTAATGAGAAATGCGGGCTAGTGATGCTATCCTTGCTTAGCACGCTGACAGTAACAGCACAGGAGCCAATCGAGATTGATGTCATGTTTTTTTATATCTGCCCATCATCTCTACAATCGTCTGTCTCACATCTTCTACAAAACTCTTTGGCTCCAGAACCTGTGCCATATTCCCCCATGACAGAATCCAGCGCTTCAACTCAAGTAGATGGTTCACGGTGAGTGATAAAACCAGTGAACCGTCAGGGTTTTGTAAAACTTCTTGAGTCGAATGCCATTTTCTCTCTTTGATGTACCCAGCTACAGATTTATCAAAGAGAATCTTTACTTTAATCTCGTCGTTACTCCAATGAATACCAAAATGGCTTCCTGTCAGTTTATGAAAATCAAAGTCGGTTGAAATTTCAAAAATATCGGGCAGAATCTTGGCATTGATTATCCTGGCCAAACTGAAGGTGAGTATATCTTTGCGAAGATGGCAGAAACCCACCACATACCAGTCTCCTTCATACCTCACACCATGATATGGATCCAGCATTCGTATTGAAGGGTCACGCCCCGGTGTTTGATATTCAATTTCCAGTCTATGAGATGAACGAATGGCGCTGGAAACAGTTTCCCATATTCCAGGTCTAATAATCGTGTTCGATGGTGGAAATACTGTAAAACGAGAGGGCTCATTACCAAGGTCAAGTGAAACCTTGTTCGGCAGTGAATGTTCTATTTTCTGAAAGACAGAACACAGGCTGTCATAGAGGGGTGTGCCTTCGTATTGGATGAGCAACTTATCGGCAAGGTAAATGGCAAAAAGATCACTTTCCTTGATGTCAATTGCCGGTAACTTGAAATTCTTCTCTGTATAAAAATACCCACGATGTTTTGCTGAGTATTCCAGTGGAGCATTGAGCTGGTATCTCATGTAATCCAGATCTCTCTGGATTGTCTTGCAACTCACCTCCCATTCTTCTGCCAAACTGCTACAGTTCGGATGCTTCCCAGTGTTTATCTCACGGTCAATAAAAAGTAGTCGCGAATGCTGCGGTTTATATTTTGCCATATTTATATCCTTTTTAATTTGGTCGGTCAGTATTTGTCCTATCACGTGTCGTATAGTAAGCCAAATGATTTCTTCTACTCGTTGAGAAATTTATGTGTCAGGCTTGATCAAACTAACTAAAGAAAGGGGAAAATGATGGGTAAACTTGCAGAAATAGAGGCACTGAGAGCTTATGCCAGAATGATAAATACATTTGACACGGAACACCTGGAGCCATTCCTGGCCGATGACTTGCGATACAACTCTCAGTGGATGTTAAGCAAGATGATTGGAAAAGAGGAGTACCTGAAACACATAAGAGCCAAGTTGAAGTTTATTGCTCAGTCCGATGGTAGGCCATATGCTGAAATCGGCGAATTGGATGAATATCCTTTTGGGAACTGTGTTGTTATGGCTCAGGATAATCACGATAACCTGATCTCAACTGTCCTGGTGAGGATTAAAGATGGGAAAATAGCCACTCTTGATATCTGTGCAACCCCTGCTCCAGAATCTGCGAGACGAACTGGAGAATATCCGCAATGAATATGATGTCTGGTCAGTTACTTAGAGCCAAATTAATTCATTATTGAATAAGGACCATCAAATGAAAAAAAATTTAAGTGATATAACTGTTGTACTTGATCGGTCTGGTTCCATGGATTCACTATGTGTTGAGGTTATAGGTCGGGACTTAACATACTTATAATAGAAGGAGAAGGAGAGCAGGCAGGGGGAGTGGTACTATTGCTGGTGTGGTGAATCAGTATTCTGGTCAGAATTGTCTAGGCAGGATGTAAGTATTTTTGCATAAATATTTATAAAATATTGTCATATGCCTCGAGCTTGAATTGTATAGGATTGACCAGCCTTTTTTCATTGTAGCTCCACACATACTTCCTGAAACGTGAGACAAGCTCATCAAGACCGCCCAAAGCCGAGAATCCATAAACTTTTGGTTTTATCCAGCGCCAGAATATCTCAACAGGATTATATTCTGGCGAGTAAGGGGGCAAGTAAAAAAGATGTATGTTTTTATGACGTTCCAGAAACTTTTTGGTCTTTTTGCACCGATGGATACTGGCATTGTCCAATATTATTGCAATTTGTTTGTTTGGCGTGCGCTGCCGTAACTGCGTCAAAAACTCCAGAAAAGGTTTGCTGTTAGATGGCTTTGATTTCTTCCAATAGAATTTTTTTGTCATGAGATTCAAGCATCCAAAGAATGTGAGACTTTCTCGTCTGCTGCTCGTTTCTATCTTGTGGGGGCCACCTTTTTTTAAACCAACCTCTAACCAGATATGGTTCGGTTGAAAAATGAGATTCATCAAGTGCGTAAATCTCTGTATCCGAATCAGAAAGCAGAGATTTGATCTCGGCCGCCATGGCGTCAATTTTTAATTTTTTCTCCTCTTTGGATGGTGCTCGTGCAGGCACTGTCTTGGATGGCCGTTTATAACTGTAGCCCATTGCGTTCAACGCCCTGTTCACAGTGACATTACTGACTGATATATTGAGCTTGCTTGTGGAATCATGCGCAAGTAATGGCACAGACCAAACCTGATCATTGTACCCACAGTCAACAGGCGAACGATTTATGATTTCGGCAATATGCGCTTTGATCTTCGAGCGTTTTTCATCAGGTCTTCCGGGCGAATAATTACGGCTCAGCCCCTTTATTCCTGAATTTTTGTAGCGCTTTATCCAATCCCTGATTGTGTGCGGATTGCGCTTTAATGTGCCAGCTATATGGTTGACATTATGACCTTCAGAGCAGAGCAGAATCATTAGTGCCTTTTCCGAGTCTTTCGATGAAGACAATCTTCGGAATTGTTCGAGTTCTTGGCGTTCATCCGAATTTATGGAAACTTTTATCATGACTACCTCCTTATTTACAGGGAGTTTGTCATGATAAATTGAAAGTGTCAACCTTTTTATAGATATTTATGCAAATACACTTAGCGGAGAGTTACAGGGAGTGGATTCGCAATAAATCTATGAAAATAATTGAAATTGTTATGTCGTGCTGATAGGGTCTGTTTAAGTTGATGGAGCTATGATATTTTTGTATGGCGCATTGTGGTGATGGTGGGACTGATATGGTTAAGACTGTTTGGAATATGTTGATTCTTGTTTTTACTTATGTTGCCATATCCAGTATAAAAATTAACCAGTGAAGTCTTGTACAAAAGTCACTACAAAAGGTGAAGTAGAGATCACAAAAATGAATGATAACTCTTTGTTTACATGATCTATCTATATTGACACTCCCCATATAGAAGAGCCTTTACCACCCAAGAAAATTAGGATTATCAGTATGCTTAAACCAGATATCCCCCCAAACAACAATCAACTCCCATGAATGATAGTTCAAATAAAGAAGTTTTTGAGCTTATTCTGAGAGAAATTAGCCTTCAGGAATTTGATGCGTTACTCAACTGTGGCGTACGTGATATTGCAGGATTTTTACTTTTGACAGAAGAAACATTACGTCATTCTGGCATTCCCTTGAGTATTGCTACAGAGCTAATGGTGATTAAACAGAAACTGTGTGAGCAGACAGCAGATTATTGCAATGATAGTAATAGTGAAGAGCCAGCCCCTTCTATTAGTAAGGCCTTTCACAATGGACATCAGAGTGAAATAGAGAGAAGGGGGCGTACAGGAACACCTATACCGCCAGATTTGGAGGCAAGACTCTCGACACGAGCACAAAACTTGCTGGCTCGCGAGAAAATATTGACCTGTGAACAGTTGCTAGAGTTGACTAAGAAAGATCTTTTCAACTTTGCGCACATTGGCAAAAAGACAGTAACCGAACTCAAGAACTTACAGTCGAAAATTACCAACACCCTTCCAGGGTTTCAAGAAAAGTCCAGAAAGGGTTATTGCCAATCTGATCGTTTACAATCTGAATCTCTGGCATCTCCCGGCATCGTGTCATCTGCTCACCATCCTGGTAGAAGCGGATTTTGTCCCTCTTGGCCGGCTGACTGGAGCCTTTTGTCTCGAACCTTACCAGAGTTGTTCCAGGTTTCCATAGAGAGAGATAATGGATCAATCTATGATGAATTCACCACAATTGATAGTCTTGGACTTTCCCCCTATGATACTGACCAGCTGACCAAGATGGTAGTATTTCCAGAAGACCCTGCAGGTAATCTTTTTGTCATGTCAGTCGGGTATTTGCTTCAATCAGGAATTAGCGATGAGGCACTTACAATCATACTTGGCCATCTTATGAGCTTCTCAGAAGGTACGAGCCCGGCACAATTACCGAATCCCTACTCAAACCTTTCAGATACGGCTATTTATAAAGATATTCCACTAGATTTAATCGAAGACCAATTGATAACTGATTTTTCTTATCCGGATATCCTCGCAAAAAACAAATGTACATCTCCATCAATAACTTGGGGTGATATCGCAAATATTTCGGAGCGAGATATTATTGTATGTTTGGGTTTTTCTATTCGAGGATTAGAAGCCATTCAGTATCTATGGAATACTGGAAATAAGGCATTGGAAATACACACTGTTTTGTCGAAAGGATTACCAGCGGAAGCATATAGTAGTTTCGAGCGACTCATAGATACATTCGTGCGCACTGTAGGAAAAAAAAGTCATGATTGCAACGTGCTAAAAGGTCGGTTAGGTGTACTTGATGGACGAAAATGGACTCTGGAAGAATTGGGGCAACATGAAAGTTTGACCCGTGAGCGAATCCGCCAGATTGAGAAGCAGTTGATGCCTGTTCTGCTAAAGCCTCGTACCCAGGAGCGATTATGTCGTCTGTGGATTACTGTAGAAGAAATACTTACATCTGGGGGAGGCGCCTGTTGTGCTGCTGAAATTACTGAGTTATTAACAAAGCGTTGGAAGTGGACGTCAGCCCCTTCCGATAGAGCGATTGCATCACTTTTGAGTTTGTCATCCAACTATGAATTGGTCTGGGAGTCCCCAATTCGTATTATTAAGCCGCAACATAAATGCGTTGGTTGTGCAGCAATCAGGCCAGTACTCACCAAAGAAGTGGAAAATCAGCCAGACGGAACACTTTCCTTTAAAATTGCTGATACTATAACAAGGAGCTTCTGCCATAGCCAAGGTTGTGCCGGAGTATTAACAATTGAACGATTCTCAAATGGATTTTTCCATTTTTTGAGTGATGTTACAAAAGAACTCTTGGCTGATGAAACCTCGTTGTACACACAGTATGCTTGGGTACAAAAATATGGGAAACAAGGGTCTGGCCTTATGCTTGTAGAAACAATATTACATAATGCCGGTCGTCCTATGCATTTTAGAGAGGTACATGCTGCAGTTAATAAAGACAGAACTTCTTACAGGAAATTGTTAGAGAGAAATATTTACGCGTATATTGAAAGATCGGTAGAACTTTTTTTGTGGGGCCCAGGTACATTTATTCATAAAGATTACATAATAATACCAGATTCAATAATAGCTGAAATCGAAAAGGACATAATTTCCAGACTTAAAGAAAACAGCACTCCCTTCCTGTCAATTGTTGGAATATTTTTTAAAAATAAAAACATGTTGACACAAGCAGGAATACCTAATGCACAGGCATTGTATTCTTGTATGCGTTTAAAAGAAAATCATGGATTAGATTGTTATGACTATCCATATGTCAAAATACTGGGGAGCAAAGAGCAACACATTCCAATTCTACTTGTACTCGAAACATTTATTACAGAACAAGAAGATGTCGTTACATTAGCAACCCTAAAAAAATTTGCTGTTGATACACTTTGTATGAATGAAACCAGTTTTCAATCGAATTTGCCAAATATTCCTAACCTGTTACGAATAAATATTGGTGAATATATTCACTTGGATCATTTAGAACTGGTGGCTAGTCAGCTTATGCCAATTGTTGATCATCTTAGAAAGTTACTTCAAAATTACGACCATGTATCAGCACAGAAAATATTTGATGAGAAAAAAATTTCTTGTAAGCTTTTGAATATATCGACACCTATATTTCTGTTTTCATTGCTTAAGCATTTTTACTGGGAACAATTTGAACTTTCAAGATACCCGCAAATTTGTCATTTGAACTCTATGACAAACAAGAAACAACCTACTGGTATTATAGCAGAAATAGTTAACTACATTTTTCAAAAAAAATCACCTTGTAGTATCTCGGAATTATTCAGTTATTTTGTTGAAGAACTAAAATACAATCAACAAAGTGTTAATCTGTGTATTTATTCTCACAACCAGATTAAACGCTATAGTGATGGAGTTGTCATTCATTTTAATACCCTTGCATGGAGCGAGGCAAATCAATCAGCATTAGAATTATTGGCACTAGCTCACTTAACCGACCGAGAAAATGCTGGTAAACCATACGGACATATTTCCCATATCTATGAGTATATGCATGACCAATTGCCAAATTTACCTGAACACATCTCTTGGACACCTACTCTTATAGGGGCATTGCTGATTCATAAAGAAAGATTTCGTATTATGGGTACACAGCGTAATGCATTCGTGTCAATTCCAAACCAGCACGGGATTGAAAGCTTGGACGATCTTCTCTATTTCTCACTTGAAACCAACTATGATGGAGCGGCAAACTTGGATCTATTCATTTCTGACATGCGAGAATCAGGTGTTTTAATAAAAAAGTTAACCCCTATGATGTTGGGGGTGGATAGCCGGGTCGTTATCGATGGGAATGTTGTTCGTTTAGCAAAATTGAGCGGACATGTTACGAGAACTTGAGTTACTTCCTGTCTATGACAGTGAACAGTATGATTTAATTCGCGACCTACAGGTCCCATTACTCTGTGAGGCCAAGGATTATTTAAGAGGAGTGGGGTTTTTCACCTCTGGTTGGCTGCGTCTTGCCGCACAGGGGATGGCAACACTTATGACAAAAAGTGGTTCTGCAAGGATTGTCGTCTCACCAATCCTTGAGCAAGCTGATTGGGATGCGTTGCAGTTCGGTGAATCCGCCAAGAATGATAGTGTACTCAGAGAGGTTCTTTCGCGGAACATCGACGATCTTGAATTGACAATGGAAAAGGATACCCGTAATGCACTAGCCTGGATGGTGGCTGATGGTCACCTCGAATTCCGTTTTGCATTACCACGAAATCGTGCATCCGCCGGGGATTATCACGACAAAGTAGGAATTTTTACAGATGGGGATGGTGACCAGGTAGCGATTCATGGCTCACTGAACGATTCGGTTAAGGCATCTTTGAACGGTGAAGCGTTCTCAGTGTTCAAGTCATGGGAGCCCGGACAAATTCCCTATGTGAAGATGCATAGAACCAGACTCGAGGCTTTATGGAACAACCACAATAAGCAATTTAAGGTATATCGTATCCCTGATGCCATCCGTGAAAAGTTCATCCAGTTAAGAATATCATCAGGTCCTCCATATATTCGTCCCATTGTTCAACAAATAAGTGCATCCCTGCACTGCCCGTTTGATCTCCATGAATATCAAAAAACTGCAATTGAAGAATGGCACAAATCGGGTTGTCTGGGTGTTCTTGAAATGGCTACTGGTACAGGAAAAACAATTACCTCGTTAGCGGCAGCTGTATCTGCTTACCAGGATCATGGTCGTCTGGCAGTCATTATTCTTGTCCCTTATCTGCACTTACTCGACCAATGGGCGCAAACCTGCCGTCAGTTTGGCTTTGATCCGATTCTCTGTAGTGGTCAACATGGACGCTGGCAGATTGAAGTGAAATCTGCTATCCAAGATTTCAACATTGGTGTAAAAAAGTACATTTGTGTTTTAGCGGCACATAAAACAGCAGCCATGGATAGGTTTGCGGTGGCAATACGCCGTATCCCGGCAAAGGATACATTACTCATAGGTGATGAAGCCCATGGGCTTGGTGCTTCCCATTTGCGTAAAGCGTTAACAGATAACGCCACATTGCGTCTTGGATTGTCCGCCACCCCAAAACGCTGGTTTGATGATGAGGGTACCAACACTATTTTTCGCTATTTTGGGCCGACCTGTTTTGAATATTCCTTAGATGAAGCAATTGGTCAATTTCTAACCCCGTATGAATATTTCCCCCAGTTGGTAAGTCTCTCAGGTGATGAAGTTGAACTATATAGGGAATTAACGCAAAAAATTGTTACCATTGCAGCCCAAGCAGAACATAACTATGAGTTCCGCGAACGTCTAAAAAAACTGCTCTTGCAGCGATCAAGGATCATATCCTCGGCGCAACAAAAACTACCCGCTCTGCTGCATTTGCTTCGTCGCATGCAGGAAAAGTCCCGTCAACAGGGTGAGGAACCAAACGGAATTCTTGTTTATTGTGCACCAGGAAAACATAAGGAAGTGCTGCAAGCGGTTGCGGCATTAGGATTACGGTGTCATGAGTTTGTTCACGAGGTAAGCTTGTCTGAGCGAGAGAAACTATTGTCCCAATTTGGTGAAGGTGAAATCCAGGTTCTCGTCGCGATCAAATGTCTTGATGAGGGGGTTGATGTGCCTTCGACGAAGTCCGCTTTTATTCTTGCCAGCAGTACAAACCCACGTGAGTTTGTTCAACGTCGAGGGAGAATTCTTCGAAAATCAAAGGGGAAGGATCGAGCGTTTGTTTACGATTTCTTGGTCGTACCTCCTCACGAGAGGTTGGCGCTTAAGCTTCAAACAGATGTGGCCATACTCCAACGAGAGATGCCACGTTTTGCTGAGTTTGCATCTTCTGCCATGAACCAATTCAGCGCAAGGTCTGTGGTGAGGGACATTCTCGATCATTTTGAAATGTTAAATCTCCTCGATGAGAAACCTTGGGATGTTTACCATACTATGAAGAAACAATGGGATTGGAGCGATTTAGATGAATGACAAAACTTTACTTCCGGACGTCAATGTCTTGATAATGGAAAAACTCAACGCATATCCTGATGATGTACGTGAACTAGCAATTCAGGCAATTCGACTATCTGAAGCACATCATCCAGAAGCAGCGGTGGCTGACCAGCTCCAGACAATAGTGCGAAGACTTGCCAAGCAACAGGAAGAGGATGGTCAATGATATTGCATAAAATGGTGGTGGAGAATTTCCGCCAATTTCGGGGAAAACAAGAGATTGAATTTATAGCCCCAGGGAACGACCACGCCAATGTGACGGTTATATTTGGTGAAAATGGACGTGGAAAAACAGGATTGTTTAGGGCTATTGTGTTTTGCCTTTTTGGGGAGCGACGACTTAGCCAGGATGGAGATGTCCGGCACGAAGAGTTACAACTTGTGAACGTGTCAGCACTTGTCTCAACCCCGGGACAACCGATACGAACCTCTGTTGAATTGGAATTCACACATCGCGGCCAAACCTATCGATTGCGTAGGGCTATACTGGGGATGCAGGATGAAAGCAATATTATCGAAGAAGAAGACGAAAAACGTCTTTTCGTTGTTACGAGTGAAGGGAATACCGAAACAGTTCCAATTACTGAAATCGATATGGTGATTGATAGAATCTTGGATCGTCGAGTTAAAGACTATTTCTTGTTTGACGGTGAAAAGATTGAGCGGTTAACGCGTGCCAGTATTGAGCAACGTAGAGAAATAAGTGCTGGCATTCGGAATCTACTTAATGTTGATGCTCTTGAAACGGCAATCCGTGCAGTTGGACGGGTGCTCAAGACTCTTGAAAAAGAACTATCCAATTCTTCCAATGAAGAATTATCACGGCTTCTGAAGCGACTCGGTGATAATGAAGAAGAACAAGCACTGTCCAGGAAGCGACAGGAGGAACTCGCAGACGAGATTCGTCTCGCCCGGCAGGAGATCGATAAAACGGATAACGAGTTAACAAAATTCAACGAAATTCGTCATTTACTCGAAAAGCGCAGATCGCTGGAAAATCAACTTCAGGATTTGGAACAACAAAGGGATGAAGCGCTGAATGAAATGCGTAATCTTGTGCTTAAGACGGCTGCGCTCATTGTTGCACCTACTGTTATTAATGTGTTCTCGCATATCGAGAAGCAAAAACAACGCGGAGAGATTCCCTCTGAAATTCGTCGTGACGTGATTGAAAAAATTCTTGCCGATCAACAATGTATATGCGGTAGTGAGATATGCGAAGGTACAGATGCCTATTCGCATATCATCGCTTGGCTGAAACGCACAAGTGACGTTAGCACACAAGATGCAGCATTAAACCTGTGGCGTTATCTCGCAGAGGTCCGCAATCATTTTAGCGATGATGCAAACATAGTTGAGAAACAGTTACAACAATATGGGAACCGCACAAGTTTGATTGCCAATATCAATCGTGGCCTAGAAAATGTCCGCGACCAGATTGGTTCCTCGGAACGACAAGATGCCACTAAATTAGATGGCCAGCGGAAAAAACTTCAAGAAAACATTGTTTCTCTGGTAGCAGAAGCTCAGACAAAACAGACCCAGTTGGAACAACTCCATCAAGAAAACGATCGTTTTCGAGCACTTCTCAAAGAAGAAAAGCAGAAGGTTGGGAAAAATGACGAATTGTCTCGACGTTCTATTCTAGCTCGGGACACGCTAGATGCACTTGAAGGCATTTACCAACAATTTACACATGAGATCAAAGATTTAATAGGAAAATCAGCCACGCAACTCTTTCGAGAATTGTTAGATAAAGAAGGGCGTGAGAATCTTCGGACTATTGTGGTTAATGATGATTATTCACTCCAAGTTCTCGATAGATACAATAAACCTTTCCTCGCCAATATTTCAGCAGGACAACGGCAAATTATGTCAATTTCTTTTATTGCAGCCCTCGCCAGGACTGCATCACGAGGCGAAAATATTGAAATTCCCTTATTTATGGATACCCCGTTTGGTCGGTTATCATATGAACACCGTCAGAATCTGATTAACCAGGTGCCAACGTTCGCTTCACAATGGATTCTTCTTGCCACTGATACAGAATTTCGGAGGCAAGAAGCGCAACTCTTGAAAAACAGTGGTAGGTGGGGAAAGTTTTACATGCTACGCTCGACTCATGATGGCAACACTGTGATTGAGGAACAAAAAATTGAATCGGCCTTAGCAATTCTTCGTGACGAGGTAGATCTATAATGAAAATGGATGGGAATATACGAGTCGCCACCGAGACCAAATATAAAGAACTCTACAACAATATGAAAAGTTATGGGGCAACTGAGGACTTCCATGCTTTGTTCTTTGTCTGTGCTTGTCTCGGATATCGGAAGGGTAAAATAAAGGCTCTCCCAAAACGCGATGACAGGTTCTGGTCGCGTACAATTACACCACCAGAATGGGCATGTTATTATGCGATGATATTAGAGCAAAATAGCTTTGATTATGACAAGGTGGCGGATGATAAAGACGTTCTTGCAAGCATTGAAGGCTATGCAAATGCGGGGATGGATATCCTAATTGAAGAATTTCTCGGAGATTTCCTACTTCCAAGTTCTAAAAGTAGTGATCCTCAACTTGACCCAGCATTCTGTAAAGAAATTCCCAAACAGTTTGTTCATTTTTTATTTGACCAATCTGAATCTGAGGGCTTGGAATAGTTAAATGCGAAATATTTTGTTGGTTGAGCCAGGTTACAAGAGTAAGTATCCTCCATTAGGGTTAATGAAAATAGCGGCATATCATAAGCGATTGAGTGACCGGGTTGTGTTTGTCAAGGGATGTGTTCCTGAAATGCGTGCAGAACGTTGGGATCGTGTATACGTAAGCTCTCTCTTTACCTATTATTGGAAGGAAACCGTCAAGGCAATAGAGTACTACCAAGAAAGTGTCCCCCGCAGGTCAGACGTCATTGTGGGTGGGGTTTTAGCTACGCTCCTCAAGGATGATTTGGAGTTAACGACTGGTGCTACAGTAAAGCCTGGATTGCTGGATACTCCTGGAGTACTCGACCTTGGGGATAAAACGAAGATAGACACACTCACCCCTGACTACAGTATCCTTCTCGAAGCGAATCATACCTATACTCTCCAAAACAATTATTTAGGATACGCTACACGAGGTTGTCCTAATAGATGTTCTTTTTGCGCAGTTCATAAAATAGAACCTGTGTTTAACGGTTATTTTCCACTCAGAAGACAGATACAGCTTATCGAGGAACTTTACGGAGAAAAACAAGACCTCATTTTGATGGATAATAATGTCCTAGCCTCAGAGCGGTTTAAGGATATTATTCAGGATATCAAGGCACTGGGTTTTGGTAAAGGCGCAACCTATTCATATAGAAATAAATCAGGACGAATATCCACGAGAAATCGCTACGTGGATTTTAACCAAGGATTGGATGCCCGATTGCTTACTGAAGAAAAGATGTCGTTATTGAGTGAGATAGCCATACGGCCTGCTCGTATTGCTTTTGACGACATTCGATTTCGTGCTTTATATGAAGAGAAAATCCGCCTTGCAGCTAAATATGGCATTCAGCATCTATCAAACTACATACTTTATAATTTCAACGACCATCCAGATGGATTCTATGACAGGCTAATGATCAATCTTGATCTGAATGAGGAGCTTGGCTTGCATATTTTCTCATTTCCAATGCGGTATGTAGATTTAAAAAGCAAAAATCGCCTCACATCAACGCCGGGGAATATCGGAAAGCACTGGAATGTCAAATATCTTAGGGCAATCCAAACTGTGCTAATCCCTACTCGTGGTATAGTTGGGACAAAACGCGACTACTTCTTAAAAGCTTTTGGCAAAGACCACCATGAATTCCATAAAATTCTTCTTATGCCAGAATCATACATTATCAATAGATTGAAGCATGAAGGTGATGGGGCTACCGATTTATGGTGGTCACAGGTGTGCGCATTATCAGATTGGGAACGAGAAATTTTTGAGGATATCGTTTGTAATCATTTGTTTCGGTCAGTTGACACTGAAAAACTATCGCGTCCCGTAAGGTGTGCTCTTGACCATTATTTGAAATAGTGAAAACGGAACACCACAAATTTCAAAATAAACCTTGATTTCCCCCTCTTAATTTCTTCAAGGTAAACCCCCGGCTTTGCCGGGGGACAACAAAAGGTTGACAGTTCCAGAATAATATAGAAGCCTCCTTTAACGTGAACCGCTCAAAGTCACGAAAAAGGAGGCTTAATGAACCTTTTACTTTCCCCTGACCACGTGCATTGTAATTTCTATTGTGTTGTCGATCCTGTTATGGATTTGCAAGAAATGACATCTTCGTTCCTAACCCATAGAGTGAGACAAGATTGTTTGGAAATATGTGGACTTTTAGAGAATAGAATTTTCAGTAAATGATGATATCTTTTCGCATATCATTCTTTTGGAGGATGATATACAGATCAGCAGAATAACTTGTTAACACCAGACAAAAAGAGGGAATAAATGCCTACCAACATCGATGACACGACACTGCAAGAAAAATCTCCCAAAATAGATAAGAATGAGGAAGAGCCAGGAAACAGGTTTGATTTAAATGAGCTCATTGATGTAACGTTCTCTTCTTTAGGGTCAGACCCTCCATCTGGATCTGATAAGCGAAGAGATGAACTAATAACTGAATACCTAAAACAACAATTAACAAACAATCCAATATCAGAATCATATAACATCTTAATACTCCACGATGAGAACAGGATGGTTAAGAGCGATGCTGACAACATTTATTCTGCCGCTGGGACATTCACCGACAGCCGCCCTCTCCTTCTAGTGTTGTATTCATCAGGTGGGCTTATTGCCTCTGCCTATCTTATTGGGAAATTATGCCGCCAATACTGTAATGGTAAATTTGTTGTAGTTGTGCCTCGGCAAGCCAAATCTGCTGCAACCCTTTTGTGTTGTGCCGCAGACGAAATACATATGGGAAGCCTTAGCGAGCTTGGCCCAATAGACCCACAAATAGACAACCTGCCAGCGTTAGGACTAAAAGCATCCGTAGAACATATAGCCGATCTCATTAAAACCCATCCACACGCTTCTGATATGTTTGCAAAATATTTAAACATGTCTTTGCAGTTAATACATCTTGGTTATTATGAACGTGTAGCTGAATCAGCAGCTCAATATGCTGAACGCCTGTTGAAATTACACGAGTCAAATTTAACTCAGAGTCCATCCCAAATCGCTAGAGACCTTGTGTATTCGTATAAGGATCATGGTTTTGTAATAGATAAGTCAGATGCTACTGAAATATTTGGGTTAAATGTTATAAAAACAGATTCAGCGGAATACCAACTCGGCAATAGCATTTATGCTGCTCTTAAATACATATCAAGGATAGCCGATATTATGAACCACAACTTTTACTTTATTGGCTCCTATGACTCACAACCTAATTTCGCGAAACGTCGTTAAAACCCGGAGATATTAAATCAGTTATCTTTACCTTAGATAAATCGTGTGATTCGGAAAATAATCTCCTTGCAATTATACTATCTTGAGCCTTCATAAAACATACAGAATTATGGTACCTGCCATCCATCTCAAATTTATAGGATATTTTAAAGCAATACATATCAAAACCCTTTGTAGGTTATTTTTGTTAACCACCGGCTTCACTCGGAAAACGCAAAAAGCGCGTTTCCGGTGAGCCGTGGCGTTAGAGCTTAAAGGAAGGTACGTGGCTGATAAGAGTGAGCGTTTTATTCGATGGCAAGGAAATACGATGGGTCAAATGTCTGTCGTGCTTGGACTCTTTGCCACATTGAGTGTTGGTGGCCTTGGTTTCTGTTTCTCGCTATTACAGCAGTCATTATTTAAACCCACTGGCTGGTATGCAGTGGCTTTCTTAATAACTTTGCTCAGTTTCTTAGTTGCATCATTGTCCGGAATTGCCGCCACCGTAACACGATTAGTAGATTTCCGCCTTACGGCTCAGAAGGTGCGTTGCGGAGAGCTGGAAGAGCCTCTTACTTTTTTTGGTACAGATGCATCAGGTTACGGTAAGGCAACATGGCGTTTGTTTTGGTGCACCTCCGTTTCGCTGTGTTTAGCTGTAGCTCTGCTAGCTATAGTTTGTGCCAAGCTGTACTTAGGTGGCTTGCTCGATGCGGCCAGGCTCTAACAAGGCCAAGCACAGCGACGGCTTTTTCGTTGCGGCTTCGCCTCCACTACAAAGCCGCGCGAGTTGGCGGCGTTCGGCATAGAAAAGAGCACCGATGAAAAACGAATATATAAACGATAGTACTTTCTTCCTAACGAGGGCGGCAGCTAAAACCAATGAAAGAATGTCAACTGAGGCAGTAGTTGAAGCTATTCTATTTCTTGCCTTGGGGGTTGAAAGGCTTCTGAAAGGGGTCTTGTTCGCACTTAATCCTGTATATATTTACAAAGCGCAGGATTTCAAGAACACGGTTTCTCTGATCTATGGAGAAAGACTCCTTCCTGGATGGAAGGATAACAAAGAAATTACAGGCTCTCCTGACGCAGATGTTCTTACTTTCAAGCTCTCGCTCCTACGCACAAAAGCAATCTCTCAGACTGCCGAGAAGCACACCTCAATGATGTTCGCTCTTTCCAACTGGAGAGACATCATTGCACATAACGCGTTATCGATGCTTGATATAGAGAAGTGCCGTACTCTTATTTTGCGCGACTTCTATCCGTTGATGAGAGATTTCAGTACCGAACTCAATATATCAATATCCAGCCTTTTAGGCTCGCATGACATCAGGCTTGCTTCACTCAGCGCAAACCATCAGGAATCAATAGAGGAAAAGGTCAAAGTCAGACTTGACGCACATGCAAGGAAGTGGGAACAGCTACAGAATATTCCTGGTTACGCAGCAAAAATGAAGGATAAAAGCAAGAGTGTTTTACTGGCAGGAATTAAAAAACGAGATACATTAGTCGAATTAGTTCCCTGCCCAGCATGCGAAAACGATGCTATACTCACTGCAGAAGTAGATTTCGATTACGACGACGATCATGTATGGCCGGTAGGCTTTTTTGTCTCTAGCCTTAAATGTTTGTATTGTGAGCTTGAAATTGATGACTACGACGAAATAGACCATTTAGGGCTCAACACTCACTTCACCCCAGAGGAAGATTTCGAAAGGGGGTGACTCCAGATCAAAATGCGACGAAAAAGGGTACGGACTTATTATTGAGCCTCCAATGGACTTGATTCAGAGAGCGCGGCTCCTGCGGTCAGGTTGAAATGGTCCAGATAGTTACCTTAACAATTCAATTAACGTTTTGATTATATCAATCATATTTTCTCATGCTAACGCCTCACATCATCGGCAGTAAAATGCAGAGCGAGGAACGAGCTGCGCTTTTTTCTGCCCGAGTGAATGTGATTGTTAGCCGATTCAGAATGGCTTCGGGGGTTTCCAGCCATAACATTCTGCACTTCGCTCAAGATCAGTCGTATTTTCACCTTTCTCACGAATGATTCCGACCATTCGCCATGCAACTATAATTCCCCCCAATTTTCGGACAGCCCCTTAAGCTCTAAAATGCTATAAAAGGGTAACCAAAAACATGAGGAGAATGGAAGAACATGCAACGCAAAAACTACCCTGCAGATTTTAAGGCCAAGGT